>Ga0209598_10002162_pt1 | contig 15528 bp, 8 predicted proteins | sample M_140807_EF_Meta_FD_187317 | JGI IMG/M metagenome (GOLD analysis project Ga0209598, IMG submission 187317) | Freshwater microbial communities from Lake Montjoie, Canada to study carbon cycling - M_140807_EF_MetaG (SPAdes) (version 2) | ecosystem: Environmental > Aquatic > Freshwater > Lake... | reverse complement strand
CGGACCGAGGCGCTTGCCGATCTGGTAGGACACAGCGTCGCCGATGATCGCGCACGGGATGAGCACGACGTTCAGCATCACGATGTCGAGCTTGTCGGGCATGTTCGCGGCGGTAATCCCCGCGAGCACGAGCAGGGAGTCGCCCGGCAAGAAGAAGATCAGGGCGCCGGTCTCGAGAAAAATGATCAGCGCGAGCACATGAATGCCGTAGCTGATCGCGGCGTTGATGAGGGCGTCGGGCTTGATGACCGCCCACAGCTCCAAGAGTGCTTCGACCATGTGCGTGCCGCCTCAGTTGATCGCTTGGTTCCAGGTAAAGCCGAGCATGATGAGCGCTTGGTACTGCCAGGCGGTTGAGAGGGACTTGAGCGCCAGCTCATTCGTCGCGGGGTTGTAGTCCCCGAGCGTCACGCGCCCCTCTGTTCCGCCGGGCACGTCAAAGTTCACGTTGCCGCGAATCATCAGCGGGATGCGCAGGTCGTGCTCCCCGGGCAGCAAGAAGTCGAACCCCAGGCCGAAGCCCAGGTCGACGTAGGCGTCGGCCTCGCCCTTGACCGCCTTCGCGAAGAGGTCGCTCTCGACGGTCGGCTCGCTCGGGATGACGAACTCCGGCCCGACCAGCAGGAACGGGCGCACCGAGCGCAGCGGGATTGCGGCCTTGAGCATGAGCGGGATGTGGAACGCCCCCTGACCGATCTCGACGGCGACGTCGTTGATCTCGCCCTTGCCTTGGTCGACCGAGTACAGAAAGTCGAGCTGCGCGCCGATCGCGCCGCGGTACATGAAGCTCGTCGTGATCCCGCCGCCGCCGCCGACGCCCGCGAAGCCCGGGTAGGGGATCTTGGCTTGCACGCTGTTGTTGCCCGACTGGATCGTGGCGACCTTGTCCGCCTCGTCCGGCTCCGTCAGGAACGACCCATTCACGAACCCGAGCACGCCGACGCCCAGCTCGAGCTTCTTGGCCTTGCGGGCCTCGGCGTCGCTCGGGGTGAGTGTGAGCGCGCCGCAGACGGCGAGCAGCGTTGTGATGATGGACGATGGCCCGCGCATGGGCGTTCTCCTGTGGTGTTCGGGCGCTCTCTAGCACACAGGGCTTGAGTTTGGCAGGCTCGCCGCAGGAGACACAGTGAACGAAGCCCCTCTGCTCCGCGCCCTCGAGGCGCTCGGCCCAGCCGCCGCCGCGCACGCCACGCACCGCGACGCAGACGGTCGCCCGCGCTACACCAACCGGCTCGTGCTCGAGGGCAGCCTGTACCTGCGGCAGCACGCTCACCAGCCCATCGACTGGCGGCCGTGGAGCGCTGACGCCCTCGCCGAGGCCGCCGCGCGCGATGTCCCCATCCTGCTGAGCTCGGGGTACAGCGCGTGCCACTGGTGCCACGTCATGGCCCGCGACGCCTTCGAGGATGAGCCGCTCGCGCGCTTCATCAACGCGCACTTCGTGCCAATCAAGCTCGACCGCGAGGAGCGGCCGGACGTGGACGCCTGCTGGATGGAGGTGCTTCAGGCGATGACGGGGCACGGCGGGTGGCCGATGACGCTCGTGCTCACGCCTTCGCTCACGCCGCTCTTCGCGGGCACCTTTCTGCCGCTGCGAGACGACGAGCGCGGTCGGCGCTTGGGCCTTGAGAGCGTGCTGACGCGCGTGGCCGGGCTGTGGCGTGAGCCGCGCTTCGCGGCCGAGGGGCGGGCGCTGATGGATGAGCTGGCAGTGCTCGCGGAGTCGACGCCGGCGCGCGCAGTGCAGGGCCCTGGCGCGCTGGCCGTGGCGTCACGCACCTGGCTCACGCAGCACGACGCGGCGCTCGGCGGCTTCGGGCGCGCCCCCAAGTTCCCGCGCCCCGCCGTGCTCGACGCGCTGCTGCGACGTGCGGCCGACGCGAACGACGCCGACGCGCTTCGGTGCGTGGAGCGCACCCTCGAGGCCATGGCGTGCGGCGGCCTGCGGGACCACGTGGCGGGCGGGTTCGCGCGCTACTCGACAGACGCGGCGTGGCGCGTCCCGCACTTCGAGAAGATGCTCTACGACAACGCGCAGCTCGCTGCGACCTACACCGAGGCTTGGCGAGCGACGCGCGCACCGCTGTGGGCCGAGGTCGCCCGGGAGACGCTCGCGTTCATCGACCGCGTCCTCGGCGGCGGGGGTGATGGTGGCTTCGCCGCTGCGCTCGACGCAGACAGCGACGGCGCCGAGGGGCGGGTGTACACTTGGACCCCGGCCGAGGTCGACGCGGTGCTGGCCCGGGACGATGCTCGTTGGGTCCGAGCGACGTGGGGCGTAACGTCCGCAGGGCACCTCGATGGCCGCTCGGTCTTACATCTGCGCGCCCCGCTCACGGCGCTTGAGGGGGAGCGGTGGACGCGGCTTCGACCGGCGCTCGCGCGGGCCCGCTCCGGTCGGCCTCAGCCGGCGCTGGATCCCAAGGTCGTGACGGCCTGGAATGGCCTCGCGATTACGGCTTTCGCGCGCGCAGCAGTGGCGTTTGATGACCCTGCGCTCGCCGCGCGTGGCGCGCGTGCCGCCGCGTGGGTGCTCAAGCACTTACGCGTCGACGGGCGCACGCTGCGGTCGTGGTCGGCGGGCCGCGCTGTCCACCCAGGCGTGCTCGAGGACGTCGCCGCGATGGTCGGCGCGTGCCTCGCGCTGCTCGAGGCCACGCACGACGTCTGCTGGCTCGACGCCGCGCTCGAGCTGCAAGCCGAGCAGGACGCGCGCTTCGCGGACACCGCCGGCGGGGGGTACTGGCGCACGGGGGTGGACGCGGACGCACTCCCCCTGCGCGAGAAGCCGGAGTACGACGGCGCGGAGCCGAGCGGCAACGCGCTCGCGGCGGAGAACCTCGTGCGCCTGTTTCACTTGACAGGCGACGAACGATTCCGTGTGCAGGCCGAGGGGGTGTTCAGGGCGCTCGACGACCTGCTCCGACGCGCGCCCACGACCGCGCCGCGGCTCGTTACTGCGCTCGAGGACCTGCACGCAGAGCCGGAGAGCGTGGTGATTGTGGGGCCAAGGTCGGCGTGGGCTCCCCTGCTGAACAAGGTGGTCACCGCAGGGGGAACAACACGGGCGGGGCGACTCGTCCTCTGCGCTGAGGGTCCCGAAAGCCCGCTCGCTCGGCGCCTTGCGTTGCACTTCACCGGGCGCACAGCGCCCGCAGACCCGACCATTGCGGCAGCGTATGTCTGCCGAGGCGCAACCTGCGCCCCTCCAGTGAACCCAACCTCAGGAGACCCATGAGCGCCAGCACTGCGCACCGGCCGCCTCACCCCGCGGTCTACACGCTCCTCTACTTTCCGTTCGGCGCGCTCGGCGGCTTCATCAGCGTCGCGCTTACGTTCCTGGGCACGCGCCACGGGCTGTCTATCACCGAGAGCGCGTTCTTGAACGGCGCGAGCCTGATGATGAACTGGCTCAAGTGGCTGTGGGCACCGCTCGTGGACACGACGTTGAGCCCCAAGCGGTGGTACGTCATTTCAACGGTAGGCTCCGCAATCGGCGTGGTCGCGATGGCGAGCATCCCGCTTTCGCCGAGCACGTTGCCTTTGCTCCTGGGCGTGATCGCCGTGGCGAGCCTCGTGAACACCATGGTGGGCATGGCGATCGAGGCGATGATGGCCGCCGTCACGCCCCAGTCCGAGGTCGGTCGCGTGAGCGCGTGGTTCCAGGCGGGTAACCTGGGCGGCGCGGGGGTGGGCGGCGGCCTCGGCCTGCTCTCGCTGCAGTCGCTGCCCGAGCCGTGGATGACGGGCGCGCTCTTTGGCGTGGCCTTCATGCTGTGTTGCCTGGGGCTGCTGGCACTGCCGGATGTTCTCGCCGAAGGGCGCGGACGCTCCGTGGGCGAGGCGGTGGCTCAAGTCCTGCGGGATGTGCGCGGGCTCGTGTCGAACCGCTCGAGCCTGCTGAGCGCGACGCTGTGCTTCGTGCCTCTGGGCACAGGCGCCGCGCAGGGCGTGATGACGCAAGCGGCCGTGGCGGCGCGCTGGGGCGCGGGCGAGCACGAGGTCGCGCTGGTTCAGGGTGTGATGGCGGGGATCATCAACGCGGTCGGCTGCTTCATGGGCGGCTGGCTATGTCGGTGGTACACGCCCCGCACAGTCTATGCCGCGATGGGGCTTCTGCTGGCGCTCGCCGCGCTCGCGATGGGCCTCGGCCCCGCGACACCCGAGACCTACGTCCTAGGCAACGTGCTGTATAGTCTGGGGGTCGGGCTGTCGTATGCGGCCTTTACTGCGGTGGTGCTCGAGGCCATCGGCCCCGGCTCGGCGGCGACCAAGTACACGCTCTACGCGACGCTCTCGAATTTCCCCATCTGGTGGGTCGGGCTGCTGCTCGGTTACGCTGCCGACACATATGGCGGGGCGGTGATGCTCTTCACGGAGGCGGGGCTCGGGGTGGTCGCGTTGCTGGTCTTCGCGGCGGTGAGCGTCGCGCTGCGCGGCCCGAGCGCACAGGAGGTCAAACGATGAACCACGCTGAGCTCAAGGCGCGACACCGCGCCATCCGAGACCAACAGAAGCCGGACCTCTCTGTCCGCATCCACCGCGCGTTGAGCTGGCTCGAGCGCGCGGAGCGTGAGACAGACGACGACGACGCGCGCTTCGTGTTCTCGTGGATCGCGTTCAACGCGGCCTACGCCACGTATATCCACGAGGACTACCGCGAGACCGAGCAGGCGCAGTTCGGCGGCTTCGTCTCGAAGCTCTTAGCGCTCGACGACCAGCGGCGCCTGGCCGACATGGTGTGGCAGTCTTTCGCGGGGCCGCTGCGCGTGCTGCTCGGCAGCAAGTTCATCTACTCCGAGTTCTGGCGCTACCAGAGCGGGCACATCGGACCGCACGAGTGGGAGGGGCGGTTCCAGCGTGACAATCAACGCGCGCTCGCGGCGCTCGCGCAGAACAACACGCACGGCGTGCTCAGCGTGGCGCTCAGCCGCATCTACACGCTGCGCAACCAGCTCGTGCACGGCGGCGCGACGTGGCAGTCGACCGTGAACCGCGAGCAGGTCACGACCTGCGCGCGCATTCTCGACCGGCTCGTGCCGATCGTGATCGAGCTGATGATGGACCACCCCGACGCCCTGTGGGGCGAGGCGGTCTACCCCGTCGTAACGGACGAGTGAGGCGGGCCGACGCGTAGGGCGACGGCCCGCGGTGACTCACGGCGCCAGGTAGGTGACGTTGAGCGTGTAGGGGCCGCTCTCGTCGGCGCTGTACGTGTCAACGAAGACATAGACCGTCTGGTCGGCGGACAGGAAGGCCGTAGCGAGCGAAGCGGGACGCACGCCACCGTCATCGTCACACGCCAGCTCGCCGATGGTGGAGCCGCAGTTCTCGCGGACATAGACGACCGTATCGATCATCGTGTCCGTTTCGAACGCATACTGGCCCGCGACGGGCGCAACAAAAGCGTAGACGACGGCGAGGCCTCGGCCCGTGCCTGCCTCGCACGCCGTGCCGTCGAGGCCGCCCGTGGTGTCGCCGACGACGCTCCATGCGTTGGGCTCCATCGTGGGGTTGGCGTTCAGGTCGACCGGCACGCCGTACTCCATGGGGCACTCAGCGACGACCTCGGCGCAGACGTCGCCGATGCAGTCCGTGCCCGCGGGGCAGACCGCGGGGCTGCCGGGGACGCAGGCGTCGCCCAGGTTGAGCGTGACCGCCGTGGTGCAGGTGCCTTCGAAGCACTCGTCGCCCACCGGGCAGAACGCCGCAGGGCTAAACGGCTCGCAGGCGTCGCCCGTATTCAGGCGGACGGGCGTCGTGCACACGTCGTTGTAGCAAACGTCGCTGTCGGCGCAGACGGCCACGCGATTGAACGGGTCGCAGGCGTCGCCCGCGTTCAGGACCACCACGGTTGTGCAGACCGGGGGCTCAGGGACCTCGGCGTTGAAGTCGGAGTAGCAAATGTCGTCCGCGGGACAGACGGCGAGCGGGTTGCCAAACTCGCAGGCGTCGCCCGTGTTCAAGGTGACCACCGGCGTACAGACGGCGGGCATCTCGCTGGCGAAGTCCTCGTAGCAGACCGACGTCGGCGCGCAGACGCTGAACGGGTCGAGCCCACAGGCCTCGCCGTCCGCAAGCAGCGTCGCCAAGCCGGCCGAGAGCTCATAGGCGCCCGAGCCGCTGCCGAAGCCGTCGACGGTCAAGTAGACCGTCTGGCCAGCCGCCAGCGCGATCGAGGTCAGGGAGGCCGGCCCCTCACCGCCGTCGTCATCGCAGGCGAGCGTCGAGTCGACGCTCGCGCAGTTCGAGAGGACAGACAGGATCGTGTCGAAGGTCACGAAATCCGGCGTGATCGGAGACGTCGTGAAGACCCAGCTGCCGGCCTCGGGCGCTGTGAACGCGAACGTATTGTCCGGCGCGCCGTCGCTGTTCCCGCAGGCGGGGTCACCGCTGCTCAGGCCGTCCGTGGTGTCGCCCGTGTAGGTCCAGCGGCCGGTCTCGCCGTTCAGGACCGCGACCGTCGCGAAGTCCGTCACGCCCTCGCACGAGGGGACCACACCGCCGCCGACGGGCTCGCCGCCGACGGGCGCGCCGCCGACGGGCTCGCCACCGACGGGCGCGCCGCCGACGGGCTCGCCACCGACGGGCGCGCCGCCGACGGGCGCGCCGCCGACCGGAGCGCCACCGACGGGCGCGCCACCGACGGGCGCGCCACCGACGGGCGCGCCACCGACGGGCGCGCCACCGACGGGCGCGCCACCGACCGGAGCGCCACCCGCTGACTCACCGCCCGCGAGGCCGCCGCCCGTGGTGCCGCCGACGACCTCGCCACCGGGCGTCGCGCCGCCTTCGATGCCGCCCGCGCCGGAGTCGGCTTGGTCGCCCGTGCCGGAGTCCTCGGTCGTGCAGCCGGTCATCACCGCGGCCGCAAGGCCAAGGGCGCAGAGCGTCCGTGTGCAGAAGGTGCTGTTCTCCATCTCTCGCTTCTCTCCGAATGTCTGTGCGCGTGCGTCAGACGCCGCGCGTTTCGTGGGTCGTGCGGCGCACACGTCGTGCGTCGTACGATTCCGCGCAACCTAGTGGGCGCGCGGGCATCGAATCAAGGGTTAGAGCGCCGACACCGTCAAGGTGTAGGCGCCATCCGCCCGTGCGCTGAAGCCGTCGACGAAGACGTAGACCGTCTGGCCGGCCGTAAGGCGCGCCTGCGCGAGCGAAGCGTTGCCCGCTCCGGCGTCGTCGTCACACGCCAGCTCAGTGGACGCGTAGCCGCAGCTCGCCCGCACGTAGACGACCGTATCAAGCATCATGTCGCGGGTCTCGAAGCTGTACTCGCCGTCGGCCGGGACGCGGAAGCTGTGAACCACAGCCGCGCCGTTGCCAACGCCTCGCGCGCAGGCCGTCTCAAGCAGGCCATTCGCGGTGTTCCCCGCGAAGACCCACGTATTCGCGCCGGCGCCGGGGTTGGCGTTCAGGTCGACGACCGCGCCGTACTCTGCCGGGCACTCATTGGGGCGCACGACGCAGACGCCGGCGACGCACTCATCGCTCGGCCCGCAGGCGACCGGGCTGCCGGCGACGCAGGCATCGCCCGTGTTGAGCACCCGCGGCGTCGTGCACACGGCGTCGAAGCATACATCGCCGTCGGGGCAGACCGCGGGGCTGCCGACCTCGCAGGCGTCGCCCGTGTTGAGCACGCGCGGCGACGTGCACACATTGTTGAAGCAGGCGTCGCCCTCGGGGCAGATCGTCGTCGGGTTGCCCCGCTCGCACGCATCACCGGTGGCTTGGTTTTGAACCGTCGTGCAGACGTCCCGGAAGCACAGGTCACCCTCGGGGCAGACGTCGAGCGGGCTAGAGGCGTCGCAAGCGTCGCCCGTGCTCAGCGCATTCTGCGCCGAGCAGACGGCGGGCACATCGTCGAAGAAGGACGCGTCGTAGCAGAGCGCGGCTGCGGGGCAGACCGCGAAGCCTGCATCTGGGCCGCAGGCCTCGCCGAGCGCTGCGACCGGCGCGACCCCGATCGTCAGCTCAAAGGGGCCGCTGTTGGCTTGGTAACCGTCGACGACGACGTAGACCGTCTGACCCGCCTCGAGCGTCGTGGCGACCGCGCTCTGCAAGTCCGTGCTGTCGTCGTTGCAGTCGAGGGTGGACGTGACGTCCGCGCAGTCGGACCGGAGCGAGAGGATCGTGTCGTAGGAGGCGAACCCGGGCGTGACAGGGACCGTCGTGAAGAACCACGTGCCGGCAGCGGGCGCTGTGAACGCGAACGTCGCGTCGCCTGCGCCGGCGCTACTGCCACAGCGCGGGACGCTGGTATCTGCGGCGCCGTCGGTGTTGCCGACGAACGTCCAAAGGCCGGAGGCATCGTTGAGGGTCGCGCGCGCGACGAAATCGATGGGCGCCGCGCAGTCCGAGGGCTCAGCGACGGGGACCGGGGCGCCGCCGACCGGCGCACCGCCGACCGGGGTGCCACCGACCGGAGCGCCGCCGACCGGAGCGCCGCCGACGGGCGCACCACCGACGGGCGCGCCGCCGACGGGCGCACCACCGACGGGCGCGCCGCCGACGGGTGCACCACCGACAGGTGCACCACCGACAGGCGCACCACCGACGGGCGCACCACCGACGGGCGCACCACCGACGGGCGCACCACCGACGGGCGCGCCACCGACCGGCGCACCACCGACCGGCGCCCCGCCCGCTGGAGCGCCGCCTGCAGGCTCACCCCCCGCGGGCGCCCCACCCGAAGGCTGGCCGCCCACGGGGGCTCCGCCAGTCGCGCCACCCGTTGCGCCGCCTGCACCGGCGTCTGCTTGGCCGCTGTCGCCGCTGTCCTCCGTCTTGCAACCCGTGAGGGCCACGGCCATCAAGCCGAACGCGCACAGCGTCTGCGTACAGAACTTCTCGAGCTTCATCATCCTCTCGCCTCTCCTTGTCGGCTCAGTTCGCCTGAGCCACGTTCAACGTGTAGTCGCCGCGCCAGCCCTCGCCGGTCGGCGCCCGATAGCCATCCACGAAGAGATATACGGTCTGGCCCGCCTCAAGGGTCAGGACCAACGCAGACAACAGGCTCATCTCGGTCTCATCGTCGTTGCAGTCGACCTCGAGCGTCGGCTGGACTGCCGCAGAGTAGCTGCACGCCGAACGCGCGTAGAGCACAGTGTCGGCGTCCGCGTCGGGGGACGTCACGGTTGCGGTGTAGCGACCCGCAGCCGGCGCAGTGAAGACGTGCGCCACGTCGCCCGCACCGCCCCCGCAGGTGCCGACGCCGTGGGACTCGGCGTCGAGCGTTGTGCCGGAGTGCGTCGCGCCGCCATCGACGACTGTGAGCGCGACGGCGCCCCAAGCCTCGGGACACTCAAGCACGGGCGACTGGCAGGTCGCGCTGGCGGCCGGGGGCGCATCGCAAATCAAGTCCGGCGCGCACGTCGTGCGGGCGCCGAACGGGTCGCAGCTCTCACCCTCGATGACGCCGCGTGTCGTTGGCGCGGGCGTTGTGTCGAGCGGTGGGCTGACCAGGCCTTCGGCGTCTCGCACGCGCGCGCGCACCGAGCCAAGCGCGGGGGCGAGGCCGGCCTCGTCCCGCAGGCTGTAGAGCCACAGCGCCCGATAGGCCCCCGCTTCGCCGTACTCGACCGGCTCGAACGTGCCCATCGCCTCACCCACCATGCCGTCTGCGCGGACCACGATGTCCACGCCGTTCGTGTCGAGTAGCGTGACCCCGGGCGCCGCAACATCACGCTCAGGGTCGACGCCGATGAACTCCACGGCCAGGCGCCCCGCTTGGTCGTCGTACCACGCGTTGAGCGCCGTCAGCGTGGGCGCGGTGATCACCTCGCAGGTGAACAACCCCGCGCCGCTCGCGTCGCGACACGCCGTGCCTTCGGCGCAGCGGTCGTGCAGGCGCGCTGCGTCACAGGGCGCGCCGAGCGCGAGCGTCTCAGCGACGCCCACGGGCAGGGAGAGCGGCGCGCTCTCTTCGAGCTCGGTGTCGAAGAGCGTGACCTCGACGCGGTCGGGCACGGCGTCGCCGAGGACCTCGGCCAAGTCCGCGGCGCTCTGGAACGTGAAGGTCTCGAGCCCAAAGATGCTCACGCCCTCGAGCGGCTCGATGATGAGCCCCGCAGCCTCGGTGCCGTCGAGGAGCGTCATCACCGTGTCGCCCTGATAGAGCGTCACATACGCGCCCTCGGCGTTGCGGCTCGTGTCCGTCCCTTCGACCGTCAGGCCGAGCTGCGTATCGAGGAGCGTCGCGCGCCCGCTTGTGGCAACGGGCGGCGTCGACTCCGCGCAGACCGGCGCCTCGTTCACGTCGGGTGACGCGAAGCAGAAGTCACCGACCGCGCAGGTGTCCTCGAGGCCCAGCGGGTCGCACGCACCGCCGCGCGCGACCTCGGTCAGCCGCCGCGCCTCGACGCGCACCGCGCCGCCGCGCGGGTCGCTCGCGCCTGCGTAGGCATCGACGATCAAGAAGACCTCGGCGCCGGCCTCGGCGTCGAAGACGACGCGGCTGTCGGTGCGCGCGGGGTAGTCGAAGTCGTCGTTGCAGTCGAGCTCGGTCTCCGGATCGAGGCAGCCCTCACGCGCGTAGAGCACAGTGTCGAACTCGGCGTCGGGGTCGGCGGGCGTCACGAGCACGCGCCATGTCCCCGCTTCGGGCGTCACGAAGCGGAGCGCGATCTCGGCGCCGTTCCCGCCGCCGCACGCGCCCTCGAGGGTGGACTCACCCGCGGGGTCGCTCTCGGTCTCGAGCGTCCATGTATCGCCCTCGATGAGCGCGGTCTCGGCGGTGAAGTCGACGACGCGGACAGCTCCACAAGCGCCGACCGGCACAGGCTCAGCGTCGGGCGCAGCATCCGTGGGTGCGGCATCGCGCTCGGGCGGTGGCGCTGCGTCGGGGGCATCGGCGGCGTCGGGCGTCGTTCCCGCATCGGTGGTCGGGGCCGGCGGTTGCGCGCCGCCGCCATCGTCCCCGCCACAGGCAGACAGCAGGGCGGCGAGGGTCAGCGCGGCGGTTGAGTGTGTCTTCAAGCTCATGGGCTCTCTCTCATTGGGAAGGGGGGCGCGAACGCGCAGCTTCTCTCATCGTCGCCGAGCGCCTCAAGGCACGGATCGTCGAGCTGCTCGGCCGTGAGGCCCTCGCCGCGGGTCATGAAGAACAGGCTGATCTGCTGCGCCATGAAGGTGTTGATATCAAAGGCGAAACTCGGCGTCGACGCATCAAAGCCGTGCGTGTCGCTGTTGGCGCCCTCGTGCTCGTGGGCGTTGCGCGACGTGTAGGGCATACGCAGGCCGACGAGCCCACCGCCGGGCGTCGACTTCAGCAGGCGCAGCTTGAAGTTGCCGGTCGGCGCGGGCGTCAGGCCGTCCGTCCCATTGTCGAGGTCGTCCGGGTCGAAGTTGTAGACGCCGCGGTCGTCGGTCCAGCGGGGGTAAGTGCGCGTGCCTTCGTACACGCCGGTCGCCAGCAGGAAGTCATCCTCGGTCAGGCCGCCCAGGTCGCCGCGCGGCGTTTCCGTGTCAATGACACCCATGGCGCGCGCGAGCGCGACCCCCGCGTTGATGGGCACGTTCTGGTCGCCCGTGGTTGACACCACGAGGGCGCGCGTCTCGTCGCGTCCAGCGACGCCCTGGTACTTCAGGTCGAGGGGCTCGAGCGCGTATCGCCGCGCATACGCCGCAGGGTCCCCCGCGTCGAGGATGGCCTGCGCGACGCCGAAGAACCGGCGCAGGTCCGGCGTCTGACGAGGGTGCCCGAGGCCGACGGCGGGCGCGACGAGCGGCGCGCCCGCGGGGTAGACCGTGCCCTGGAACTCCACGTCGTCGGCCCACGCGCTGAGCGATAGGCGCGGCGCGGCGTCCGGCCGGGCCGCGAGGCGGTCGGCGGCCTCGACGGTCAGCGGTACGCCCTTGAAGTCGCCGGGGGCGTAGACCTCGACGACGAAGCGGTCGCCCGACGCGGCGACCTCGGCGGTCGTCATTCGACGCGTCTCGAAGTCGTCTGCGCTTGGGTCAAACCCGAGGCGCGCGCGCTTCTCGGTCGCCGACCACGCGTCCGCGGCGTACTGTGTGCGAAAGCCCGCGCCCGCACGGACGAACGCGACGCGGCGGTCGGCCGGGCCGAGCCAGGGCTTTGCCTCGCGCGTCAGGTTGCGGAGCACCACGACCTCGCCGTCGCGCAGTTCGAGCTCGCCGATCGGCACCTCGCGCACATCCGGGCTCGAGCCCGGGGGCGAGGTGTCGGGCACGATCCACGCGAGGCGGTAGTGGTCCGCGCGCTCGGTGGGGGTGCCGACCAGCAGCGGCCCCATCATGCGCAGCACGACGGCCTCGGGCACGCCGGGGTTGCCGCTTCGGATGCCGATGTCCACCAGCCCTGCGCCGCCCGCGACGGGCGCGGCCGCGGCGAATCGGCGCTCTACGGCAGGCGCGAGCACGCTCAGGATGCCGCCGAGCGACTGCCCCCACGAGAAGAAGTCAACGCTGGGCCCACCCAAGTCGAGCTGACCGTCGCCGTCGAAGTCGCCGCTGAGCGGGCCGTCTGCGCCGTCGAAGCGCTGCAGGAGCCGCGCGAGCTGTAGTTGGTCGACCGCAGACTGGCGCACCATGTCGCGCGTGTGAAAGGTGTCGGCGGTCCAGAAGTCACCGCCCGAGTCGGGCACGCCGTCGTTGTTCAGGTCGCGCGCGCGGCCCGCGGTGACGGCCCGCACCGCCAGGTCGCCGTCGAGCCCGGCGTTGCCCAGGGCCGCGCCGAGCAGACCGCGCACGAGCGAGGCGTACTCCGGTGGGATGACCAGTCCGTGGCCGTAGGCGTCCACGCCGCACGTCGCCAGGCCAAAGCGCGCGTGGTGACCCGCGAAGCCCAGCATCTCGAGGCGCGCGCCGCCGTAGCCGTGACCGTAGAAGACCACGGGAAACGGCGCGGCGTGCGTGCGCTCGGCGCCACTCAGGTCGGTATACGTTTGCGCCTTGGGGATCGTGCACCAGAAGGTCACGCGACCCTCGCCCACGACGGCGCGACCCGCGTCTGCCCCGTCGAGGTCGATGTCGAAGCTCTCGTCGTCGTCCTGAGCGGTCAGCGGGCTCGCCAAGTTGTCCCGATCCACCAAGAAGTTCGGGGACTTGAACTCGCCCGCGACGACGGAGTCGACGTAGTCGTACGCGTCGAGCAGCGCCGCGGTGTCGGGGCTATCGCCGAGCACGATCGGCGCGATGAGGCGCAGAATCGCCACGAGCTTTTGCGCGTCGAGCACGCCAGGATCGGCGAAGCGCGGCTCACACGCAGACGCAGGCTGGGTCCGCTTGCACGCCGCGACGCTCTCGGGCGTCCACCATGGGAAGAGCGTCAGCGTCGGCGGGAATTGCGCCTCGAGCCACGCCAAGGGGCCGAGCCCATGCAAGCCGTCGCGGATCGCGTGCAGCTCGCGCGTCACGGACTGTGTCGTAAAGGCCCAAGCGAAGGCGACGTCCTCGGGCCGCGTCTCAGCGGCCTCGAGCGCGGGCAAGACTGGTCGGAGCGCCTCGGTCTGGCGGGTGTGGTTGACCCACGCGAACGGGGAGCCGACCGGGCGCCCCGCGGTGTCTGTGATCCGCCGCGTGAGCACCACGCCATAGGTCGTGGCCTCGCGGAGCGGCGTCACCGGCCGAACGATCAGCGTGTTCGTCTCGAACTCGAAGAAGGGGACCAGCGCGTCGGCCTCGTCGCGGCTCCCGGGTGTCCGGGGCTGGCCGTCGGCGGTGTTTGGGCGGTCGAGCACGCCGTCGCCGTCCGTGTCTTCGCTCGGGTCGAGCACGCCGTCGCCGTTGGCGTCGCGCTCCGTGATGGTCTCGAAGAGCAGGGTCGACGTCCCCGCCCGTGGATCGAACGCGAAGTAGTTGCTCTGCTCGTCGAGCACGGACGGAAACCGGCCGGTCCGCGGGGAGACATAGTCCGGCGAGGGCTTCAGCGCGTCCGGCAGATCGGCGTAGTACCCCAGATCGACCGCGACCAGCGCACCGAAGTCCGGGCTGTCCGGGTCCACGTCGACCAGGTAGACGCCGTCATTCGTCCGGTCGCGGTCAAGATGCAGGGCGCGTAACGCCTCGACGTCGATCGGCGCGTCGAACGCGACGGTGATCGGCGCGAACGTGCCGAAGCCGTCGAGCGCGTCCGCCTTGGCGCGGACGTCACTCTCAAGGCGCGTCGGCCCGAAGGTGCTGAGGTTGAGGCGACGCCCGGTCGGGCTCTCGGGATCGGGGCGGGTCGCCAGATCGTTCGGGAATGGGATCTCAGGCAGGGGGCGGGCGTCCAAGTCGAAGACCACACGGGGGCCCGCGGTCTCTTGGCCGACGACGAGGCCTGCGGGCGCCTCACCGAGGCGGGGCGCGCACGAGAGCGCAGCGAGCGCGGTGAGCGCGGCGAGCGCGCGGGGGCGAATCGGGCGGCTCACATTCCACCTCCCAGGTGACTGTCGATCATCAGAGCGAGCTGGCCCGCATAGACCGTGCCGAGGCCGCCGGCGGGCCCCTCAAGCACTGCGCCGGGCAGCACCACGCCGCCGGTGAGCCGCAACGCCGGCCGTGTCTCCGGGGCCACCTCGGGCAGTCGCCACCGCACGGCCAGGTCGAGCTCCGTGGCCAACGTGCCTTCGGCGGGCCCGCCAAAGGGGTTCGCGGGCACGCCGCCCCGCTCGAACGTCCGCACCGGGTCGGTGAACGGCGCGGACGTGGTCACCACCACAGCTTGAGCAGCGGCATCGAACGCCGCGCACGGCTGCGCGGTGAAGCGGAGGGCGCCGTACCGCGCGCCTGAGACGCCGCCGCGCCCCGCCAAGTGCTCGAAGCCCTTCGGAGGCGTGCGCGCCCGCAGCGGGTCGTCGATCCGCTCCGACGCGCGCAACTGCAGCGCAGGGAGAACATGGTCGAAGAGGACAAAGCCGACATCGTAGTCGCCATGCATCGTGAAGCGGTTGAGCTCGTCGTCGTCCGCGTTCGCGTCGCCCGAGGTGAGGCCGATGGTCGCCATGAGCTCGCCGTGCGCGGTGCCCATCGGGAAGCCCCACGCCATCTCGGCGGCAGCGCCCAAGGCATTGATTTTCAGGCCACTTGGCCCGCCCTCGGACGTGACGCGGTCGGTCTCGCCGAGGAGCCGCGCCGCCTCGAACTCGTAGCGAAAAGACGCGCCGCTGGGGAGGGCTTGATGAATCCGAGCGTGCGCGTCGAGCACCCACACTTCGAGCCGGTCCCCCTCGGCGTACGTCTGCCAGCGGCGCGCCGCGTAGACGCCGCCGCTCACGTCTTCGCGCAGGCGAGCCACTGGGCCTGTATAGGTTCGCGGCCGAACGAACAGGGCGCCGACCGCCTGCCACGCGGTGTCTTCGGGGCGACCACCGGCGTCGAGCAGCTCGGCGGTCTCGTCCGCCCACACCCAATCGCCGGCAGCGAGCAAAGTCAGGCGGCCGAGGGTGGACTGAGGGGGCGCGCCGATCGCCTGCAGCGGTGAGGTCGCGAGCAGCAGCCGCTGGGACACATTGCCGCGCGTCGGCACCCCGAAGAGCCGGTCATCGCGCGCGCCGTCGTTCGCGACGAGGCCCAGGCCCCAATCGC
>Ga0209598_10002161_pt1 | contig 15532 bp, 14 predicted proteins | sample M_140807_EF_Meta_FD_187317 | JGI IMG/M metagenome (GOLD analysis project Ga0209598, IMG submission 187317) | Freshwater microbial communities from Lake Montjoie, Canada to study carbon cycling - M_140807_EF_MetaG (SPAdes) (version 2) | ecosystem: Environmental > Aquatic > Freshwater > Lake... | reverse complement strand
ACTTCTTCAGTGGCTTGACGGACTATCACTCGCAGGCCGCGAGGCGACCATCGCGCGTGATCTGCTGGCGGAGATTCAGTCCCGGCTTGGTTTCCTGCGCGACGTCGGCTTGGGCTACCTGCGCCTCGATCGATCGGCTCCGACCCTTTCGGGTGGCGAGGCCCAGCGAATTCGCCTGGCCGCCCAGTTGGGCTCCACCCTGCAGGGCGTCTGCTACGTCCTGGACGAACCGACCATTGGTCTGCACCCGCGCGACAATCGGGTCCTTCTCGACATGCTCACCACCCTGCAGGCGCGCGGCAACACCTTGCTCGTGGTGGAGCACGACGAAGAAACGATTCGACGCGCGGACCAAGTGATTGATATCGGCCCCGGCGCTGGCCATCAGGGGGGTGAGGTCGTTGGTCAAGGTCCCCTGCAGGCGTTGATGGATCAAGTCCGCTCGGCTGGTCCGGGACAACACCGATCGACCACCGCACGTTGCCTTTTATCGCCCCCAGAGCGGCCTTCACGACCACGCCGACCGGTGAACCTGGATCTGCCCGCTATTAAGGTTTGCAATGCCACCCTGCACAATCTGGCGGGGCTGGATGCGTGGTTCCCACTCGCCCGTTTAACGGTCGTGACCGGTGTCTCAGGGTCCGGAAAGTCGACGCTCGCGCGTGACGTGCTGCTGGCCTCGCTCAGCCGCCGCGTCAATGTGCGCCGGGAGCACGGGTTCGCTGCGCAGGGCCCTCGGTCACCGGGGGCAAACCAACTGAGCCCGATCGGCTGTGCAACGCTGACGGGCGACGAGAGCATTCGCCGGGTCCTCGAAGTCGATCAAACGCCCATCGGAAAGACCCCCCGCTCCTGTCCGGCCACCTACATCGGATTCTGGGACGCCATCCGCAAGCTCTTTGCAGACACGACCGAGGCGCGATTAAGGGGATTCACCGCTGGTCGTTTCTCATTCAATGCGGGGGAAGGGCGCTGCGCCTCCTGCGATGGCGCCGGGGTACAACGAATTGAAATGAACTTTCTGCCCGACGTTCAAGTCGTGTGCGATGGCTGTGATGGCCGACGTTTTAACCGCGAGACCCTCGACGTCCTGCTGCGCGGGCGATCCATCGGCGACGTACTCGCCATGTCAGTGGATGAGGCTGTTCTGTTTTTTGTGGCTCACCCTTCGATCCAGAATCAACTCAAACTCTTGCAGGATGTCGGCCTCGGTTATCTCACCCTCGGCCAACCCAGCCCAACCCTCTCGGGGGGAGAGGCTCAGCGAATCAAACTGGTCGCTGAACTCGCCAAAGCGCGTATGCCACAGGTCGTGATCGAGCGGAGCGAGGCGGGCAAAAAAAGCAAAACTAGCCAAGCACCCAAAGTATTCAGGACCCTCGTTGAACCCGCTGTGTACGTCCTCGATGAGCCCACCACAGGCTTACATATGGCCGATGTCGAACGGCTGATTGCGGTCCTGCACCGCCTGGTCGATGCTGGCCACACGGTGGTCGTCATCGAACATGATCTGGACTTGTGGGCCGAAGCCGACTGGATCCTCGACCTCGGACCCGAGGGCGGCGAAGGTGGTGGTCGACTGGTGGCGATGAATACGCCTGAGGAATTAGCGCAGCGGACCGATGTCTCCCACACCGCGCGCATCCTGGCGCCATTTCTTAAAGCCCGAGCGCCGCAGGTCCCGTCGTTGGCACCGTCGTTGGGCGGGCCGGACTGACCTCGGGACTGACCTCGCTCCAACCCCAGCGGCGGGCGGCAGCAATCACGGCGTCGGGGTAGGCAGACTGGCCCACCGAGCCGTTGTAACGGCCCAAGGCCCGAAACAAATCACCCCGCTCCTGGTCAAGGTAATGTCGCAAGATCACGCAGCCAAAACGCAAGTTGGCGCGCAGATCAAACAACACGCCAGGATCCTCAGCACTGATCAGGCGAGCCCAAAAGGGCATCACCTGCATGAGGCCGCGCGCACCCGCGCTTGAGACCGCATAGCGACGAAAACCACTCTCGACCTGGATCAGGCCGAGAACCAGCAATGGATCGAGCCCGGCGCGCTGCGCCTCGTAGTGGAGGGTGCGCAGAAATTCCACCCGATGGTCATATTCCGGCATCGAGCGCAGGGGGAGCCGGGCATTCATCCGGGCCAGCCAGCGTGCGCGTTCCAGCGGCGAATCAAACAGGGGCTCTGGGGGAGACCGGTCAGCGACAGCGGCCGTCAACGCGGTCCGAACCGAATCAGACAGCGGCTCGAGACGTTGCTGCCCCGCCCAGGCCATGCTCGACATCAGGGCCCATGTCAGGATGAGCAGCCGAATCATCGGGTTGAGAAATTCATCCGTGTATCAGGCGCGCTCGAGTTGACCCTGAACCGCCGCGACCACCTCGTCAATGCGCACGGCATCGGGGGCTACGCCGACTGCCATCCGCCGACTGAGGATTTCGACCACACCATCGCGCAAACCGCGTTCACCGACGGTGATCCGAACGGGCACACCGATCAATTCCCAATCGGCAAACATCACCCCGGGGCGTTCGCCGCGCTCATCCAGAATCACCTCGATGCCGGCGGCCTGAAGTGCCGCATAAAGCGCGTCGGCCGCGTCGCGCACGGCCTCCTGGCGGTCGTAACCCACCGGACAAATCACCACTTCAAAAGGCGCCAGTGCGCGCGGCCAAATGATCCCGCGTTCATCATGATTCTGTTCAATCGCAGCACCGACCAGTCGGGTGATGCCGATCCCGTAACAACCCATTTCCAACAGTCGGGGCTTGCCGTCCTGATCCAGCACAGTTGCACCCATGGATTCCGAATACTTGGTGCCCAGGTAAAAGACGTGCCCAACCTCAATGCCACGAACAATTTGCAGATGACCGTGCCCGTCCGGAGAAGGATCCCCCGCAACCACATTGCGTAAGTCCGCCACCTCAGGTTCGGGCAAATCGCGTCCCCAATTCAGACCGGTCCAGTGGAAGTCCACCGCATTCGCACCCGCCACAAAATCGGCCATGTTCGCGACGGTACGATCCGCGATCACGCGAACCGTCGATGCCGATTCGCCGTTCGTAAAGACCGGCCCGAGATAGCCCGGTGGACAGCCAAAGGCCTCCAGGATCTCGGCGTCGGTGGCCATTCGAAAGCCCTCCATTCCCGCCACTTTGCCGGCTTTGACTTCGTTCAGTTCGTGATCACCGCGCACCAGCATCAGGACAATCCGGGGGCGCGCAGGCGCTATGGGGGCAGAGGCAGAAGAAGAAGCAGAGGCCGCCGGTATCGCAGTGGTTGCAGGAATCGGGTCGACTGCGAGTACCACCGATTTCACGGTCTGCGCGAGCGCGATGCCAAGCAACTCCGCGACCGCCTCGCACTTCGAGCACCCCGGCGTGGCCGTCTTGGCAAGAGGCTGCGAAGACATTGCGCGGGCCGGTAACAAGGCCAGCGCTTCAGCCAATTCGATGTTGGCTGCGTACTCCGACGCGTCAGACACGGCAATCGCGTCCTCGCCCGTATCGGCCAACACTTGAAACTCGTGGGATGCGCTACCGCCAATCGATCCGGTATCCGCAGTGACGGCGCGAAACCGCAAGCCCATTCGATTGAAAATCCGTTGATACGCATCAAACATGACCTGGTAGCTCGCGAGCGCACCGGCCGCATCCCGATCAAACGAGTAGGCGTCCTTCATCGTGAACTCACGCCCCCGCATGACCCCGAAGCGGGGCCGACGTTCGTCACGGAACTTGGTTTGGATATGCCAGAAATTTTTTGGCAATTGGCGCCAGGAACGAAGCTCGGCCCGCGCAATGTCGGTCACCACCTCCTCCGAGGTCGGCTGAATCACAAAATCGCGCCCATGCCGGTCCTTGACCCGCATCAACTCGGGCCCGTATTTCTCCCAGCGCCCAGACTCCATCCAGACCTCGGCTGGTTGTACGACTGGCATGAGCAGTTCGAGCGCACCCGCACGCTCCATCTCGTCGCGCACGATCGATTCAATCCGGCGAATGACTCGCAGACCGAGGGGCAGGTAGGTGTAAATCCCGCCCGCGAGCCTGCGGATCATGCCGGCCCGTGTCATTAAACGGTGGCTGGCAACCTCGGCGTCGGCCGGGGCCTCTTTAAGCGTGGCAAGGTGGAATCGGGAAGCTTTCATCGGTTTGACCGTCCGTGGCTATAATCATTTCCAGTTTATGACAGGAATTGAGGGTGGCAGTATGCTGGATCGAGACGGCTACCGCCCCAATGTCGGCATCATTCTGGTCAACGAGGTCAACGAAGTCTTCTGGGGCAAGCGCATTCGCGAGCACGCGTGGCAGTTCCCTCAAGGCGGCATCAAACGGGGCGAAACGCCTGAACAGGCCATGTTCCGCGAGCTCCACGAAGAGGTTGGTCTTAGACCGGAACACGTCAGCGTCATCGCGCGAACTCGCGATTGGCTGCGTTACGAGGTGCCTGCGCAATGGGTGCGACGGGATTGGCGGGGACACTACCGTGGGCAGAAACAAATCTGGTTTCTGCTCCGAATGATCGGACAAGACTCCGACGTGGAGTTGCGCGCGACCGAACATCCCGAATTTGATGCCTGGCGCTGGAATGAGTACTGGGTTCCGCTGGACGCCGTGATCGAGTTCAAGCGTGCCGTCTATCGGTCGGCGCTCATCGAGCTGTCGACATATCTGCTGGCGCTGAACCCACCGGCTGGCCAGGACTCAGTTGTGAAAGAAACCGCCGCCGGACCCGCCTCACCGGTACGGCATCCGCGTGGGGCGCGGTCTAAGCTCGTGATCGAAATCCCACCTGACGGTGAACTGAGCTGACGGCGGATCAAGCTGCCGATGCGCCTGACTAAGCGCAATCCGGCGACACGACCACAAGGTTGTCGCGGTGGATGAGCTCAGGCGATTCGACATACCCCAGGATTGCCTCGATCTCACCCGACGGGCGCCGGGCAATTCGCCGTGAATCGGTCGCACTGTAGTTGACCAGCCCGCGGGCGACTTCACGCCCGCTCGAATCGACGCACGCCACGACATCGCCGCGCAAGAACTCACCCACCACCTCGGCGACACCCACGGGCAATAGACTCTTGTTTTCATCGCGCAACGCGCGGATCGCGCCTGCGTCCAGCACCAGGCGGCCCTTGAACTGCAGGTGTCCCGCCATCCACTGTTTACGGGCCGCCAGCCTGGGTAGCTCCGCAACCAGTTCGGTTCCGATGGACTCGCCCGCGACCAGCCGCACGAGGACGTCGCTCTCACGACCCGAACAGATCACGGTACTTGCGCCGCTCAGGGCAGCCCGCTGCGCCGCCAGGATCTTGGTCAGCATTCCACCCTTACCGATCCCCGAACCCGCGCCACCCGCCATTGCCGCCATCGCCGGGTCACCGGCAACACCCCGTCTGACGAGAGTCGCGCTGGGATCTCGTCGAGGGTCAGCGGTAAATAGCCCAGCCTGATCAGTCAGGATCACCAGCAAGTCCGCATCGACAAGACTGGCGACCAGCGCACCGAGCGTGTCGTTATCGCCGAACTTGATCTCATCGGTGACAACCGTATCATTTTCGTTAATTATCGGAATTACCCCAAAACTCAGAAGAGTCGTCAAGGTCGCCCGGGCGTTTAAATACCGGTTTCGATCGGCCAAATCCTCATGCGTCAGCAGGACCTGCGCGGTGCCGAGACCGTGTTCGCGAAAGATCGTTTCGTATACTTGAACAAGTCCCATCTGACCAACCGCAGCGGCAGCCTGCAGGTCGTGCACGGCATGTGGCCGGCGGGTCCAGCCAAGACGTTTCATGCCCTCCGCAATTGCGCCCGACGAGACCAGCAGGACCTCAAGTCCAAGCTCGCGGAGCTGGGCGATTTGCCCGCCCCAGCGCTGAATGGCGGCGACATCAAGCCCTCGCCCTTCGTCTGTGACCAGAGAAGATCCCACCTTGACGACGATCCGTCGAGCGCGCGCCGCAGCCGGACTAGTCGTCATGCTCAAAGCGCACATCAACGACTCCGTCATCGGGCTCTGGTTCACGGTGCTCGACCATGTATTTCCAGATCTCGGAGCACAGTGCAGCGCACCCTTCACCGGTGAGTGCGGAAACCTCAAATGTGGGCCCTTTCCAGGGAAACCGCGCGACGATGTCAGCCATCCGTGCCGCACGATCGTCAGGGGCCAGCGTATCGGTCTTATTCAGGACCAGCCAACGCGGCTTGTCATACAGCGCCGGATCATATTTTTTTAGCTCATTGAGGATCGCAACCGCCTCCGCCACGGGATCGCGGTTGACATCAAACATCGAGACATCCACCAGATGCAGGAGCAGTCGGGTACGGGCCAAATGGCGCAAAAACCGATGGCCCAGTCCAGCGCCCTCGGCCGCACCCTCGATCAAACCGGGAATATCAGCAATGACAAAACTGCGCTCGAGACCGACCCGAACGACACCCAGATTTGGGTGCAGGGTCGTGAACGGATAATCCGCGATGCGCGGCCTTGCGTTCGAGACCTGCGTGATGAAGGTTGACTTGCCTGCATTGGGCATTCCGAGCAAGCCCACATCTGCGAGCACTTTGAGCTCGAGTCGCAGGAGTCGCTGTTCACCCGGCGCGCCATTGGTCGATTGGCGAGGCGCCCGGTTAACGCTGCTCTTAAAATGAAGGTTGCCCAACCCCCCCTGCCCGCCGCGCGCTAAAACCTCCCGCTGGCCGTGGCGAACGAGGTCAAACAGCCGCTCGTCAGTTTCTGCGTCGTGGACTTCGGTCCCGACGGGCATTCTCAAGATGATGTCTTCAGACGCAGCGCCATACTGATCGCTACCGCGCCCGTGCTCACCGCCTTTGGCCCGATGCAGACGGGCGTAGCGATAGTCGATCAGCGTGTTGATGTTGCGATCAGCGACCGCAATCACGCTGCCGCCACGGCCGCCATCACCCCCGTTCGGGCCACCCTTGGGGATATATTTTTCGCGGCGGAAGCTCGCCATTCCGTTGCCGCCGTTACCAGCGACCACTTCAACTCGAGCCTCGTCGACGAATTTCATCGGTGCGGCCGGATCATTTTCGCCCGCACCAATGCGGGCGATTGACCGAAATCAGACGCTGGCCGCCGCCTCAGCCGGAGCGTGCGCATGGGCGATGGGGATGATCGACACCGTTTTCCGGTTCTGCTCCCCACGGACCGAGAACTTCACATGACCGTCTTTGAGGGCGAACAAGGTGTGATCCTTACCAATCCCAACGTTGACGCCCGGGTGCACGCGGGTACCGCGCTGACGAATGATGATTGAGCCTGCCGAGACCGATTCACCGCCGAAGGCTTTGACGCCCAGACGTTTGCTTTCGGATTCGCGACCGTTGCGCGTCGAGCCGCCGCCTTTTTTCTGTGCCATTTCCGATCAGCTCCGGATCTCATCAATACGTAGCTCGGTGTAGTTCTGCCGATGCCCTTGATGCTTCTGATAATGCTTACGGCGACGCATCTTGAAAATGCGCACCTTGTCGCCTCGACCGTGAGAGAGCACCGTGACGGCCACCGAAGCCCCGGGAACCAGAGGTGCGCCAACGACAATCCCGTCGTCCTTGCCCACCGCTAACACCTCTTCGAGCGTGATGACTGCACCGATGTCCGCCGGTATCTGTTCTACTTTCAATTTTTCTCCGACGGCAACGCGATACTGCTTGCCACCGGTTTTTATGACCGCGTACATGGAGAATGTCCCTGCGAGAAACACAGAACCGGCCATGTTATCGATGCACTGAGCTTGAGTCAACTCCCATTCAAACCGGAGAGTTGACCGACACCCTGACCGGTCCCCGCCTATAATCGACCAACCCAACGCCCCAGACCGTCTTCACTGCAGACCGCCTTGACCGCCATCACCGCAACAACCGCCACCGCCACCGAGCTTTTTCCCGCGATCGCAGAAGATTTGGCAGCCGTCGACCAGGTGATCCGAGACCGGCTGCATTCTGAGGTTGCCCTCGTGCGGACCGTCGCCGACTACATCGTGGCGGGCGGTGGCAAGCGACTTCGGCCAGTCCTGGTCCTTTTGTTTGCCCGGGCACATGGCGCCCACGCAGATCACCGTCGTCACATGCTGGCCGCTGTCGTGGAATTCATCCACACCGCCACGCTACTGCACGATGACGTCGTCGACGAAAGTGCATTGCGGCGCGGCCGTGACACCGCCAATTCGGTGTTTGGCAATGCCGCCTCGGTCCTTGTCGGTGATTTTCTCTACTCGCGGGCCTTCCAGATGATGGTGAGCGCGGGCGACATGTCGATCATGCAGATTCTCGCGGATGCCACCAACATCATCGCTGAGGGTGAAGTCCTGCAACTGATGAACAGCCGGGACGCAGACCTTGATGAGACGCGTTACCTGCAAGTGATCCGCTACAAGACGGCCAAACTCTTCGAGGCGGCTGCGCGCCTGGGCGCCCTGATTGCCGGTGCGGCGAGCCCTCTGGTCGAAACTGCCGCGGAATACGGGCTGCGCCTGGGTACGGCCTTTCAGGTCATTGATGATGTGTTGGACTACGCGGGCAATAGCAATGAGATCGGCAAAAACCTGGGGGACGATCTGCGCGAGGGCAAGGTGACGCTGCCCCTGATTCACCTCATGCGAACTGGCAGTCACGCCGATCAGACGCTCGTGCGTAGCGCGATCGAAACCGGCGAAGGTGATTTTGACGCCATTGCGCGTGCTGTCCGCGATCATGGCTCCCTCGATTACGCGCGCGCCCAAGCGATCTCAGAAGCCGCGATTGCCCGGACCTGTGCCCAGTCTTTGCCAGCGTCGCCGTTTCGCGAGGCCTTGCTGTCCCTGACCAGTCTTGCTGTCGACCGCGACCGATAGTGATCAACCGGTAGTTCGCGGCAATCCAAGCCAGCCACCCGCTGTATTTCAAATCCGATGAAGCGAATCTCAACCTTCTTGAACCGTGCTTTGATGACGGTGGCGTTGACCGTTCTGTTGAATGGACTCGCCGGAGCACCCCCCGCCCGAGCCCAGGGATGGCCCAACGGTCAAACCGTCCGCGTGGTTGTTCCCTTCCCCGGGGGCGCAAGCACACTGGACTCGGTGGTGCGGATCGTGACCCCGGAGTTGGCGAGAGCACTGGGCACCTCAGTCATCGTCGACAACAAGCCAGGTGCCGGTACCGTAATTGGTGTGGATGCCACTGCCAAATCGACGGACGGGCATACGGTCGGCGCCGTCGCCAATAGTTTCACTGTCAATCAGAGTCTGGTGAAGAGCCTGCCCTACAACACGACCAAGGATTTGCAGCCCGTCATCTTGATGGCACGCACGGCAAATGTCCTCGCAGCCCGCCCGGACCTCCCGATCAGCAATCTCCAGGAGCTGATTGCCTACGCAAAGAAGCATCCGGGGAAACTGTCCTACGGGTCGTTCGGTAACGGAACGACGCCCCATTTCGCGATGGAAATGCTCAAGTCCATGGCCGGAATCTACGTTGTGCACATCCCGTATCGCGCTCAGGGGCCCGCCTTAACGGACCTGCTCGGTAACAATATCGACATCATGTTTGGCAACTTGCCGGACTTCCTGCCGTATTTGCGATCGGGCAAATTGAAGGGGCTGGGAACCACCTACCTGACACGAGCGCCGCTGGCACCAGAAATCCCGACGATTGCTGAGCAAGGTTTTCCGCGCTTTGAAACGGACTCCTGGTACGGCATCGTTGCGCCCAGTTCGATGCCGAAAGAGTCGGTTGATAAAGTCAATCTGGCGATCAACCGCGCGCTCGAAGATCCATCCATTAGAAAGAATCTTTCTGATCGCGGCATAGAAATCATCGGCGGCTCACCGGCTAAATTCGGTGAACATCTGCAAAGCGAGATCGCCAAATATGCGCGGATCGTCAAATCCGCCAATATGCAAATCGACTGAGACGAACCCATCATGACGACATCGCATTCAAACAGCCCGATCCGGATTGCCATTGGCGGCCTCGGCGCCATTGGCAAAGCACTGGCCCGGCGACTGGCGGAGGGCACTGTCCCCGGCGTCGTTTTGTCCGCGGTGTCCGCCAAAAATCACGACAAGGCCCGGGAGTTCATCAACACCCTGCCGCATCCGGTCCCAGTTCTGGAAATGAATCAGTTGGAACCCATGGCCGATATCGTCGTGGAGTGTGCACCCGCAGCCATCCTGGGTGACGTGATTGGTCCGTTCTTGCGAGCCAGAAAAAAGGCGATCGTACTATCCGTTGGCGCCATCTTGTTTCGCCCGGATCTGATTGAGCTCGCCCGCCAATCGGGCGGAACCATTCTGGTCCCAACCGGCGCGCTGATTGGATTGGATGCTGTCGTAGCCGCTGCAGAAGGCCAGATTCACTCGGTTCGAATGGTCACACGCAAGCCCCCCAACGGACTCTCCGGCGCGCCCTACCTGATTGAGCACGGAATCTCAATGGAAGGGCTGACTGAACCGCTCAAGGTATTCACCGGTAACGCCAAAGAAGCGGCCAAAGGGTTTCCCGCCAACCTCAATGTCGTGGTTGCACTGGCGCTGGCCGGGATTGGGCCCGACCGGACCATGCTCGAGATCTGGGCAGACCCGACGGTCGTTCGCAACACGCACACCATCACGGTCGATTCGGACTCCGCCAAATTCACCATGACAATGGAAAATATTCCATCGGAGAATCCCAAGACCGGCCGAATCGTCGCTCAGAGTGTTACCGCGCTCCTGCGCAAAATGACCTCGACCTTCGTGGTGGGAACCTGATGAAATCCCTGCCCCCTGAAGAGCGGGAGGCCCTGCGGCAGCGCTATCTGCAGGTCGATACGTCGAATGTGGCCGATGTTCTCGACACGATGGAACTCTTCCACCAGGGCCTCCATGCGAGCTTTCGGCCGTATCCCGACAACAGCCCCCGCCTCGCGGGTTGGGCCTACACAATCCGGGGTCAGATGACGCCATTCCCACTTGGCGGCGATGCGGACAAAATGGCGGCATGCCAGGGATTGGCGCCGGGCGAAATCAGCGTCTGGAGTGGTGATGGTCAAGGGATCTGCTACTTCGGCGAACTGATTGCACTGGGTATGAAAGAGCGTGGTTGCACAGGCGCCCTGGTCGATGGCGGAATCCGCGATGTGCGCTGGATCGGCGAGCATGGGTTTCCGGTGTTTGCCCGTTATCGCACCCCGGTTCAGTCGATTGGCCGCTGGAAGGTCAATGCCTGTCAGGTGCCGGTCCTGATGCGGGGCCATGATGATGCAGGGGTCATCGTGCGACCCGGGGACTTCATTTTGGCGGATGAGGACGGCGCGATCGTGATTCCACAAGAACATGCCGTGAGCGTCCTTGTCGAAGCCGAACGCTTGACCTCGATCGAGACAAAGATTCGAATTGAAATTGCGAACGGACTGACCTTGGCCCAGGCCCTGCAAAAATTTGGTCACGTCTGAGACTCGATTACACCCAACGCACCGGAGTCAGCCCATGCACGTGAGCACCGAATCCCCAACAGGCGAGCGGATCGCGTCGGTCGAAAACCGCTTAGCAGCGATCGAATCGGTGCTTGAAGATCATGCGATGCATCCAGCCGCATTCGTCGACACTTTCAACCAGTGGGCGACCGAAGAATGGCTCCCCGAGAATGGCGCACGTGTCGTGGCAAAAGCCTGGTCCGAACCCGATTTTCGGTTGCGGCTATTGGCCAACGGAATCGCCGCAATCCGCGAACTGGGTCTTTCGATGCCCGCACATCACCGCCATCTGGTGGCCCTTGAGAACACCGCGACGGTCCATAACGTCATCTGCTGCACGCTGTGTTCATGTACAGCTTTTACGGTGATCGGCTTGCCTCCAGACTGGTACAAGGATTTGGAGTACCGGGCCCGGGTGGTTCGTGAATCCCGGTCGGTCCTGCGTGAAATGGGCCTGGAATTGGCGCCGCACATTGAGATCCGCGTTTGGGATACGACAGCCGACACGCGCTACATGGTGTTGCCCGAGCGCCCCCCGGGGACCGAAGGCTGGTCGCAAGAGCAACTCACGGCGCTGGTGACCAAAGAAGGGATGATCGGGGTCGCGAAGGTTTAACGTTGGCAAGGGTTTCGACATGAATGGCATGCATGATCTTGGCGGCAAAGAAGGGTTTGGCCCCGTCCGCTACACGCCCAATGCACCGGTCTTCCACGCCCCCTGGGAGGTCCGCGCGAATGCGCTCTATAGCCTTGCCGTCAAACATGGCGTGTACAACATGGACGAATACCGCTACGCCATCGAACGGATGGAGCCGAGGCATTACCTGAGTGCTAGTTACTACGAGCGTTCGCTCACGAGTCTGGCTTCGCTGTGTGTCGAAAAAGGCCTCGTGAGTCGCGTAGAACTCGAACGCCGCGCGGGCGGCGTTTTTCCACTGGCCCGACCTGCGGTCGCTGGCCGCGCCAACCAACCTGAACGCGAGCGATTTGTGGCGGGCGATCTCGTTCGGGTTCGCTCAGACCATGTCTCTGGCCATGTTCGGATGCCGGGCTATATCCGCGGCCAGATCGGTCGGGTCGTCAGCGAATCGCCGCCGTACCCTTTTCCGGACGCGCACGCGCACGGTATCGACGCACAGACTGAACCTACCTACGATATCCAGTTCGATAGCGTGGATCTTTGGCCGGATGCTGCCGAGCCCGCCAAGGTGCATGTTGCAGTTTTTCAAAGTTATCTGGAGCGTGCGTCCGGGCGCTGAAAGCAGGCTGAAGGTCAGTTCAAGTTAAGCGGAGGGTCTGTAACGATGGCGAAGATCCACCCTGATACTTATAAGGTCCTACCGGGGACCACGCTGCGGCTTGATCAAGTCGCGACGCTTGCAGACCCTTTTTACCGATCCGAGAAGCACTACCAGAAGCGCCTCGCGGCGCAGCGCGCAGAACTCGACAGCCATCAGGAACTACTCTACGCGACGCGCCAACAGTCGGTACTGATGATCTTTCAAGCGATGGACGCGGCCGGCAAAGACGGCGTAATCCGTCATGTCATGTCGGGGATCAATCCGCAGGGCTGCCAGGTCTTCAGCTTTCAGCACCCCAGCGATGGGGAGTTAAAACATGACTTTCTTTGGCGCTATGTCAATTGCCTGCCAGAGCGGGGTCGGATCGGTATTTTCAACCGGTCTTATTACGAAGAGGTCCTGATCGTACGCGTGCACCCTGAGATCCTGCGCTCGGAAGGCGTCCCCGGAACCAGCGACCAGGTGTGGGAGCAGCGTTACCAATCAATCTCATCGCTTGAACGACATCTATGCCGCAACGGCACACAAATCCTCAAATTCTTTCTGCATCTTTCTGAGGAAGAGCAGCGAAAACGCTTGCTTGAACGATTCGAAAACCCAGCAAAAAACTGGAAATTACAGCGATCGGACCTCATCGAACGACAATTCTGGCCTGCGTACCAAAAAGCCTACGAAGCCTGCATCAGCGCAACGTCTACCGAGGAAGCACCCTGGTACGTGGTGCCCGCGGATGACAAAGAGAACGCGCGTCTCATCATTTCGCAGATCATCCTTGATCTGTTTGAAGGCCTTGATCTGCGCATGCCGGTGGCAGACAACGCCCGCCAAAAAGAACTCGAGTCGATCCGTGACGCGCTGCTAGAGCCTACACGCCCATCTTGAAATACTTGTCCGGCGATACGCGGATTGCGGCTCCGGTCGGACAGGCGCGCACACACGATGCACCACCTTCGATCCCGCTGCACAGATCGCACTTGACGGCCTTCTTGAGCGCATTTGGATCGTAGTCGGGCTGGCGCTTACCAGGCGCAGCACCCAAGCCAAACAACAACCAGGATAAACCGCCACCTTGCTTGGGTGGCTTTTGTACAGCCATCTGTATGACGCCGTACGGACAGTTACGCTGACAGTTACCGCACCCGATACAGGAATCTCCAATCAACACCTCACCGCTACTTGAGCGGCTGATCGCGTCGGGGGGGCACTCCTTCATGCAATGCGGATGTTCGCAGTGGCGACACGCGGAGGGCACATGGATGTTCGCGAACGTGGGCCCAAGCTCACGCCGCAAACGCGAGGTGCCATCATGGGTCTCAGCGCAAGCGACTTCGCAGTTATTACACTGCACGCACAAGCTCTCATCAATCAACAGAACATCTGAGGCTTCGCCGATCCCCTGACCCAGCAAGAAGCGCATCAGATCGCCTTCACGACCCGTACTATTCTCCAGAACCACGTTCTTTTGAGTGCGGGCAAGAACCTGTTTCTCGATCGACGCCCGCCACTTTGGATTGGCGGCAATCTGCTTCTTCACGCCCTCGGCGCCGAGTACGAGGATCTCGGTCAAAACCGTGGCGGTAATCGTGGCCGATCGTGGCGCGTCGTTCAGAAGCGCCATTTCACCAACATAGTTTCCGGCTGACACGTAGGACAGAATCTTGTCCTTGCCGTCGATGACTTTGGATACGGTCACCGAACCACGCCGGATGAGGTAGAGCCCGTCCGCCTGGTCCCCGTCTCGGGCAATCACATCATTGGTATTGAAGCGACGCAATTCAACGCCGCCCGCCATCAATGCATCCACCGCGTCGGGCCCCAGCATGGGTCCGAGATAATTAAATATGGCGTTACGAACGAACTTCTCGTCGGTCTGCTTGCGCACATCTTCAACCGACGAAATCAGTTTAAGCATCGTCCGCCGAGGGGTCTCGAGCAGCACGCAATCGGCACCCGCACGAACCGTTGCCGTCCGCCGCCGCCCGGAGATCAATCCCATCTCGCCAAAGTACTGGCCGGCTTTCAGGTTGAGAATGCTGGGTTTGGCGCCCGCGTCATTGCCTTTGAGCTCGACATCGACCGAACCCGCCACGATCGAGTAGAACGTATTGGTGTAGTCGAGTTCCTTGAAGATGACCTCGCCAGCGCGCGGCGTCAGCAGCGTCGAGTCGAGCATGAACTCGCGCATCTGCAGCTTGGACATCTCCCGATAAAGCGGGACGCTACCCAAAATGAGATCGATCACCTGGGACACCGCCATCCCTGGTTTCCAGCCCTTGAATTTCTCGCGCAGCAAGGGTTCATCGACAGGCTCAACCGGTTGACCCGCGATCGTCTGTACGACCTCGTAACCCTGGTTCATCGCCTGCTTGATCAGCGGATAACCACCCAGTGCGCCGACAATGTAGAGACCTGGAACATTTGACTCGTAGGACTCGGACAGAACCGGCACCGAACTCGGGTTGGCGTTCGGGAACACAATCCCGAAACTCTCTATCAGCTTGCGCGGTGGGATCGCGCCGAGACGAGCGATGATGCGATGGCAAGGGACGACTGTTTCGCCATTAACCCCGCTATAGACATACTTCAGCGGTGTTGGGCCGTCGGATTCTTCGACGCGGAGCGAGTTGGCGCTGTAACAGACGGTGACCTTGCCGGCCTTTTCGGCGGCGAGGATCAGGGTACGGTTACCGTCTTTACAAAAATTGAATTCTTCTCCACGGTTGACCATGTAAACCGTGTTCTGGTTCGCCAGACCCAATGCGTTTTCGATACCGGCATC
>Ga0209598_10002157_pt1 | contig 15536 bp, 13 predicted proteins | sample M_140807_EF_Meta_FD_187317 | JGI IMG/M metagenome (GOLD analysis project Ga0209598, IMG submission 187317) | Freshwater microbial communities from Lake Montjoie, Canada to study carbon cycling - M_140807_EF_MetaG (SPAdes) (version 2) | ecosystem: Environmental > Aquatic > Freshwater > Lake... | reverse complement strand
ATGGACCTGGCCCAAGCCGTCACTGTGCGTGACGATCGCCAGCAAGAGGTCAGCTTCAGCCAAGCGCCTGTGCGCATCGTGAGTCTGTTGCCCTCGCTGACCGAAACCGTGTGCGCGCTCGGACAGTGCCGCAAATTGGTGGGGTTGGACCGTTATTCCAATTGGCCTACTTCCATACGCCAACTGCCCCGCTTGGGCGGTGGGCTGGACCCGAACATTGAGCGTGTGGTGGCGCAGCGACCCGACCTGGTGCTGATGGCCACTTCCGCGCGCGGCGCTGAGCGGCTGCAAGCCTTGGGCATCACCGTGCTGGCGCTAGAACCTCGTACCCATGCCGATTTACAACGCGTAATCAACACCTTGGCGCAGGTCTTGGGCGTGCCGGCCTCGGAGAGCGAGCGATTGTGGCGCGAGATCAATGCCGGCGTTCTGGCTGCTGCGCAGTCGCTGCCCCCGCAAGCCAGGGGCCAAAAAGTCTATGTCGAAGTCAGCCCCGCACCTTACGGCGCCAGCGAGTCGTCTTTCATTGGCGAGACCCTCATGCTGATGGGCTTGCGCAACATCTTGCCGGGCAGTCTGGGGCCGTTCCCCAAAATCAATCCTGAGTTTGTGGTGCGTGCGCAGCCCGACATCATCATGGCGGGCGACAGCAGCCGAGTCAGCATGCTGCAGCGCCCGGGTTGGTCGCAGCTGAAGGTCATTCAGTCCGACCAAGTGTGCGTCTTCAACACCGATGAGTCCGACGTGCTGGTGCGCGCCGGCCCACGCATGGCCGAAGGCGCGCGCTTGATGGCGCAATGCATTGCACGCAGCCAAGGCAGCAAGCCATGACAAAGCCCCTGAAGCCTTGGGTGCTCAGTTTGCTGCTGGCGCTCCTCGGCTCCGCGGGCGTGGCTTTGGGCAGCGCCATGGGCAGCACCGGCTGGGAGCCTTGGTGGCAAGCGCTCCACGATCCGGTGTCGAGGCAAATTGTGTGGGACATCCGGCTGCCGCGTTCGCTCGGCGCTTGGGCGGGCGGGGCCTTGTTGGGCTTGGCCGGTGCTTTGGCACAGGGGCTGTTTCGCAACCCGCTGGCGGACCCGTATTTGCTGGGCAGTGCCTCGGGCGCATCCTTGGGTGTGGCCATCTATCTGAGCTTGTTTGGTGGCAGTACCTTGGCCATGGGCTGGTGGGTGCGCTTGGGGCTCACGGGTGCGGCTTTCGTGGGCGCGGTGTTGGCGGTGTTGCTCACTTTGCTGTTGGCGCGCGGCGTGCAACACACCTTGCGCTTGCTGCTGGCCGGTGTGATTGTGGGCGTGGTGCTGGGTGCCGTGACCTCATTTTTGAACTTGTGGCGGCCTGAGGTGTGGCAAGGCATGCAGGGTTTCATGTTGGGCTCGACCGGCTTTATCGGCTGGACCGCTTGCGTGCTGCTGTGCGCCGTGTGGGTGGTGTGTGTGGCATTGGCTTTGACGATGGCCCGCGTCTTGGACGCCTTGACCTTGGGTGAAAACACCGCACTCAGTCTGGGCGTGCCCTTGGCGCCTGCGCGCATGCTGCTGGTGGGTGTGATGGCTTTGGCCACAGGCACGGCCGTGGCGCAAATGGGATTGATTGCCTTTGTCGGCTTGGCCGCACCGCACCTGGTGCGTGCGGTGGTGCGCGCCACCCATGGCTGGTCGTTGCTGTTGTCGGCGCTGGCCGGCGGGCTGTTGCTGTTGTTGGCCGACCTGCTGGCGCGTGGTTTGATTGCGCCGCAAGAAATGCCCGTCGGTGTGCTCACTGCCGTACTGGGCGGTGGCTATTTGCTGTGGCGCATGTCGCGCATGACCTCCACCGGGGCCGGCGCATGACGGCCGCATTGCAAGTCCACGCACTGCGTGTGCGCCTGGGCGAGCAAGAAGTTTTGCATGGCATTGACCTGTCGATACCTGCCGGTCGTTGGACCTGCGTCGTGGGGCCCAACGGCGCTGGCAAGTCCACCTTGCTCAAGGCCTTGGCGGGCTTGCTGCCGCCTTCGCAACAGTTTTCAGGCCAAGTCCATTGGCTGGGCCAAGCTTTGGTGGCCATCGATCGGCGCGAGCGCGCCCGGCAGCTCTCGTGGCTGGGGCAGGGCGAGTCGGCGTCTGACGATTTGCGCGTGTGGGACGTGGCCATGCTCGGCCGCTTGCCCCACCAAGACTGGTTGGCCGCGCCCACGGCGCAAGACCACGCCATGGTCGAGGCCGCACTCAAGGCCACGCAAGCTTGGGATTGGCGTGAACGCCCGCTGGGGCAATTGTCTGGCGGCGAGCGTCAACGGGTCTTGTTGGCGCGCGCCTTGGCGGTGAACGCCCGCATCATGTTGATGGACGAACCCTTGGCGAATTTGGATCCGCCGCACCAAGTGGACTGGCTGGAGCAAGTGCACTGCCTATTGGCCCAAGGCACCACGGTGGTCAGTGTGCTGCACGAGATCGGCATGGCGCTGCATGCCGACGACATGGTGGTGATGCAGGCCGGGCAGATCGTGCACCACGGCGCTTGTGCCGATGAAGCCACGCAGCGCGCCATTGAGGCGGTATTTGATCAGCGCATTGCCATCTATCCGCTGGCCGGGCAATGGGTGGCGCTGCCCAAGTCAGGATGACATGACCGCACGATGCATCATGGTGCTGGGCACCTCCAGCGGGGCCGGCAAGAGTTGGCTGACCACCGCGCTGTGCCGTCATTACGCGCGACTGGGCCTGAAGGTGGCGCCGTTCAAAGCGCAGAACATGAGCAACAACGCGAGGGTTGTTGCCCCCACGCTCCCCGCAGTGAAAGAATGTGGCGAGATTGGCAGCGCCCAATACTTTCAGGCTTTGGCCGCTAAGGCTGAACCCGATGTGCGCATGAACCCCTTGCTGCTCAAACCCGAGTCGGACACACGCAGCCAGGTCGTGTTGCTCGGCCAGGTCAGCCCCAGTTTGAGTGAGACCCCTTGGCGCGAACGCAGCGAGAAGGTCTGGCCGCACATTGCCGCCGCTCTGGACGAACTGATCGCCAGAAACGACGTGGTGGTGATTGAAGGCGCGGGCTCGCCCGCTGAGATCAATTTAATGGACAGCGACATCGTCAACCTGCGCGTGGCGCGGCATGCCAATGCGCAGTGCCTGTTGGTGACCGACATCGACAAAGGTGGGGCGTTCGCTCATTTGTACGGCACCTGGGCTTTGCTGCCGCCTGCGGACCAGCAGCGTATTCAAGGTTTTGTGCTGAATAAATTTCGCGGCGACGCCAGCCTGTTGGCCCCGGCCCCAGAGATGCTGCAAAACCTCACCGGCGTGCCCACCGTGGCCGTGCTGCCGATGTGGTGGCAACACGGTTTGCCTGAAGAAGACGGGTTTTTTAACGACCGCTCTGATGCCATGACAAGTGCCCGCGCCAACGGTGCGGTGACGAAAACCCTGGCCGTGATCGCTTACCCGCGCATCAGCAACCTCGATGAATTTCAGCCCCTGCACAACGTACCCGGTGTGCGCTTGATGTGGGCACGCAATCCGGACGATCTGGCGGGCTTGCACGCTGCAGACTGGGTCATCTTGCCCGGCAGCAAGCACACCAGCACCGACCTGGCCTGGTTGCGCCAGCAGGGACTGGACGCGGCCGTGGCGCGCCATGCCGCGCAGGGTGGAGCGGTGCTGGGGATTTGTGGCGGCTTGCAAATGCTGGGCGAAGCGCTGATTGACACCCACGGCATCGACGGGAATGCGCCGGGCCTGGGCTTGCTGCCGCTGGTCACACAGTTTGCGCCAGACAAAACCGTCACCAAAACAGCCGCGCAGTTTGGCCCCGTGATCGGTCCCTGGTCAGCCTTGAGCGGTGTGCACTTGGCGGGCTACGAAATTCACCACGGTCAGACCCAGGGCCACAGCGCGATGCTGGCAGGCGGCGCGGTGCTGCACGAAGTAATCCCCGGTCTGGCTTGGCAAAACGGCGAGGGTCAGGTGCTGGGCACCTACCTGCATGGCTTGTTTGAAAGCCCTGCCGTGCTGGAGGCACTGTTTGGTGCGCAGGTGCCTACGTTGGAGACGGTGTTTGACGGCTTGGCCGATTTCATCGGACAGCACTTTGAGACCGGTGTCTTGCGCCGGCTCATTGAACCGGCGCACAGGGCGTAACGCTCAGCCTGTAAAACGCGACCCGCGCTTTCGCGGGGGTGGGTTGGCAGCGCAGTCAGTGCGCGCTAAGGACGACTGGAATTTCTGTGGCCGGCGGCGTGTTGCGGCTGCGGCCACAGCGCACGATGCCGTCGATCATGACCATGCCCACGCCGGGAATATCGCCCAGTTGCACGCTCTCGAGCAAAGTTTTACCTGCTGTGTGCTGGGCGCGGTCCATGAAGACGAAGTCGGCAGCGCGCCCGACTTCGATCAGGCCGCAGTTGAGGTTGCGAATGCGCGCGGTGTTGCCGGTGGCAAAGCAAAACACCAACTCGGCAGGGATGTTGGCCAGGCTCGACAACAGCGCCACCATGCGCAGCATGCCCAGCGGTTGCACACCCGAACCCGCCGGCCCGTCGGTGCCCAGGATCACGCGGTGCGGACATTTGAGCTCCAGCGCGGCCTTGGCGGCAGCGATGGCGACACGCTCATTGCCGTTGTGCACAATTTCGATGGCGCGTGAAGACTTTTCGCACAGTTCACAGACATGGGCTTCAGGCAAAGAGGTGTGGCCGCCGTTGATGTGGCCGATCACGTCGGCATCGGCTTCCAGCACCACGTCTTTGTCGATCATGCCCGAGCCCGGGATGGAGGGGCCGCCTGTGTGGATCGTGCTCTGAATGCCGTATTTGCGCGCCCAGGCCACCATCTCTTTGGCTTCGTAGCCGGCCTTGACGGAGCCCAGACCCACTTCGCCCAGCAAGCTCACGCCAGCCTCGGCCAGGTCTTTGAAGTCTTGCTCGGTCATGCCTTTTTCGATGATGGGCGCACCCGCAATCACCTTCACACCGCCGGGGCGAAAATTGTCAAAAGCGCGCTGCGCCGTGATGGCCAGCGCTTTGAGGCCGACGATGTCTTTGGGGCGCCCTGGCAAATGCACTTCACCGGCAGAGACCATCGTGGTCACGCCACCGTTCATGGTCGAGTCGATCCAGCCGATTTGGTTTTGGCGTGGCGTCCAGTCACCAAACACCGGGTGCACATGGCTGTCGATCAAGCCCGGGCAAACACAGGTTTGTCGGGCGTCAATGACGGTTTGCGCGCCTTCCAGGTCGCAATCATTCTCGCGCCCCACAGCGGTGATCAGACCGTTGTCGACGACGATGGTGTCGGCTTGCAAAATGGGTTGATCAATGTCGCCTGAAAGCAGCAAGCCAATGTTCTTGATAACGACTTTGCCAGACGAGCCAGCGGTTGCGATGTCAGCCATGAAAAAACTCCTTAATGTGCAGGTTGGACGGCCGGGTTCACGACGCGGAACACAGTGTCAAGGACAAAAGATTTCCATTGCGCCACGGCCTGTGGGGCGTCGATGTTCTCACCCAAAAAGGCCGTCAAGGTGAAGCGGTTGGACATGTAGAAATAGCCGGTGGCAGCAATCAGTAAATAGACGTCACGCGCTGAGATGTCGGCGCGAAACAGACCTTGGGCTACACCGGATTGCAAGATGTCGCCAATCACCGCAATCGCTGGAGACGAGTACTCCTTGGCCCGCAGCGATTTGACGATATGCTTGCCTTTGTGCAGGTTTTCGGTGTTGAGCAGGGTGACAAATTCGGGGTGCGCTCGGTAGTAGTCGAGCACAAAGTGCACCACCTGTTCCAGCGCGACCAGCGGTTGACTCACATCCAAAGCCAACTCGGCTTCGGCATCGTTCATGCGTCGGTAAATGGTTTCCAGCACTTCGATGAACAAGCCTTCTTTGCTGCCGAAGTAGTAGTAAATCATGCGGTCATAGGATTTGGCCAAGCGGGAAATTTTTTCCACACTGCCGCCGTCATAGCCATGCTGGGCAAACACTTTGATGGCGGCGCGCAAAATGCTCTCGCGTGTTTGCTGTGCGCTGTGTTCGCGCACGCCTGCCGTGCGTTTGCCACTCGGCTTGGCCAGGCGGGTTTGAGGTTGGCGTGCTGCGGTGACCATGTTGGTTTATTTTTCGACGAATGCCCGTTCAATCACAAAATCACCTGGGGTGCTGGTATTGCCTTCGGTAAAGCCTTGTGCCTCCAGCATGTGCTTGAGGTCATTGAGCATGCCCGGACTGCCACACAACATCACCCGGTCTTCCTGTTGACTCAAGGGCGGCAAGCCCATGTCTTTGAACAGTTTCCCATTGTCAATCAGTGCCGTCACACGGCCCATATTGCGGTAAGTCTCGCGGGTGACTGTGGGGTAGTAGCGCAATTGCTGGCTGATCATTTCGCCCAGGAATTCATGTTGGGGTAAGTGGTCCACGATCAGGTCGTGGTATGCCAGTTCGTCGACTTGCCGTACACCATGCACCACCACCACACTTTCGAATTTGGCATAGGTCTCAGGGTCGCGAATGATGCTCAAAAACGGCGCCAGTCCTGTGCCGGTGGACAACAAGTACAGGCGCTTGGCCGGCGTCAGGTAATCGATCAGCAGGGTCCCCGTGGGTTTCTTGCCCACGATCAGGGTGTCACCCACCTGGATGTGTTGCAGGCGTGAGGTGAGCGGGCCTTCCTCGACTTTGATGCTCAAAAATTCAAGGTGTTCTTCGTAATTGGGGCTGGCGATGCTGTAGGCCCGCAGCAGGGGTTTGTCATTCACGCGCAGGCCAATCATGGTGAAGTGGCCATTGGAAAAGCGCAGCGAGGGGTCGCGCGTGGTGGTGAAAGTGAACAGGCGGTCGGTCCAATGGTGCACGCTCAGCACCCGCTCTTCGTTGAAAGCACTCATGATGGTTTAAGGTTGCGGTTAAGGCTGCAAGGGACCTTCAGTCCCCGGCAGCACGGGTTAGGAGAAATACGGTTGCGCAGCAAAACAGGATGCGTTATATTAATCTTTCATGTAGTGATCACAACATTTTGGTTTTGTGAATGCTACACAAATTGAAGCTGACGTGCAAGTGTGCATTTCGGTGAACTAGACAGACTGAACCTGAGATGACCGAACACTCTAAAACCGATGGGCTGCCCAGCAGCGAGGTGCCTGCATCACCGCAGGTGCTGGAGCGTGCCAAGCTGCGCAATGAGCGCATGAGTGGCGCCAAAATTGAATGCAACGCCTGTCCGGTGTTGTGTCAAATCTCAGCGGGACGCGTGGGGGCCTGCGACCGTTACGCCAACCGCGACGGCTTGTTGGTGCGCGTGGATCCGGTGGTGTTTCTGCGCCGCACGCTGGCGCAAGATGAGCCCCAGTTGGTGCCTTTTGCTCCGCGTGACGGCGATCAGGCCTCAGCGTCCTGGGATGGTGACCTGCTTCACGCGGATCAGGTGTTTGTCACCGGCGTGGGCTCCTCCACCACCTACCCTGACTACAAGCCCGCGCCCTTTATTGTGTCGTCCCAGGTCCAGGGCGTGGACATGGTGACCGTGGTGACCGAAGGCATCTTCAGCTATTGCAGCTTCAAAGTGAAGATCGATACCGACCGCTATTTGGGCGCCGAGCAAGCCAATGTGCGCATGAAAGGCGAGGTGGTGGGGCACGTCACCACGGCAGAGTACGGCTCGCAAATGTTGTCCCTGGGCGGCGTGCACCACCTGACGGGTGGCAGTAAAAAAGAAGGCCGCGTCACCGTCGACATGATGCAAGCCTTGGGTAACAAACAAGCGGTGGCGTTGACCATCGATGGGGGTGCCCAGTTGGTGATACAGGCTGGACGCGCACCGATCGTCAATGGCGTCGAAGAGCAGCGCATGCGTGTGGGCTGCGGCTCTGCGGTGGTCGGTATTTTTGCGCGCCAGTTTTGTGGCTTGGTGGACGAGGTGGTGGTGCTGGACGACCACATCACCGGCGTTTTGACCGAGCACCAAGCCGGCCGCTGCCTTGACATGAAGCCTTCCGGCATTGAAATGGGGGGGCGCAAATCCACGCCAGGGCGTTACTTTCAAGTGGCCAATCCTGGCAATGGCTGGGGCGGCACCGACATAGCCGATCCTTTGTCGATCATCGAGGGCTGGGACCCGGAGGTGGTCTGGCCCGGCTTGCGCTTGCTGATGACCTCCACCACGGGTGAGCATGCGGCTTGGTATGTGCTTGACGACCAACTCCAACCGGTGCTGCAGGACATGCCGAGCGCGGTGCGGGCCATCGTGGACCGCATTGGCGAAAACTGCGAGCCTTCACTGTGCAGCGTGATGTTCTTGGGCGGTGCCGGCGGCAGCCTGCGCGCCGGCGTCACAGAAAACCCGGTTTTGCTGACCCGCGCGATCAAACAAGCGCTGGTCAATGTGACCTGCGGCGGTGCGCCTGCCTTTGTTTGGCCTGGCGGTGGCATCACCGTGATGTCGGACGTGTTGCGCATGCCCGACAACAGCTTTGGCACCGTGCCAACACCGGCCATCATTGCGCCCATCGAATTCAGCATGCGCTTGTCGGATTACCAAGCTCTGGGTGGGCACATGACTTATGTGCGCTCACTCGAGGATGTGCTGCGCCACGGCGCCTGGCACAACGAGGGCGCGCCGACCGCGCTGCAGTGGTCTGAGCTGCCGCAAGACAACAATTGGCCACTCGGGCAAGCCCCGATGCTGGGTTAAGGCGCGCAACGTGAGTGCTTCTCGTCAACGCTTGTCCGAGGGTCGCTGGCATTTTCACCATGGCCCCATGGACATCGTGATGGGTGCCGACCCCTTAGGCCCCGCAGGTCCAGTGGCGGTCGCCGAGGCGCACGAGCATGCGTGGGCGCGGTTTGTGCCCCTGCTGTCAGAACTGATGGATGAATGGCCGTTGCTGCGTTTGCCGGTGCAGGCAGGGCATCCTTGTCCATTGCATGGCGGGGTGGCGCGTCGCATGTGGCAGGCCTGCTTGCCTTGGGCGGCGCAGCAGTTCATCACGCCCATGGCGGCGGTGGCGGGCAGCGTGGCGCAAGAGCTGATCCGCAGTTATGACCGCTCCGGCGTGGCCCGCGCTTGGGTAAACAATGGTGGTGACATTGCCTTGCACCTGACGCCCGGGCAGTCTGCCCGCGTGGGCTTGTATGCCGACCTGGCACGTTTGCAAGCGCACGAATGGATGCAGGGATTGTGCGTGGATGGTGCATTTGATGTCACGCACACGATGCCTGTGCGTGGCGTGGCCACCAGCGGTTGGCGTGGCCGCAGTTTTTCATTCGGCATTGCCGACAGCGTGACGGTGCTGGCCGCCACCGCAGCGCAAGCCGACGCGGCGGCCAGCATGATTGCCAATGCGGTGAATGTGACGCATGCGGGGATCGTGCGTCAGTCGGCCCAAACCCTGCGTGACTTGACCGATTTGGGTGACTTGGCCGTCACCGTGGACGTCCCTCACTTGCCTGTGGAACTGGTGCAGCAAGCCTTGCAAGCCGGTTTGCAATGTGCGCGAGAATGCCAGGCTGAGGGTTGGGTATCAGGGGCAGTATTGGTGTGTCAAGGGCAGTCCCTGACCCTGCCGATACCGTCCATGACTGCGTCGGGTTCTTTTCAAGACGAGGGCTTGGCTTTGGCCTGAGCAATGTTTATGGTGATGCAATGATTGAAATAAGACGCGTCTTTACCCAAGTGGAAGAAATCTTTCACGAGTTTGGCCCTGTGCCTGCGCAACCCTTGCTGCGTGGCGCGATCGGTGCGGTGCTGACCAATCCTTATGCCGACCGTTATGAGGCGAACATCTTGCCCATGATGGATGCGCTGCAAGACGTGGGCATTGACATGGCGCGCCGCTTGCTCGCCGCCATGGATGTCCCTGCCGAGCGCATTGCCACCTATGGCAAAGGCGCGATTGTGGGCGAACATGGCGAGTTGGAGCATGGCGCACTGTGGCATGTGCCCGGGGGTTACGCCATGCGCGAGTTGCTGGGCTGGAAGGGCGACCGCGAAGCCTACAAAGCCGGCAAGGTCGACGACAGGCCGACGGGTCAACCGGCCAATGCCTTGTCTATCGTGCCTTCGACCAAAAAAGTGGGGCCGCCCGGCGCCGCGCTGGACGTGCCGCTGACCAACATCAACGCCTCTTATGTGCGCGGCCAGTTTGACGCCATGGAGGTGCGGGTGCCCGGTGCGCCGCTACCCGATGAAATCGTCTTTATCCTCGCCATGACCACCGGCTACCGCATTCACGCCCGTGTGGGCGGTTTGCGCGCCGAGGACATCAGCCAGTGGAACGGCTTGCGCTGAATTCCATTGACCTCACAGAACCCTAGGAGACATCAGCGATGAGCGCCAACATTCGAAAAATCATTGTGCAAGTGGATGAGATCCATCAAGAGATGGGTCGCCCTGTTTCGCCCCCCACGCGCCGCGCCCTGGCCATGGCGGTGATCGCCAATCCCTATGCCGGGCGCTACAGCGAGAACCTGGACGAGTTGATCGCCATCGGTGAAGAGCTGGGCGCCTTGCTGGGCCACAAATGTGTTCAAGCTTTAGGCATCGCGCCCGGCCAAGCGCAAAGCTATGGCAAAGCCGCCATCGTGGGCGAGGCCGGTGAGCTGGAGCATGCGGCTGCCATCTTGCATCCCAAGCTCGGCGCGCCGCTGCGCGTGGCAGTGGAGAAGGGCGCCGCCTTGGTGCCCTCAGCCAAAAAACGCGGCGGCATGGGCACGACCATCGATGTGCCCTTGGGTCACAAAGATGCCGCCTTTGTGCGCAGCCATTTCGATGCGATGGAAGCACGCGTGAGCGATGCACCGCGGGCACAAGAAATTGTGGTCGTTGTGGTCGTCACCGACAGTGGTCGTCCATTGCCGCGCATTGGCGGTTTGCAAGTGCATGACATTCAAGGTCAGGACGGTTTGCGCTGAAACGCAAGCCTATTTTTTCTCGTTTTTAACCCACCCTAGGAGACCCTCCATGAAAACAGTCAACACCCTTCGTCGCGCCATGGCGCTGACGGTTCTGACTTGGGCGGCCTTGCCCGCTCAGGCCCAAAACACGATCAAGATCGGCGAGATCAACAGCTACAAAGCCCAGCCCGCATTTTTGGAACCCTACAAAAAAGGCATGGAGCTGGCCATTGACGAAATCAATGCGACCGGTGGATTGATGGGTAAAAAGTTTGAGCTCATCACCCGAGATGACAACGCCAATCCGGGCGATGCTGTGCGCGTGGCCGAAGAGCTGATCTCGCGCGAAAAAATTGATGTGCTGACCGGCACCTTCTTGTCCAACACCGGTTTGGCCGTGGCGGACTTTGCCAAGCAAAAGAAAGCCTTTTTCTTGGCCGGTGAGCCCTTGACCGACAAGCTCACATGGCAAGGTGGCAACGCCTACACCTACCGTTTGCGTCCCGGCACTTACATGCAAGCAGCGATGCTGGTGCCTGAGGCGGTCAAGCTGAAGAAAAAGCGCTGGGCCGTGGTCTACCCTAACTACGAATACGGTCAATCGGCTGCGGCAGCGTTCAAAAACTTGCTCAAAGCCGCGCAACCCGACGTCGAGTTCGTGGCTGAGCAGGCCCCGCCCTTGGGCAAACTCGATGCCGGCAGTGTGGTGCAAGCCCTGGCGGATGCCAAACCGGATGCGATCTACAACGTCTTGTTTGGCGCCGACCTGTCCAAGTTCGTGCGCGAAGGCAATACCCGTGGTTTGTTCCAAGGCCGCGAAGTGGTCAGCATGTTGACCGGTGAGCCCGAGTACCTGGACCCACTGAAAGACGAAACCCCCAACGGTTGGATCGTGACCGGCTACCCTTGGAGTTCGCACAACACGACCGAACATAAAGCATTCTTGCAGTCGTACCAAGCCAAGTTCAAAGACTATCCGCGTCTGGGTTCGGTGGTGGGTTACGTGATGATCAAATCCGTCGTTGCTGGCGTGGCCAAGGCCCAGAGCACCGACTCTGAAAAGTTGCGTATGGCCTTTGGTGGGCTGCAGGTGGATACGCCTTTCGGCAAAATCACTTACCGCGCTGAAGACCACCAGTCCACCATGGGCGCTTTTGTGGGTCGCACCAAAAATGACAATGGCAAAGGCGTGATGGTGGATGCCCGTTACCTGGACGGCGCACTGTACCAACCGTCAGCTGCTGAAGTGAAAAAATCACGCGCGGCAGACTGACACTTTCACTTCTCTCCTGTGTGACGTCAAACCCCTTTGGATCGTGTTCCAAGGGGGGTTGTCATGGTAAGAATTTTTCTCGAAATGATCCCTTCATGAGTTTTTCCGGATTTTTCGTTCAGCTTTTGAATGGGCTGGCGGCGGCGTCTTCGCTGTTTTTTGTGGCGGCGGGTTTGTCGCTGATTTTTGGCGTCACGCGGATTGTGAATTTTGCGCATGGCTCTTTTTTCATGGCTGGCATCTACATCGCCTACACCGTGGTGGACCGCTTGGCCAGCAGCATTGGTTTTTGGCCGTCGATCGCGCTGGCGGCGCTGGCGGTGGGGGTGCTGGGGGCCTTGATCGAGATGCTGCTGCTGCGCCGCATTTACAAAGCGCCAGAACTGTTTCAGTTGCTGGCCACCTTCGCTTTGGTGCTGGTCTTGAAAGACGCGATGCTGTGGCTCTGGGGGCCTGAAGAATTGCTGGGCCCTCGCGCGCCGGGGCTGGCCGGTTCGGTGTCTATTTGGGGGCGACAATTCCCCACTTACGACTTGTTTTTGATTGTGGCGGGGCCCGTGGTGTTGGCGCTGCTGTGGCTGCTGCTCACCCGGACCCGCTTGGGCACCTTGGTGCGGGCGGCCACGCAAGACCGCGAGATGGTCAGCGCCTTGGGCGTCAATCAGGCCTGGTTGTTTACAGCGGTGTTCGCTTTAGGCGCGCTGTTGGCCGGTTTGGGCGGCGCCTTGCAGTTGCCGCGTGAACCTGCGAATTTGGAAATGGATTTGAACATCATCGGCGCCGCCTTTGTGGTGGTGGTGGTGGGCGGCATGGGCTCGATTCCGGGAGCCTATCTGGCGGCGCTGCTGATCGCCGAAGTCAAAGCCGTGTGCATTTGGTTGGGCATGGTCGATGTGTTCGGCGTTGCGGTTTCTTTTTCCAAACTCACCTTGGTGGTGGACTTTGTGGTGATGGCTGTGGTGCTGGTGTGGCGGCCTTGGGGCTTGCTGGGCAAGCCGCAGGCACCGAGCCGTTATATGGGTTTTCGCGAAGAGCCGCTGCGCCCGGCCAGCAAAGCCTATTTGGTGGCCGCAGCGTTACTGGGCCTGGTGCTGGTAGTCATGCCTTGGCTCACCGCCAGTTCCCCTTACACCACGGTGTTGCTGATCGACTTGTTGATTGCGGCCTTGTTTGCGGCCAGCCTGCACTTCATCATGGGGCCGGCGGGCATGCACTCCTTTGGCCACGCCGCCTATTTTGGTTTGGGCGCTTATGGCGCGGCGCTGCTGGTGCGTTCGCTGGGCTTGTCGATGGAAATGGCCTTGCTGGCGGCGCCCTTGGTGGCCGCTTTGGGCGCTTTGGTGTTTGGCTGGTTTGCCGTGCGTTTGTCGGGCGTGTACCTGGCCATGCTCACCTTGGCGTTTGCCCAGATCACCTGGGCGGTGACCTTTCAATGGGACAGTTTCACCGGCGGCAGCAATGGCTTGACCGGTGTTTGGCCGTCTGAGCTGTTCAGCGACAAGCGCATGTACTACTGGCTCACTTTGGGCTTGGTGATGGCCGGTGTGCTGTGGCTGCGCCGGGTCTTGTTTTCGCCCTTTGGCTATGCGCTGCGCGCCGGACGCGATTCGGTGTTACGGGCCGATGCGATCGGCATCGACGTGAAACGCATGCAATGGTTAGCCTTCATCTTGGCGGGGGGCGTGGCCGGTTTGGCGGGGGCTTTGTATGCCTTTTCCAAGGGCAGCATTTCGCCCGAGTCCATGAGTGTGGGTAAATCGGTGGACGGCTTGGTCATGGTGCTGCTGGGCGGCATTCAAACCTTGGCCGGCCCCGTGGTGGGGGCCTTCAGCTTCACTTGGTTGCACGACGTGGTGGCGCGCAACACCGATTACTGGCGCGCCATGTTGGGCTCCGTGATTTTGATTTTGGTGTTGTTGTTTCCGCAAGGCATTGCCGGATCGGTGCAGTTGTTGTGGGAGCGCTTGCGCCACAAAACTTCGCCGCAAGAGGGGGCTGCATCATGAGCAACGCACTCTTGCAAGTGAAGAATCTGGGCAAGTCCTTCGGCGGGGTCAAGGCGGTGGACGGCATCAGCTTTGATCTGGCTCCAGGCGAGCTGTTGGCCTTGATTGGGCCCAACGGCGCCGGCAAATCCACCACCTTCAATATGGTCAACGGCCAGCTGCGTGCCGACCAGGGCTCCATCCTGCTGCAGGGTCAAGAGCTGGTGGGCTGCAAGCCCCGCGCCATTTGGCGTCAGGGCGTGGGACGTACCTTTCAGATCGCTGAAACCTTTGCTTCACTCACCGTGGTGGAAAACGTGCAAATGGCTTTGCTCTCGCACGACGACTTGTTGCTGTCGATGTGGCGGCGCGCGGCCGACCATCGAAGGGGCGACGCGCTGGCCCTGTTGGACCAGGTGGGTATGAAGTCCCAGGCCGACCGGCCCTGCAACGTGTTGGCCTACGGCGACGTCAAGCGCGTCGAGTTGGCTGTGGCCATGGCCAACAGCCCCAAGCTGCTTTTGATGGACGAACCCACCGCCGGTATGGCGCCCAAAGAGCGCAAGGACTTGATGGCGCTGACCAAAGAACTGGTGGTGCAACGCGGCATGGCGGTGCTGTTCACCGAGCACAGCATGGACGTGGTCTTTGCCTATGCCGACCGCATGATCGTGTTGGCCCGTGGGCGCTTGATCGCCGAGGGCAAGCCGCTGGAAATTCGCGATCACCCCAAGGTGCAAGAAGTTTATTTCGGCACCGGTAAGACTTTTGAGAAATCTTCCAAATGAGCGTATCCGACATCCTGCTTGAAGCCAAGGGCCTGGCCGCTTGGTATGGCGCAGCCCAAATTTTGTACGACGTGGACCTGCAAGTGCGACGCGGCGAAGTCGTGGCGCTGATGGGGCGTAACGGCGCGGGCAAATCCACCACGCTCAAAGCCTTGATCGGCATGCTGGCGCGCAGGCGCGGGCAAGTGACTTTCATGGGCCATGACCTCTCGCACAGCGAGTCGCACCACGCGGCCCGACTCGGTCTGGGTTTTGTGCCCGAAGACCGGCGCATTTTCACCGACCTCACGGTCATGGAAAACCTGGAGGTGGGCAAGCAAAACCCGCGTCAATGGCCTGATGGCACGGCGGCGCCGCATTGGACGCCGGAGCGCTTGTTTGAACTGTTTCCGAACTTGGGTGAAATGCCGCAACGCCCTGGCGGCAGCATGAGCGGCGGCGAGCAGCAAATGCTGACCGTGGCCCGCACGTTGATGGGCAACCCGTTTTTGGTGCTGCTCGACGAGCCCTCAGAAGGCGTCGCGCCGGTCATTGTGGAGCAAATGGTCCACATGATTCTGGCGCTCAAAGCCCAGGGCGTGAGCATCTTGCTGTCCGAGCAAAACATGCATTTTGCAGAGT
>Ga0209598_10002156_pt1 | contig 15538 bp, 9 predicted proteins | sample M_140807_EF_Meta_FD_187317 | JGI IMG/M metagenome (GOLD analysis project Ga0209598, IMG submission 187317) | Freshwater microbial communities from Lake Montjoie, Canada to study carbon cycling - M_140807_EF_MetaG (SPAdes) (version 2) | ecosystem: Environmental > Aquatic > Freshwater > Lake... | reverse complement strand
CCTCGAAGAAATCCCCCCACGCCTGCTAGTGATTGGTGGCGGATATATCGGCTTGGAAATGGGCACCATTTACGCCGCCTTGGGAAGCAAGGTCACGGTGGTGGAAGCCGGCGACGGGCTGATTCCACTGGCAGACCGAGATCTCGTGGCACCACTGCACAAGAGACTCGAATCGCTGTTTGAAAAGATCCTCCTCAACCACAAAGTGGCCAAACTTGAAGAGGTAGGCAAGAACATCAGGGCTTCGCTGGAAGACCCCAGTGGCAAGTCAATTATCGAGAATTTTGATCGTGTTCTGATTGCCGTTGGCCGCAGACCAGCAACGCGCGATCTGGGACTGGAAAAAGCTGGTATCACACTCGACGACAAGGGATTCATTCCAGTCAACGACCAACGCCGTAGCACGGTTGCCCACATCTTTGCGGTGGGAGATTCCGCTGGCGAACCACAACTGGCGCACAAGGCAAGCTTTGAAGGCAAAGTTGCTGTCGAGGCCCTTTCGGGCGAACCTGTGGCTTATGATGTTGCCGGAGTGCCGGCCGTCATCTTCACTGATCCGGAAATCGCCTGGTGTGGCCTCACGGAAATCGATGCCCAGAAGCAAGGCATTGAAGTCAAGAAATTGAAAATGCCATGGGCTGGCAGTGGCCGTGCCCTCACCCGCGGACGCACCGAGGGATTGACCAAGCTTCTGGTCGATCCGAAAACCGAGCGTATTTTGGGTGTTGGTATCTGCGGCGTTGATGCCGGGGAAATGATTGGCGAAGCCATGCTGGCACTAGAAATGGGCGCCACCGCCCGCGATCTTGCGCTGACCATGCATGCCCATCCAACCCTTTCAGAAACCTTGATGGAAGCCGCCGAGCAGATGTACGGCTTAGCCGTGCACAGCCCACCACCCCGGAAAGTTTGATTTGCTCTCGAATAATGTGTAAATGCGGGTTTCCAAATGAAGCCCGCATCTCTTCCTCACAAATATCGCCAACTATCAGCCCACCAAACATCCAAACCGAAGAGCCCCGCACGACTGAGTAAGGGGCCACGGACTCCCTGGCGGAAACACGCCTAATATTTGCAATAACTCGAGATTCCGTTGTTTGGCACGTGGCCCCTTACTCAGTCGTGCGGGGCTCTTCGGTTCCGAAAATTAAAAGTTTAAGCATATGTTCGAATTTAAACATGGAACAAATGCCTATGGCACGAAAATGTGCTAATTAAGACAGCTCATTTCCGCCTCACCCCGGCGGCATCGGCACCATGCCCTGGAGCAGCGACCAGTAGGCTTGGAGCATGGTCAGAAAGCCGATCAGGACCGCCAGCACAATACTGGGCACAATCACCGCGCGGAAAATATCCGCTTCGCGGCCCTGCTGGCCTGTGGCGGCTGTGGCAACAACAATCGACTGGGCATCGATCATTTTGCCCATAACGCCTCCCGTACTGTTGGCAGTGCAGATCAGCACCTGGGCTTGCTCCAGCTCCAATCCGGGGAAACGCCCAGCACGGTAAAGCTCGAGCGCTGTCAGTTTTTGCAAGCTTCCAAACAACGCGTTGCTGCCCGCATCCGTTCCTGTCAGGAACACACCCAACCAACCAAGCAAAGCCGCAAATAATGGGTAAAGGGCGCCCGTGCTGGCAAAAGCGTGGCCCAAAATAGCGTCCATGCCCGCATGCTTGGTGAGATAACTCAAACCCAGCATGATTGCAATTGTGGGAATTGGGATCTTCATCTGCTGAAGCGTCACCCCGCATGCCCTGAAAACATGCGCCCGGGTCGCCCCCAGTACCGGAATGGCCAGCAAGAATGCACAGAAAACCGGAGTACCCGGCGCTGTAGCCCAACGCAGGTCAAAAATAGCTTTTTCCAGATCGTCTGGTTTGGCGCGCATGACCTCGTCGCGTTGCACATTCAGGTGCAACGATCCCATGGGGATTTTCACCCATGTTGGAATACCAGAGATAGTCGCACCGTTGGGCCCTTGATACTTCTCCTCCAGTTGCCTCAGCATCCCCGCGCCCAGTAAAAATCCGCTCATTAGCACAAACGGCATCCATGCTCGCAAAGACGACAACACCAGCGCATCGGGACGGACCTGATGAACCACAGAAGACGATGCCTGCTGCTCCCCACGCATGGGATGAACCATGGTTGGGGGTTTCCACCAGATAAGGAAGAGTGCCGTAGCCACAAGCGAAACCATGCCACCGGCGATGTCAGTCAACGGATAAAGCTCACCCAAGCCCCATTGATGCGCCGTGGCAAACAAGTACTGGCACGCCGCAAACGATACTCCAGAAACCATCAGTGCCGGCCAAACCGAAACAATATCGCGCACGGAACAGGAACGGATCAACATAACCGCGGGAACAATCACCGAGAAAAACGGTAGTTGATGTCCAGCCATCACGCTGAGGGTTGGCGCATGGATGCCGGTAACAGCGCTCAGGGTGATCAGCGGCATGCCGAGTCCACCAAAAGCCACGGGCGAAGTGTTAGCCAAAAGGCAGAGAACCGCGGCCTCGAATGCTGGAAATCCGAGTCCAACTAAGATGGCACCACAAATGGCCACGGGCGTTCCCGATCCCGCCGCGCCTTCCAGAAACGCGCCAAAACTGAAACCGATCAGTAAAGCCTGCATGCGCGGGTCGGGCGAAAGCTTGCCAACCGAATGCCTGATGACATCGAATGCACCCGTTTCAACCGTGAGGTTGTACAGCAGCATGCCGCATAAGACGGTCCAACCAATGGGCAGAATGCCAAACAGGACTCCATGCAGAAATGCAAGCCCGGCAAACTGCACCGGCATGCGGTGCAGGGCCAGTGCCACAACGGTGGCCACAACAACCGCGGCCAGACCAGCGAGCGGTGCTTCCCATCGGCGTACGACCAGCAAATAAAAGAGCAGCACCACCGGCAAGGCAGCGCAAGCCAACGAAAGATAGCCGGAGGCTATGAATCCCGGAGCGAGTGCTGCAACAGGATCGAGAGATTGCACGTAGGTCGTCACGCGTGAGAGCTCGCGAAAAGGCCAAAGGAGAGAGACGTCAGGGGCGGGCCGATTGTAAGCTGCTTAGGAGTGTTTGAAAACGTCATATCCAAAGATTGGCGATGGGGGCACGGCAGACTTGGCACAACATGAATCATGGACGGCACCACCCTCCCGTTTCCCATTACTGAAACTTGCCCACCCAACAGCGCGGTGTCTGGTGTTTGTTTCTTTGGCTACGGGAGTGGGATTTTTGCCGCACACCAGTGGCTTGCTGGCAGCATCTGCTATTGGTTGGCTGGCGCTCTTGGCTGCTCGCATACCAGCTTCTTGGTACGCTCCACGCGCCATGGCTGCCCTTGGTTTTCTGATCCTTCTGGTGCTTCCTATGCCATGGATGACCGTTCCTCAACCTGATGAACCGACATGGTGGGGCGCCTCTTGGAGCGGCACAAACGCCGCCCTGAAGGTGGTCTGCCGCGCATGGACAACCTTGGCACTGGGCTGGACCTGCCTGCTGGGCCTTTCGGCAGCAGATTGGCGCGCCGTTTGCGCCGACCTCCGGCTAGGCTCTTCAGTCGCCATGATGGTGTGGATGTCTGGGCGCTGTCTCAATGTGTTGTCCGGTGAATGGCGACAAATGCGCTTGGCAGCACGCATGCGAGGGGCGCGGCTTGCCGCGAACAGCCAGTCGTGGAAAATCATCGGCCTACTGGTTGGCATGGGGCTCATCCGTTCAGCGGTGCGCGCAGAGCGCATGGGTGTGGCCTTGAGCCTGCGCAGCGGCAATAGCGGTGGAATCATTCCCAGACGGATCTGGAACCCGACCGATGCAACGATTGCTGTTATGGCCCTTGCCGCGGGAATGCTGATCATTTGGGCCAGTCGCACTGCCATGGAAATTCAGCCATGATCGACCTCGACGGCATTGATGTGAAACTCGCAGATGGCACCATCGCCATTCAGAGTTTGTCTTGGCATGTTCCGCCCGGCACGCGCGTGGGACTTGTTGGCCCGAATGGAGCGGGCAAGACATCGTTGCTCATGACCCTGTGCGGGGTTTTGCCACCTTCGGCAGGCAGGGGGATTGTGGCAGGGTGCAACCTTGGAGATGCCAAGGAACGCAAGGCCCTGCGCGGTTCCATTGGATTGCTCTTTCAGGATCCAGATGATCAGCTGCTAGAAGCCAGTGTTGAGGACGATGTGCGCTTGGGGCCACTGTTACGTGGGCATTCAGAAACTGAAGCGCGCGACATTGCCAAGGCCAGCATGGCGCGCTTGGGAATTGGCGAATGGGGACAACGCATTCCCCAACGACTATCACTGGGCGAGAAAAAACGTGTCGCCTTGGCCGGGGTGCTAGCGCTCAATCCGTGCCTGCTTTTGTTGGACGAGCCTACAGCGGGCCTAGACCCACGTGGCCGCCGCGACCTGATCGCGCTTATTGGCAGCCTGCAGACCACTCTGGTACTGGCAACCCACGATCTGGAGCTGGTACTCGACCTTTGTCCCACCGTTGCACTTATTGACAACGGAACGGTGATTTCCCATGGGACTTCAGCCGAGGTGCTGGGAAATCCCCAACTGATGTTTGAGCATGGCTTGGAAGTACCATGGCCACTTCGCGGCAATTCCGCCGGGGCGTGATGCAGAGCGCTCCAGATTGCCTAGGGTATAAGTAAGATGAAATGCATGGTTTTAACCCCATGCAATAGCCCCAGAGGACTTTGGCCATGGGCGCGCGAGGAGTGGCATTGCTTGCCTTGATATGCTTGGTGTGTGGAATCCCCACGCCAGCATGGGCTGCCGACCGCACAGGTTTGGTGTTTCATGTACCGGAAGTTCTGGAAACAGATACCGTCCGTCAGTTTGCGGGCAAGCTGGAAGAAGTCTTGGTTCGGGCCAAGCGGGACACTCCCGACCAACGCAGCATTCTGATACTCGACTTCAACCCGGGAGGTCGGCCCACGCGGCTGACCAACCTCGATGCCTGCCTAGCCCTCACACGGCTGCTTCAGGCCCAAGACCGAGCGCGTCTGTTAACAGTGGCATGGATAGAGGGCGATCTTTCAGGCCATGGTATTTTGGCCGCACTGGCCTGCGAAGATCTTGTTATGGGCCCACGCTCCACCATTGGCCCGGCACACGATGGTGCAGAAGAACTCGACCCAGTCTACAAAGCCGCTTATGAAGATGCCGCAAGGCGTCAAGGTCGCTCACCCATTGTGGCACGCAAACTTGTTGACGTTTCCACCAAGGTTGTGCGCGATCCGGAGGCACGCGCAGGAACAGACCGATTTCGTGATGGCAGCGCCTTTGCCGGTGGCGAAGTGGTGGTGGAACCCGGCCAGCCGGGGCGATTTGACCGCGAAAAAGCGCTGGAATTGGGACTTTGCCTAGGCGACACTCCATCGAATTTCGATCGGTTAACGGAACGGTACCGTGTGCCACGCGACTCACTCACTGTATTTGCCCGTCTCGACTCCCCTGTGGTTCAAATCAATCTGCGTGGGGAAATCAACGGGGCGCTGCGTGAAAAACTGTCGCGCGATATCAGAAGGGCACTGGCGCAAAACCCTGATACGATCATTCTCAATCTGGAATGCCACGGGGGCTCACCGGCCGACGCGACCGGATTGGCTGAAATAGCCCGCGGCCATGTCGATGGTGTCGGGCCCGAAGCACCCCGATTAATAGCCTACATGACTCCCCAAGCACGCGCTGGCGCCCTGATTCTTGCACTTGCTTGCGACGCCATAGTGTTCGACAGGGAGGCCAAGGTCGGATTTGAAGGGGCCGTGGGTAATGCCGCTGCCATGGAAAAGGCACTTGCAAAGGCATTGGAAGATCGCCACTGGATGTCTGCCGAAGATGCATCCGCTTTGGCTAACGCTATGACACATTCCGAGGTAGAATTGATTGCCGCACGGGGTCGCGCCGGCCCTGTCCGACTGGTATCAGCACGCCCCTTGCCTGCGGATCTGAAAGAAGAAAAAATTATCAAGCCAGTTGGGGCATGGATGGTTCTTGACAGCGGTATGGCAACGCAACCTCCCATGATGCTCACGGGCCAACCCGTGAAAAACCTTCAGGAGTGGTACGAATCGAGAGGAATCGCCAATCGCCGCCTGATTATTTTTGAAGGTTCGGCACTCGACGAACTGGCACAATTCCTGAGCCATCGAGGCACAACGGTTATTCTGGTAATGATTGGTCTGGCATCTCTGATGATTGAATTCATGAAGCCGGGCCTGGCCCTGCCCGGCGTGGTGGCGGCAATCTGCTTTGTGCTGGTCTTTTGGGCCGGGTCACGCATGAGTGGACAGATCGACTGGCTGGCGGTGCTTCTGTTCCTTTTGGGGGTCATGCTGCTGCTAATGGAAATTCTGGTCATTCCCGGTTTTGGAGTGATTGGGCTCAGCGGGGTCATCCTCATGCTCTGCTCAGTTGGTTTGGTAGCCTTTGGCCATTGGCCGCGGTCACAGAACGAATGGCTGGCGTACGGTGGCGTGGTGGCGCCTTTTGGCTGGAGTCTGGCTGGGGCTATTGTGCTTGTTGGAATGTTCATTCGATTTCTGCCGGGTATTCCCCTCTTCAGCAACCTGATGCTCCATCCAGACCGGCCTGCAGACGAGGAAACAGGAATAACAGCCATTTACCACGGTGAACGGCTGCAAGCCCTACTGGGCAGGGTAGGACAAACCACCGCAGACCTGCGTCCTGCGGGAACAGCGCGATTTGATGATGAACTTATCGACGTGGTCTCCGACGGGACGTATATTAAATCTGGCACGTGGGTTGTCGTTTCCGAAGTTGAAGGAAACCGCGTGGTGGTCCACCAGACCGAGGAATCGCTGTGAACAAATCCTCTCAGGACCAGTGCCCATGGATTGGCTGATGCCAACGGCATGGACTTTGGTAGCGCTCGGCCTGACCGCTGCCCTGGTTGATCTGGTGCTTGGAACCGCAGGCCTGCTTGTAGGTATTGGCACCATCATGGTGGTGGCGGGCGTGGCAACCGCCTTTAGTCATTCGCCCGGTATGGGCCTGACAGTACTGGCCACCACAACCATCGCCCTGCCCCTTGTGGGCTGGCTTCTTGCGCGAATATTCCCGTGGACTCCGCTGGGACGCTCCGTACTGGCGCGTAGCACGAGTGTCGACGCAACTGTTTCGGAGTTTCGTTCCCTACAAGAACTGGAACATCTGGAAGGACGCCTTGGAGTGGCCCAATCGTATTTACGCCCCAGCGGTGTGGTCGATTTTGAAGGCCGCCGCATCGATTGCATAACAGAGGGTCTGATGGTGGATCCCGGACAAGTCGTACGATGTCTTAAAGTCAGTGGTAGCCGTGTTTTGGTACGCCCTGTTTCCCCCGGCGAAGAAACTCCGCTCGCTTCTATTGATTCGGATCTTTTCGAACTAATTCCAACCCGTTTCCCGCACGCCCCGTCATCCCAAGGAGATAGCTGACATGAATTCACTTCTGGCACAGATGAACCAAATCAATGCATCAGGAACATGGGTTCTGGTCATTGGGGTGGTTGTCGCCATTTTGGGCCTTGTCCTCCTTCTGGTGGCATTCAACTTTTTAGGAACACTGATTCGCGCCTATTTGGCAGGTGCGAAGATTGGTTTGTTCGATCTGATCCGCATGCGTCTGCTTGGAATCGATTACAAACTGGTGGTGAACCAGAAAATCGCCATGGTAAACGCCGGCGTCAAAGTTGAAACAAAAGACCTCGAAACACACCTTTTGTCCCGAGGCAACCTTCAGCGCACCAGCGCGGCCGTGGTGGCCGCGAAAAAGGCGAGTCTCGACCTTCCGTGGTCGATTGCCGCGGCGATCGACCTTGCCGGCCGCGATATTTACGAGGCTGTAAGGCGCAGTGTGGATCCGAAAGTGATCGACTGCCCAGACCCGGGCAAGGGACGCGCCACACTGGATGGTGTTTGCAAAAACGGTATTCAACTCAAGGCCCGCGCCCGGGTAACCGTGCGAACAAAATTATCGTCGCTGGTCGGCGGCGCGACGGAAGAAACCATTATTGCCCGTGTGGGTGAAGGTATTGTGAAAGCCATCGGTTCCGCCGAAAGCCATACGGATGTTTTGGCCAACCCCAACCTGATTTCACAGGCCGTGCTGAAGAACTCACTCGACGCCCAGACCATGTACGAAATCGTTTCGATCGACGTGGCGGAAATCGATGTTGGTGCCAACATCGGCGCCAACCTTCAGGCTGACCAAGCCGCCGCCAACCTGAGACTTGCCCAAGCCGATGCTGAAAAACGCCGCGCCATGGCCGTTGCGGAAGCACAGGAAAACAGCGCGAAGGTCGAAGCGATGCGGGCCAAGGTGGAAGAAAGCCGTGCGCTTGTAGTTGAAGCCGAAGCGGAAATTCCCCGCGCGATTGCTCAGGCCATTCGCGAGGGCAAAATGGGCGTAATGGACTATTACAATCTGCTGAACCTGCAAGCTGACACCAACATGCGTGGATCGATCGCCGGAATGGGTGGGCGATCGTCGCAAGCATCGGGGGATCGTCCTGACCGTGGCGGAGCCTGATGATGTTGGTATCTGGTGGCGAAGGAGCTGTGCTCATGACCATTCCCTGGGCAGCACAAGAACCGTGGGTAGCCATCCTGGTGATGATGCTTTCGGTTGGATTTTGGATTGTCTCAAGCCTGATGAAAGCGTTGGCTGAACCCGCCAGACCGGTCCGCCCGGGTCAGGCTCCGCCCATGGGACAAGGTCCCGTTGCGCGGGCTCCTTTATCTCTTGAAGAATTCCTTCAGGAAGCGCGCCGCAGGCGTGGTGAAGCAGATGCCGCGCCCATGGCAACCGCCGCGCCCGCTCCAGAGCTGCCTGCGCCTGAGCCAACGGGCGTTGCTGCGGATGCCGCCAAACGACGCAAGGCCAGAAAGGCCCGCGACGCCGCCTCAGCACCGTTGACCATGGATACCAATCAGACTCCCGAGCTAGGGCCGGCACTTCCAGCCCTACCGGCTATGGCCGCATTGTCGGCCACTCCGGAAGCACTTTCGGTTCTGGTGCAATCCACACAAACGGGTCAGCAGCAGGCTCAGCACCCTTTCAACAGGTTTTTGAGCCAAGTACTATCCGATAGGCGGAATATTCAGGCAACCATTCTATTGGGAGAGGTTCTCGGGCAACCACTGTGCCACAAACGGCGCGGCCTTACGCCTCCCCGGCGCCCAAGCCAAAATAATCCAGAATAATCGCGCCGGCATCGATGTCATCGCGCCGCGCGCCGCTGCGCGGATCGGTCCATTGTCCGCGTCCGCCCGGCCAGTGATGACCCAGTCCTTGTATCAACCGGACTTCAACACCGGCAGTTGTTTCGATATCCCCATACCGCCACGACCGCCATGGGCCAGCAGACGATGGTACTTCTGGGGAAGATTTGGCCCCCATCGCATGCGCCCATCGCGAAATCCGTGTGGAAATATCAGGCACGGCAATAAAGTCCGGGTGCCAAGGCAAGACCACATCACCACCGCCCCATGGCACAAGTGGATCTAGTTCCCCCATGAGAAAGAGCGATGGAACCGGCATGACGGCACCAACAGGATCTCTGCGAGGATAACCACAAACGTACGCGGCACCACTGAAGGGCGCGGCGCCATGCTCAATGGTGGCGGCAATCATTCCCGCGCCATTTGAAAAACCAGCCAAATACGGTGGTCTGGAAAGCCCGAACTGCTTGACTAGGTCCCGGGACAACTGACAAATCCACGGCGCATCATCCGCATTGTTAGCTGGCTTGGGTTGCGGCCTATTGGCCCCGTCGTCCCAACAGGGCGCATTGTTCATGAAATGCGCTGGCCTTGTCATGTCGGCACGCGTGGCCTCTGGAAAAGCCAAAGCCAAGCCAGTTGCCTCCGCAAGGATTTCCAATGCGGTTTCTACAGCCATCCACGACGCCGTTCCCCCACACCCATGAAGCACCATGAGCAGATCACGCACAGGTGCGGATTGAGGAATCTGCAGTAAACAGCGCCGTGGCCAATGGCCGTAGTGTCTTTCTAAACGCTGACGGATCATGCGCGGGCCAGTTTTTGCCAGAGGGTTTTGTAATCCTTCAGGAAAGCGATGCATTTTTGCTTGTCGGGAATTGACTGGCCCACTTCGATAAGAGTGGTCCGGTCGTAACCCGATTCTCGCAACAGCCTGAACAGTTCGCGGTAGGGGTATAAGCCCTTGGCATCGTTATTCAAATCGTTGATGTGGCACGACCTGATCCACGGTTGAAGCATGGCAAACGACTCAGCAACGCTCCCTTTTTTCACGTCTGTTGGATTAGAATTCCAAGTGATACCTACCTTCTTGTGATTCGTTTGCTCCATGATCGATTTCATGTGAGCAGGTTCCTGGGTGCCCGCGCCATGCACTTCCACCCAAACCTCAACTCCAACAGCGTCAGCCGCTTTGCCACAAACCTGCAACGACTTGCCAATCTGTTCCACTGTTTTTTCCACAGGTACGCCTTTTGGGAATCCATTGGGGCGAACCTTAACACCCTTTCCACCGATGTCACTAACCAGTTGAAGAAACGTTTTACACGTCTCAATATTTTTTTCAACAACAGATTCATCAGCAGCATGAAACTCACATACAGAGCCACATCCCCAGATATCGACACCGGCATCAGCACACTGTTTCTTGATATCACGCCGCGCCTGCGCATTCAGCGTGGGTTCAACCCCATGCTTGTGGGTGGTCCGAAACTCGATTGGCGAAATGCCGGTCTTCTGGCAAATATCCAGAAGTGTTGTTAAGTCAAAACCCTGCAAGATGTTGTAGGTGACGGAACCAAGCTTGAATTTCGGTTCCCCAGCATCGATGAGACTGTTTGCCCCTGCGGAAGCCCCCTTGAGGGCCAAGGCCATTGCCGAGGTCGCGAAACCAGAAATGGCACTGCGACGGTTCAGATCTGTGCGGTTGTTCATGGTGCAGGCATCCTTCACGCTGGCCATGGTGTGACGAATCCCACGGTCCCAACACCCCGTTGCGTGAAATTGGGGGTCAGGAATTCCGAAACTCCTCAAGGATTCGGTGTACAGATTCGTTTCTAGTAGAATAAGCTTGATTAGGCATTTCCACGTGAGCGCACCTGCCGGGGAGAATCAACATGGCCACGGCGACATTTGAAGCCCGCCCCGGGATCGACCCGGCCGAGGCCACCATTGAACAGGCCCTCGCAACCACCAGCCAGCACTTGCGAATGCGTGCCCTGACTTCGGGTGGATTGTGGGCTGGTGCAGCATGTTTTACGGCATGCTCCGTCCTGATTCTCGTTCATGCAAGTGGCAGGCTTCCTGCTTGGGCTGGAATACCGCTACTTGGATTGCTTGGCCTGTCGGTAACCGTCGTGATTGCCCGCATGGTGCTACGCCCCTTGCTGACGGGTATCAATCCGTACTACTCCGCGCACACTCTTGAGGCCGTCCTTCCTGAATGCCGCAACAGCCTGATCAACTGGCTGGACCTCAGGCATCAACCCATGCCACTGGCTATTAGGGGCGCACTGATCAAGCGGGCCCTGAAAGACGTCCATGATGTGGATATCGCCGAATCCGTTCAGGCCCTACCGCAGTCGCGCATGCCCGCAACCATGTTTTCGATCGCTGCCATCGCCTTGGTTCTTTTGCTGGCACTGATGGGCCCAGGAAGCTTCGCCCGAGCACTCACACGCGGCCTCACCCCGTGGATCGACCATCCGGTCGTATGCCTCACCCATATCGAGATCCTCGATCCGGCGGGCGGAAACGGCTCGATTCGCGTAGGTCACGATATGGCCATCCGTGTTGAACTGACGGGGAAGGTTCCTGAGGCAGGCGCCGCAGATGCAGCCTTGCTGCACATGTGGAACACACCCGACCAGATTGCTGTCACAATTCCAATGGCAGCAGACGCCTCACGTGCGGATGGAATTTGGCTAGCAACAGTCCCCCGGGATCTGATCCATACGGGCTTCACCTACCGGGTGACTGCGGGCGACGCCCGAACAGCAGACCACGAAATAACAGTCCGCCTCGATATGTTTGTGCAGTCGATCAAAACACGAGTTGAACCCCCCGCCTACCTGCGCCTTGATCCGATCGAGGGAACAGAATTGGGTATCAGCGCCATTCGCGGCTCCACGATCGCAGTAGCCGGTACCGCCAGTGGCGACCTGAAAAGCGCGGAGCTTCATTTCACTTCCAGCAAGACCGGTATTTCAACAAAATCGAAATTCAATGTCAGTCCGGACAACCCTAAGGCGTTTCAGGGTAACCTGCCTTCGAGCGAATCTGGAAACTACTACATTCATCTAGTGGGTCAAGCGGGTGATATTGCCGACACCCTTTCGAGCAAACTTGAAATAGTGGAGGACAGCAAACCCGTCTTCAAACTGCTTCTACCGGCCACCACACCGGCAAGACTTCGTCTGGTCGATTCTGAAATGTTTCAAGTGCTCGTGACAGACGACCATGGTCTTGGCTTAGTAACCGGTAACCTTGTTTTCCCGGGACATCCGAAGAAGCCCTTGGCAGCTTCAGGTGTGCCCCCCCTTCCCGGCACCAAGCCGGTTCCCGCATGCACAGCATCTTGGACCATCCGCGCCGCAGATCTACGGGATCACGCTGGCAGCAAAGGGATGCTTGTGGTGACAGCTTCGGACACACGACCGGGCGACAGTGGTACCGCCGAATTAGAAATCCCGATCGAAATTCTGAAAAACAGCACGGAAATCCGGATGGTGCAACCTCGTGGCCCCGCTCGCCTGAAGGCTGGCGAGAACTTGTCGGTGGTGGCACAGATTTCAGGAGAAATTCCAGAAGCCGGCAAAATGAACGAGCCACGTGTTCATTACCGCGCGAAGGAGGATAACGAAGGCGGCAAGTCGTTCCCGCTGAAACGGAGATCCGAAAAAGAACAGTGGACAGGGATGGTTCCCGCCAATGTTATCGGCGAAGGCGGCTGGTATCAGGTTTTTGCTGGCGATGCGGCAACACCCGTCCAGCCTGTGGAATTAGCATCTCCTCTAAAATTGATCGGCTTTTCCGTAAAGCTGGATTCCCCTGAATATGCGCGTGTTCCCCCGACCGTTAGCCGCGAACGCGAAATCAAGGCAATCGCGGGCTCGAAGGCAACGATCTGCCTAGAAACCAATGTTCCCGGGGTTCAGGGTGGTATTACGTTCCAGCCAACAGGTGGCGCCGAGCGGGAAATTGCTGGACTGCCAGACACAACGAACAACCGGAATCTCAACGTCAATCTGCCACTCGATAAACCGGGGGTTTACCGCGCGTTCGTGAAGGGTGAAAATCAATCGCTGCGCGAGATGGAGACCTATCCGGTAGAAATAATCGAAGACAAGCCTCCCGTGGTGGAGCTACTGGAACCCGCAGATGGGACAAGTGTTGCGGTCAATGGCCAACTCCTGCTGAAGATCCGCGCCGAAGACGATCTAGGATTAAAATCGGTGATCATCCGCGCCGATTGGCTTGTGGATGGTCAGGAAATTGCGTTATCTGGGATTGGCACAGCATTACCAGCGGGAGAAACTGGCCCGCCCCGAAAGATTCAGACCCTTCACCCACTGAAGCTTTCTGACCTTCGCGACACGCAAGGCAAGCCTGTCACTCTAGTGGCTGGGCAAAAGTTGCGTTTGAAAATTGAAGGCCGGGACCATCATCCAGATCCAGCGCATCTCGGCCAGAGCCAAGCTGTTCTGGTGAACTTGACTCCAGCGGCAGACGAAATGGATCGCCAAAAGGAAGATCAGCGCCAAAAAGACAAGATGGATCAATTCCAAAAAGACCAGAAGAACCAAGAACAAAATGAAAATCAGGGCGACAAGCCCATGCCCGGACAAGGCGACAAGCCAATGCCTGGTGAGGGCGACAAGCCAATGCCCGGACAAGGCGACAAACCTATGCCCGGACAAGGTGACAAGCCAATGCCTGGTCAGGATGACAAGCCTGACGCCTTGAAAGATGTCGAAAACCGAATCCGTGAAGCGCTTAAAGACCAAGGCGAGAAACCGATGCCCGGTCAGGGCGACAAACCAATGCCCGGTCAAGGCGACAAGCCTATGCCCGGTCAGGGCGATAAGCCAATGCCCGGTCAGGGCGATAAGCCAATGCCCGGACAGGGCGATAAGCCTATGCCCGGTCAAGGCGACAAGCCAATGCCCGGTCAGGGCGATAAGCCAATGCCCGGACAGGGCGATAAGCCTATGCCCGGTCAAGGTGACAAGCCAATGCCCGGTCAGGGCGATAAGCCAATGCCCGGTCAGGGCGATAAGCCTATGCCCGGACAGGGCGAGAAGCCAATGCCCGGTCAGGGCGACAAGCCAATGCCCGGTCAAGGCGATAAGCCAATGCCCGGACAGGGTGACAAGCCAATGCCCGGTCAAGGCGACAAGCCTATGCCCGGACAAGGCGATAAGCCAATGCCAGGACAGGGTGACAAGCCTATGCCAGGTCAGGGCGATAAGCCAATGCCCGGTCAGGGTGATAAGCCAATGCCCGGACAGGGCGACAAGCCAATGCCCGGACAGGGTGACAAACCAATGCCCGGTCAGGGCGACAAGCCAATGCCCGGACAAGGCGACAAACCTATGCCCGGTCAGGGTGACAAGCCAATGCCCGGTCAAGGCGATAAGCCAATGCCCGGACAGGGCGATAAGCCAATGCCCGGACAGGGCGATAAGCCAATGCCCGGTCAAGGTGACAAGCCAATGCCCGGTCAAGGTGACAAGCCAATGCCCGGTCAAGGTGACAAGCCAATGCCCGGTCAGGGCGATAAGCCTATGCCCGGACAGGGTGACAAGCCAATGCCCGGTCAGGGCGATAAACCCATGCCCGGTCAGGGCGACAAGCCAATGCCCGGTCAAGGCGATAAGCCGATGCCCGGTCAGGGCGATAAGCCAATGCCCGCTCAAGGCGATAAGCCGATGCCAGGACAAGGCGACAAGCCAATGCCCGGTCAGGGTGACAAGCCAATGCCTGGACAAGGCGACAAGCCCATGCCCGGTCAAGGTGACAAGCCAATGCCTGGACAGGGTGACAAGCCGATGCCGGGTCAGGGCGACAAGCCTATGCCCGGTCAGGGCGACAAGCCAATGCCCGGTCAGGGCGATAAGCCGATGCCCGGTCAGGGCGACAAGCCAATGCCCGGTCAGGGCGATAAGCCAATGCCCGGTCAGGGCGACAAACCAATGCCCGGTCAGGGCGATAAGCCAATGCCCGGTCAAGGCGATAAGCCGATGCCCGGACAGGGCGACAAACCAATGCCCGGTCAGGGCGACAAGCCAATGCCCGGTCAGGGTGACAAGCCAATGCCCGGTCAGGGTGACAAGCCAATGCCCGGTCAGGGTGATAAGCCAATGCCCGGACAAGGCGATAAGCCAATGCCCGGTCAAGGCGATAAGCCGATGCCCGGACAGGGCGACAAACCAATGCCCGGTCAGGGTGACAAGCCAATGCCCGGTCAGGGTGACAAGCCAATGCCCGGTCAGGGTGATAAGCCAATGCCCGAA
>Ga0209598_10002152_pt1 | contig 15564 bp, 11 predicted proteins | sample M_140807_EF_Meta_FD_187317 | JGI IMG/M metagenome (GOLD analysis project Ga0209598, IMG submission 187317) | Freshwater microbial communities from Lake Montjoie, Canada to study carbon cycling - M_140807_EF_MetaG (SPAdes) (version 2) | ecosystem: Environmental > Aquatic > Freshwater > Lake... | reverse complement strand
CTAGCAGGAGGGCTGGCGATAGGGTCTGCACCTTTTTTGGGGTTGAGAGATGTACGGGCTGCGGATCGCAATCCCAAGTGGGATGCGGCCACTCGTCGTGGGTTGGACTTTCTGGCTCGGACACAGTCGTCTCGTGGACAGTGGAACACGCCCCCCTACCCTGTAGCTGTCACTGCCTTGGCCGGTTTGGCATTGCTTTGCAGTGGTTCGACGGTCACCCAGGGGCCTTATTCCAAGCAGATTGCTAGGACGACCGATTATCTGTTGTCGCAATCGCGCAAGAACGGGCTGATCGGAGATCCGCAGAATGACCAACGCTACACGTATGGCCATGGTTTTTCGATGTTGTTTCTCTCGCAGGTGCTCGGCGAGGAGGGCTTGCAAGACCGTCGAGACGATCTGGTTGAGGTCCTGAATCGAGCGGTCGCTTTTTGTGGCAAAGCTCAAACGCCGGCCGGTGGGTGGGGTTATGTCAGCGCCAAGGATGGTCAGGATTACGACGAAGGGTCCACGACGATCACCCAAGTCCAGGGTTTACGAGGTTGTCGCAACGCGGGGATCACGGTACCTGGTGAGATTATCGAGGCGGCCAAGCGGTACATTTATTCGTGTCAGAATCCAGATGGTGGGATCAGTTACTCCAGTCAGCAGATGGGGAGTTCCAGGCCAGCGATCACCGCTGCATCGCTTGCCGCATTGTACAACGCGGGCGATTACGAGAACGCCAAAGTTCCAGAGATGCTCGGCTATAGTCGCAAGGAGTTATACGACGTCAAGAAGGTCGACGATGCCTTTGGCCACTGGCACTACACCTACTTGTACTATAGCCAGGTCGTGTATCGCCAAGGGGACGAAGAGTGGCTCCCGTTTCGCGATAAGTTGTATTCCAACATTGAATCCGACCAAGGTCCCGAGGGAGCTTGGGAGGGTCAGATTCACAATGTCTACATCTCAGCTTGCAACCTGATCATGTTGCAGTTGGATCTAGGGTACTTGCCTATTTTCCAGCGATGAAAGAATCGACTCTGTGGCTCTGCTGAGCTCCGAGGAGTCCTTCAGATCGAGTCGTTGCATGCCTGGCATGGAACGAAACCATATCTCTTGACGGCGTACGAATTGACGGGTGTGTATGGTGATCTGTTCCTTCATTTCCTTCCAAGCGATCGCGCCCGAGAGGAACGCTAGAGGCTCTTTGTAGCCGACGGCTTGTGAGGCGGTTCTGCTGAGATTTCCAAAGCGATTTTGCAGTCCGGTAACTTCATCGATCAGGCCCTCTTCGAGCATGCCTTCGACACGTTGCTCGACTCGCTTATGGAGTACCGAGCGGTCCCAACCTAGGACAAAGGCATGGCTGTTACGCGGCAGGGTGAATCGTTCGAATTGGGTTTGCCAATGGCTAAGCGGTATTCCGGTGACCTTGGCGACTTCCAGGGCCCGGATCATGCGGCGCGTGTCCCCGGGGAGGATTCGATGGGCCGAGAGCGGATCTACTTGTGCGAGTCGATCGTGGAGGGCTTGAGTCCCGACAATTTGGACCTCTTGTTCGACAGCATTGCGGAATTCCCAATCTGCCGGTGGGCCTTGGAAGAACCCGCAGACGAGGGACTTCAGGTATAGGGGTGTGCCACCGACGAGCAGGACCGGTATTCCTCGGCTTTGAATTTCCGCGACTTTGGCGTGTGCATCGTTGAGGAACTCAGAGACGCTATAGTCCTCGGTTGGATCAACAATGTCGATAAGATGGTGGGTTACTTGCTTGCGGATCTGGAGGTTTGGTTTTGCCGTGCCGATGTCCATCCCTCGGTAGACAGCCATCGAGTCGACCGAGATGATTTCCGCCCCAAGGCTACTAGCCAATTCGACGGCGACTTGGGTTTTCCCTGACGCTGTTGGACCGGTCAAATAGACGACGTTGTCCAGGGGAGGAGTGATCCATTCGGAGGGCAATTTGGAATGAGGATTCATCTACGGATAGACCCTAAGGGCGCTAGGGGACATTGATTTCTCCGTAGTTTAGTGATCTGGCAACGACTTGGAATCGACAAAAGACTGCGAAATGCCTAGGATGCTCGGTTTATTTCCCAGTTGTACCCTTCGACGATCACAGCATTATGTCCACTGATATTTTTGATCGATTGATGGCTCAGTTGCACCAGCGGGCCGTGGAGTTACCGGAGGGGTCGTACACGACCAAGTTGATTCGGGGCGGATTGTCCAAGATGGGGAGCAAGGTGGTCGAAGAGGTTTTCGAGGTGATCGAGGCGGCCCGTGAAGAGGGCCAAGCGGGGCGTGAGCATGTGGTGCGAGAGGCTTGCGATGTGATTTATCATTTGTGGGTCGTATTAGCGACTCAGCAGATCACGGTCGAGGAGTTGCGAGCGGAGCTTGAGCATCGCGAGGGAGTATCCGGTTTGGTCGAGAAGCAGAATCGGCAAAAGGAGCAAGGTCCATGAGTTTTAGCGACAGCATGTTGAGGATAGGGGTACCGAGCAAGGGCCGGCTCAGTGAGCTTGCCACTGAGCTGCTGCTTCAGGCGGGTTTGAATTTTCGTCGACAGGAGCGAGCATTGTTTGCCCGCGTGAGCGGGCTTTCGGCGGACATTACGTTTCTCAGGACTGATGACATTCCAACCTTGTGTGCAGAGGGGGCGATTGATTTAGGGATCACTGGGAGCGATTTGGTCGCCGAGGCCCAGGCGGCGGTCGATGTGCGAATGAAGCTTGGTGTGGGTCGTTGCAGGTTAGCGGTCTGTGTTCCCTTGCATGGTAACATTCAATCGGCGAGTGATTTGGATGGCAAGCGAGTGGCGACGAGTTTTCCACGGACGACCGAGAGGTACTTGAACAAGCATTCGTCCAAGGTACATCTTGTGGGATTGAATGGTTCGGTAGAGATCATGATATCGCTGGGAGTGGCCGATGCGATTGTCGATTTGGTTGAGACCGGCAGTACCCTTGCGGCCAATCAGTTGAGGATCTTGGACATCATTGGCGAGTACGAGACGGTGCTGATTCAGAGTCCGAGGTGTCGTGATCAGGTCACGGCGGATCGGATAGTTCGCAGGCTCGAGGGGGTGGTTATTGCACGCGATTACTCGCTCTTGGAGTACAACATTCCGCGAGCGAAGTTAGCGATCGCCGAGGCCATTACGCCTGGGTTTACGTCACCGACAGTCAACAGTTTGGAGGATCCGAATTGGTGTGCGGTACGAGCGATGGTCAAGCGCAAGGAGGTCATCACGATCATGGAGCAGCTCGAGCAGATTGGGGCGACTGCGATTTTGGAGTTTTCGATCAACAACTGCCGCCTAGACCAGAGTCCAGGCGGCTAGTTAATTCGATTGCAAGTGCATCTGAGTCGATCATGCTGCATTGAGCATTCTGGCAACTATTTCTTAGCCGGCAGGATGACTCGTCCTGGGATACCCAAGTCCAAGCGATACACAGCCCCTGGTTTACCGTCGGCATGGATCGCGCCGGTGACAAACAGTTGATCGTGTTTGGGGCCACCAAAGGCGACGTTGCTGGTGAGTCGATTGCCTACTGGATAAGACCTAAGCAATTTCCCTGTCGGATCGAGCACTTGGACATGCCCCATCCCGTAGTGAGCGACGTAGAGGTTGCCTTTGGCGTCCGAGCACATGCCGTCGGGTTGGTTATCTTCCCATTTTCCGCTGGAGTTTTTTGGCAGATCGGCGAGGACTTTCATGGGGCCGACTTTGCCTGGGGATAGAACCGGATATTCGAGTACTCGGTTGAATTGGCTTTCACCGACGAGCAATCGCTTGCTGTCTTGGGTCAGCACGATGCCATTGGGAAAGGCCAATCCCGAGGCGACCAGATGGGTTTTGCCGGCGGGATCCACATAATGGATCGTTCCGATGGGTTTGTCTTTGCCTGAGTCCCCTGGATCGGTGAAGTAAAAGCCACCTTGGGGGTCGAGGGTAAGATCATTTGGGCCGCGGAGAGGATTTCCATCGCATTCCTTGGAGGCATGAGGCAGTGGTTTACCATCGCGGTCCAGGTGGAGGACGGCGTGTTGGCTTGCGTCGCAAACCAGATGGCTGCCATCGGCTAGGACTTTGTGTCCATTGGGAGCACCGGTGAGAGCAAAGTCCTTGTGGGTTCCATCGAGTTGAAATTGGGTGAGGGTTTTGTCCCAAGATATATAGCCTTTGCCATCGTGATCGAACACGACGCCTTCGCAATAGCTAGGGACTTCGAATAGTTTCACGGCGGTGATTTTGTCGACGGCAGGTAAATCTTGCGCGCTTGCACGGGAACTGTGCGAACTCGCAAAGGGGATACAAGCCGAGAGGCAAAATGCTAGTCGGATCATCAATCGCATAGTCAGGCACCTTAGGGGGAGGAGATGAAATATCGATGCATTACAGAAGCCTCATGGTATACGACGCAAGCCGCAATGCAAGAAAATCGCAGGGCGAGCAAAATCCGATTTTCTCTAGAAAAAAAGTCCGCTTCGGTGGCAGGTCGAGGAGTAGAATGATTGACAGAGACATCGCAACGAAACCTTCCTCTCTTTTTGCAATGGTGTGAACATGTCTTGGTCGATCAACAAAGCGGTTTTGGTTCCTTATGATTTTTCTCCCCATTCGCGGGTGGCGGTGGACAAGGCGTTAGCGATTGCAGATTCGCCATCGCAAGTGCATATCTTGCATGTGCTACCGACATTTATCCCTTTGGCACCTGAGGGGTTTCCCGTCGAGGCGATCGATGACAATGTCCGATTGGAGTACACACAAAAGGCGCTCGATGAGGAATTTGCTGATCTGCGTTATGCTCAGTGCACCAAGGAGTTAATCATTGGAGATCCGGGTTCGACATGCGCCGACCGAGCCAAGGCGATTGGTGCGGATTTGATTGTCATCCCATCGCATGGTCGCAGCGGCATCACACGACTGGTGCTTGGGAGCGTGGCAGAGCGAGTGGTTCGGCTTTCTCAAGTTCCGGTGTTGGTGATCAAGATCACCGATGCATGAGTGTGTTGGTTTAGGCCGATCGGCGGCGACTGTAGTGATAGCCGTAGCATGTATAGACAAGAAGACCGATAAGGCACCAGATACCAAAGCGGATCCAGTTTGCGGCCCCGAGTCCGGCGATCAGGTAGAGATTGACCACGACTCCTAGAGCAGGGATCGCCGACCAGCGGTATCGGACTGCGGCTGTCGAGAGTCCGAGAAAGACCATCAGGAAGATCGCATACGGAATACGATCGTAATGAAATTTGTCATCGGGCATCCAGTCTCCCTGGATTTGGTGGCTCTGAGGTAGATTCGGGAGCAGAGCGCAGTAGGCCACAAAACAAATCGGCAGGATGATCTGGCCCGGGAAGCGAGTTACTCGGAACCCGCTCGAGTTTGGCTGGAACGAATCGGTAACCAAAATACCGGCGCAAACGAGCATGAAGGCAAAGAGGGTACCGATTGAAGCCAGATCGGTAACGAATTGGGAGTTAAAGAAGAGCGTGGGCAAGGCGACCATGATCCCGGTGATGACCGACGCGAAGGCGGGGGTTTTGAATCGAGGGTGAATCGATGCAAAGGGTTTTGGGAGCAGTCCATCGCGAGCCATGCTCATAAAGATCCGAGGTTGGCCGAGCTGAAAAACCAAGAAGACGCTTGTTGTGGCGATCACGGCGCTGAGTGAGATGATACCGACTAAGGAAGGGAGCCCTACCTTTTCGAAAACGTAGGCCAGTGGATCATCGACGTTGAGTTCACGGTAAGAAACCATACCGGTGAGCGTGAAGGACAAGATGATGTAGATGATCGTGCACAGCAGGAGAGTCATCAGCGTCGCGCGAGGGATATCCCGCTGCGCGTTGTTGCATTCCTCGGCCGTCGTCGAGATCGCATCAAATCCAATGTAGGCAAAAAACACCCCTGCGATCCCTTTGAAAACACCCTCCATCCCATTGGGTGCAAAGGGGCTCCAATTGGTCGGTTTGATGTAAAAGAATCCGACGAGTACCACCAGGACCACGACGGCCATTTTCAGCATGACCATGGCATTGCTGACCCGTTTGGACTCTTGGATTCCAATGATGACCAGAGCCGTGATCAGTACGTTGATAAGGATCGCCGGTAGATCGACGATGAATTTTAGGCCAGCGAAGCTCGGTGCGGTTTCCCAGGCTTGCAGGTTCCTTTTGAGTTCCTCGGTGGCGCTGCCATTTGAGGCTTGGACCGCGGCCCATTCGGCCGGTGCGCGGGCACAACTGTAGTAGTCTTGGACCAGCCATTGAGGGATCTGAACGTTGATACCGAGGTTTGCAAGTCCGGCTTGCATGCCATCGAGAAGGTTCACGAAGTAGCTCGACCAAGCGAAGGCAAGAACGCTGTTGCCGATAGCGTACTCCATGAGCAGATTCCAGCCGATCATCCAAGCCGTCAGTTCGCCGAAGGCGACAAAGGCGTAGGTATACGCGCTGCCGCTGACCGGGATGCTCGCGGCAAACTGGGCGTAGCATAGGGCCGAGAACAAGCATGCCACGGCCGTGATAACAAACAGCAATGAGATCGCCGGTCCGCCGTCAAAGGAGGCTTTGCCGATCGTCGTAAAGGCTCCGGCACCGATGACGGCTGCGATTCCAAAGCAGGTCAAGTCAAAGAGGGTCAAGCTACGGACGAGAGCTTGGGAGGATTGGCTTTCGATCTCACGGTCGATTTGAGCAAGTGTTTTGCGTTGGAGCAAACGGGTTTTGATCGATTCCCAGGACATAACAGGTACTTTCAAGACAGAATCGAATTGTCTAGGCGATTGGCCGTCGGGGCAAGTGGCCTTCGGGGGCCAGTGGCCATCGGGGCGATTGGATAGCTCAGTCCAAGCATATTTGGCAAATATCGTAACGCTTCTGGGGCCTATCAGGACTACGCGAAGGGGCGATTTGCGGGTAAATTTGTCCCTTTCTTTTAAGGCTTCCGAGACGCCCCCGGTCTTGGATTTTACTGAGACGTTCAAGAACTATGAAAACAGATGAGTTGCGAGAAAAGTACCTGGCGTTCTTTGAGTCCAAGGGTCACCATCGCCAGGCCAGCGATGTGCTGGTACCGACTTGGGATCCATCGGTCCTTTTCACGCCTGCGGGGATGAATCAGTTCAAGGACCACTTTTTGGGGAAGGTCAAGCTCGATTTCACCCGTGCGACGACCTGCCAAAAGTGTTTGCGGACAGGAGACATCGACAACGTCGGCCGGACCGCCTACCACCATACCTTCTTCGAGATGCTCGGCAATTTCAGTTTTGGTGATTACTTCAAGGCCGAGGCGATCGAGTGGGCTTGGGAGCTTTTGACCGACAAAAAGTGGTTTGGGATCGATCCGGAGCGTTTGACCATAACGGTCTACAAAGACGACGACGAAGCGGCCAAAATTTGGAATGAGAAGATCGGTTTGCCGACGTCTCGGATTACTCGTATGGACGAAGCCGACAACTTTTGGCCGGCCAGTGCACCGAGTCAAGGTCCCGACGGAGTGTGTGGGCCATGTTCAGAGATCTACTACACCCTCGAGGGGGGCAAAACCGTCGAGATTTGGAATTTGGTTTTCACGCAGTTCAATCGGGTCGGCGATCCACCGGAGAACCTTCGGCCGCTACCGAGCAAGAACATCGACACGGGGATGGGTCTGGAACGCGCAGCGAGTGTGTTGCAGGGTGTTCCGACGAACTTCCACATCGACATCTTGTTGCCTATCGTTCAGGCGGCAGCGGAGGTATGTGGAGTCCGATACGCGTATGAAAGCGACGACGGACGCCGATTGCGCCGGATCACTGACCACGTGCGGGCTTGCACGTTCGCGATCCATGAAAACGTTTATCCTGGGCCAAAGAAGGCTCGGTATGTGATCAAGCGATTGTTGCGTCGAGCGGTTCTCGATGGGCATCAACTCGGCATGCGTGAACCATTCTTGCATCAATTGGTGCCGATGGTCGCCCAGATGATGAAGAGTTCTTATCCAGAGCTCACGGAAACGATCGAGCGCGTCTCGGGAGTGATGAAGCGAGAGGAATCCGACTTTTTCTCGACCATCGGATCGGGTTTGGAGCGGATTGATCGATTGTTCCAGGAGATGTCTGGCAAGGGAAGTACGATGGTTGATGGTGCGGAAGCCGCCACGTTGTACCAAACACACGGTGTGCCACCGGAGCTCTTTCAGCAGATCGCAGCCGAGCGTGGATACACGTTTGATTGGGATGGGTACCGAGAGGCGATGTTGCGTCACGGCGACATAAGCGGCGGTGGGACCATCGAATTGTTTGAGACCGGACCGATCGAGACGCTTAAAGAAGCACTTCATCAGTCGGAGTTTCTGGGATATTTATCCACAAAATCGCCTGCACAAGTCAAAGGGGTGATCGTAGGCAAGCCCAAGGACGATCGATTGGTCAGCACCGTATCGAGCGAGACCCAAGGGGAGCTTCTGCGTGTGGTTTTGGATCGTTCTCCGTTCTATGGTGAGAGCGGTGGTCAGGTTGGAGACACTGGCAAGTTGCAGACTGCGAGTGGCACTTTTAAGGTGATCGATACTCAAAAGAGCGGCGATTTGATCGTGCATTACGGACAGATGGAGTCTGGGACGCTCAAGGAGGGAGAGACCGTCCAAGCTTTGGTCGATGAGAATCGGCGGAATGCAATTCGGCGGGCCCACTCGGCGACGCATGTGCTGCATCATGCACTACAGACCAAGCTTGGTAAGCATGCCCAGCAGCAGGGGAGCAAGGTCGATGCCGATTGGTTACGGTTTGACTTTAGCCACCAAGACTCCTTGTCCGACGACGATCTCAAAGAGATTGAAAATCTGGCGAACGCTCGAATCACCCAGGGTGCAACGATTACTTGGGAGACAGTTCCATTGGCCCGCGCACGGGAGCTCGGGGCGATGATGCTCTTTGGAGAGAAGTACCCGGATCCGGTTCGGATGGTCAGCATGGGAGAATTTTCCCGCGAGTTGTGCGGAGGAACGCATGCGAGCAACACAGCCGAGATTAGCACGCTCGAGCTCATTGCCGATGAGAGTGTCTCCTCGGGTGTCCGGCGGATCACCGCGTTGACAGGTACAAAGGCCCTCGAGCATCGAGCCAAGATCGAGGCCCAGGCGGCTTTGGCCGCAGAGAAACTCGGTTGCTCGATCGACCAGCTCGGCACCTGCGCGGTGGATCTCGTGACGGCAATTCGCAAGTTGAAAAAGATCGCTGCATCGGCAGGGGGTGGCGAATCCCCTCCAGACAAGATCGGAGGCCAAGCTGGGAAGGCTTTGGGCAAGCCGGCTTATTTGGAAGTTCGAAGTGCACTCAAGCAGGCCGCGCGAGCATTGAACGTCTCGCTCGAGGAGGTCAGCGGACGGATCGAAACGTTGCTGGTCGAAGAGCAGCAGCTCCATGGGCAACTTGCACAACTTTCCAGTGCCAGTGGTTTCGATGTCGATCAACTAGTTGCAAATGCGCAGAGCGTAGGTCAGACGTTGCTGATTGTTGCCAAGGTACCGAATGCCAATCCGGCGATGATGCGCCAATGGATCGACCAGGTTCGCAAGAAGTCCAGCAAGCCGGTGGCCGTTATGTTCGCCACCAGTGAGCAAGACAAGGTGACCTTGCTAGCGGGATTGAGCCAAGTTCTTGTCGAGCAAGGCTTGAGCGCGGGCAAGTGGATTGCACCGGTGGCACAGGCTCTGGGTGGAAGTGGCGGTGGTCGACCGGACTTTGCCCAGGCCGGTGGCAAATTGCCAGACAAGATCGACGAGGCCTTGCAATTGGCTCAGGCGACTTGGCAATCGATGGCCGGCAAGTGAGTTGCCAGAAAGAGATTCGGTAGACCTCATGACGACGAACCTGCTCGCGTTGGAGACATCTGGACGGAGCGGTTCGGTGGCGATTTCAAGATCGAGCGATTCGTATGAAGGTTTGCGGGAAGCCCTGATCCGCGGCGTGGCGATTGAGGGACTGATCGCGCGCATCGATACGGCCAGTTTGCAACTCGATGCTCAATGGGGTTCTGCCAAGACGTTGGCACCTGCGATAGAGCGATTGCTTTGTGAGCAAGGATTAGCTACCAGAGATCTCGATGCGATCGCGGTTGTAGGGGGGCCAGGTTCGTTTACTGGGTTGCGGGTGGGGATCGCGACGGCCAAGGTGATGGCATATGCGCTTGATATTCCCGTCGTTGCCGTAGATACCTTGGACGTCATCGCCCGCCAGGTTGCCAATAGGCAGATTTCTAATGCGCAGATTGCCGATACGCAGATTGCCGATACGCAGATTGCCGATACGCAGATTGCCGATAAGACGGGGCCCTGGGGTGGGGTTTGGGATTTGTTTACCGTGGTGGATGCATTTCGGGGGCAGAGTTTTTGGGGCAGGTATCGCGTTTGCAATGGCGAATGCATCCGGACCGTTGAGACCCGGATTGACGACAACGAATGGTTAGCCGTCGAGTTAGTGCGAAGTGCTCTCGAGGGTAATGTCTTGGTTGCTGGTCCATCGATACACAAGCTCCGGGATGCTTATCGGGAGCTACTGAAGGTTCAAGGTGGATTTCCGGGCGATGGATGCGAGGTTGATTGGTGCGAGGGTGGGCTAGGCGAGCCTCAAGCGACGGCGGTAGCGAGGTTGGGGTGGGAAGCATGGCTCAATGATCAAACCAGCGAGGTGTTTGGTTTGTTGCCAATGTACTATCGCAGCAGTGCGGCAGAGGAAAAGCGAACATCGAGGCCGACGGAGGGCTAAGCTACAATCTTCCTGGAGCATCAATAGGACGGATTCGTCGATTTGGCAGGTTGCAGATTTATGGGTGGGAGCCCGAGTTGTTCGCGAGCGGGATTTAGCAGTTCTGCGGTGCGGCTTGATCCGCATCGGGAGACCCCGATTTGGCGGACTTCCAGGAGGGTTTTCAGATCGCGAACCCCGCCGGCCGCTTTGACTTGAACGCTTGGGGGGGTGTTGGCCCGCATGAGTTTTAGGTCATCGAGGGTTGCACCTGAGGAACCGTATCCTGTGGAGGTTTTCACCCAGTCGACTTCTAGGTCGCTGCAGATTTTGCAGAGTTCGATTTTGTGGGCGTCTTGGAGATAGCAGTTTTCGAAGATGACTTTGATTTTTTGACCTGCGTCGTGAGCGAGTTCGGTGAGCATAGCGAGTTCGTCGCGGACATAGTCCCACTGCAAGCTGAGGACTTGGCTGATGTTCACCACGACATCGAGCTCTTGGCAGCCGTCTTCGAGAGCTGCGATGGTTTCGGCGCGTTTGATCGAGGCGCGGTGGCCGCCGTGGGGGAAGCCGATGGTGGTCGAGGATTGGACGCTGGTTCCAGCCAGCCTTTCCGAGCAGCGTTTCAGGTAGTAGGGCATGATGCAGACGCTTGCGACATCGTAGGCGATCGCAAGATCGATTCCTTGTTCGAGCTCACGGATGGTCATGGTAGGGACCAGCAGGGAGTGGTCGATCATCTTGGCTAGGTCTGGGTAGGAATAATTCACCATGGATTCATTTTCCGATTCTCGAAAAACTCGAATAGCTGAGGTACAACTCGGGACTAAACGACAGCCCAACTCCCCTGCCCTACTTTGAGGATTTTAGCATGCGATCAGGAATTGATGGGACCCGAAACGAATGGCGCTTGGCGGAACGATTTGTTTCCAACCGGCGAGAGTTTTTGATGTCCGGTGCGAGTTTGGCCATCTTGCCGTTGGCTGCCCAGATAGCACCTGGGGCTCTGAGTACGCGGGTATCGTGGGCGAGCGATCCATTCACGTTAGGGGTGGCCTCGGGAGATCCCACAAGCACAGGCATGGTCCTTTGGACCCGTTTGGCGATCGATCCTGTGCAGGTTGGAGCCAATGAGCAGGGGTCCATCGAAGTGGTATGGGAGCTATCCGACGACCCATCGATGAAGTCGATCCTCAAGAGTGGCCGAGTGATTGCGACCGAGGCGTTGGGTCATTCGGTGCATGTCGAGGTGCATGGATTGGAGCCGAACCGATGGTATTGGTATCGGTTTCAAAGTGGCGATGCGGTCAGTGCGGTTGGACGGACGCGTACGGTTCCGAGCGCAGAGCAGATGGTCGATCAGTTGAGGTTTGCATTTGCTTCATGCCAGCATTACGAATCAGGTTTGTACACGGCTTATGAGCACATGGTGACCGAGGAGTTCGATTTGATCTTGCATTTGGGGGATTACATTTACGAGGGAGGTCCGGGCCGGAGTGCATTGCGAAGGCACAACAGCACTGAGATCGTCAGTTTGAACGATTATCGGAATCGTTATGGTTTGTACAAATCCGATGAGCATCTCAAGGCTGCGCATGCCCATGCGCCGTGGTTGGTGGTGTGGGATGATCATGAGTTTGACAACAATTGTGCAGGCTTGATCTCGGAGGAGTTGTGGGTCGATCCTCGCGATTTTGCGATCCGGCGCGCGAGTGCTTATCAGGCCTATTATGAGAACCAGCCATTGAGGGCAAGCTCTATGCCTGCAGGTGCGGACATGAAGTTGTACCGGGATATTTCGTTTGGCAGTTTGGCGAGTTTCGCGATGCTCGACACGCGACAGTACCGATCCGACCAGCCCAATGGGGATGGCTCCAAGAAGTTGGAGGGGGCGGTATTTCATCCAAAGTCGACGCTCTTGGGCTCTGCACAGGAGGCTTGGTTGTTTGCACACTTGCAGGACTCCGATGCACGATGGAATGTATTGGGGCAACAGATCATGGTAGGCCGAGTGGGGCGAGTGGCCGGGGGGCGGGTAGATGGGGATTCTAAGGTTTACAGCATGGACCAGTGGGCTGGGTACGATGCACCGAGGAAGCGACTGCTCAACGAGATCAAGCGGATGGAGACAGCAAACACGATTGTGTTGACAGGGGACATTCACAGCAACTGGGCCAACGAGCTTTATGTCGATTTTGACAAGCCGGAGCAAGGTTCGGTGGCCGTGGAGTTTGTCGGGACGAGTATTTCGTCTGGAGGCAATGGTTACGACAAGAGCAAACAAGAGGCGGAGTTGTTTCGAGAAAACCCGTTTGTCAAGTTCCACAATGCCGAGCGCGGGTATGTGTCTTGTAGTGTGACCAAGGACCAGTGGCGGACCTATTATCGAACGGTTCCGTTTGTTGATCGTCCGGGTGCTCCACTCCAAACTCGTGCAGAGTTTGTCGTCGAGCACAACAAGCCTGTGCTAGTGAAATAGACTGAAATAGCCTATCGACTACCACCGCAGCGCGTGCAGGGGGCTTGCGAATTGGTCGGTCCATCCGCCGCTGTTGACTTGTGTGGCGGAATCACCCGCAGTGCTTAGATCTGCATTGTTTTGCGAGGGAGCGAGTTTCTCGCGTGCACCGGGCCAAGCTGGAAGCGGGGTGGTTGGCGGGAGGAGCAGCAACCAACGGACGCGTCTGGACTGAGGTTCGTATTGCGAGAGTTTGGATTCGACCAACAGCGGCTTAAGTTCGGCTTGTTTGGCTGTTGCAAAAAGGACTGGGGCAAGGTCTAGGTTTCGGTTGGTGATGTTCAGCGCCAGGATTCCGTCGGGAGCAAGGCGTTTTTTGTAGAGATCGAAGGCTTGTTGGGTCAGCAGGTGGATGGGAAGTGAATCGTTCGAGAAGGCGTCGACGAGGATTAGATGGTAAGTGGGTTGGTTGTTGGCCAGCGATTCGTTATGAAGAAGTTGTCGCCCATCACCGACGAGGATTTCGGTATGGCCGGCGTGGGAATCAAGGTAGTTGAAATGTTTTTTGGCCAGTTCGCAGACCGCGGGACTGATTTCGAAGTACCGCATTGAGTCTTGTGCTTTGGCATAGAGGGAGAGCGATCCTGTCCCTAGACCGACGACGGCAACCCGAAGCGGTTCGGAGAAGTGATTGTGGCACCAGCCGAACGCGAGGGCGGCCCCGGAGTCGGTTTGGTAGTAGGTGGTTTGATCTGGGTCAAGTTTTGAGTCGAGGGGTTGGGTTCCATGTCGAATACGACCGTGGAGCATTGCCCGGAGTCCTTGTTTTTGGTTTTCGATGACGCTCACGACGCCGTAGAAGTCCCTTTGTTTATCGATGCAAGTTTCGAGGCTGGGGGTTAGCAGTAGCGTCGACATGGCTCCCAGCAGTAGCATCGGGCAAAGCACGGTCAATGGCCATGCGATGCGTCGTGTGAATGGATCGTAGAAGAGTTTTTCGTACTGTGCGCGGGCGTGGTACCAAGACAGCAGAACCGCACCGAGGGCAAGTCCCGCGTGAAGTTCGTAGTAATCGTTGAAGCACCAAGGGGCGATGACAGAGGCGAACAGGGAGCCAAGAGCCCCTCCCATGGCGATTCTAAGATAGAAATCGGGCATCGAATCTGGGGCGGGTCGCAGTTGGTAGATCAGGCCATGGCATGCAAGGCCGATACAAGCCACGGCGGCCAGGCAGCAAGCAATCAAAGCAGTCCAAGGGAGCCACAGTTTGAAGATTACTGTGCAGAGTCCAAAAATGGCACCGCAGTAGAAAAGGGGCATCTGCCAGGCCCATGATTGAAGGAATCGCAGGGAGAATGCCAGCCACCAGGTTGCCAGATAAACAGCTAGCGGGAGCACCCAAAGGCCAGGGACGATGACCCCTGCTTGGCTCGCTTGGCTCGTGGCAGCCGATAGGATGACTGAGGAGCAAGCCGAGAGGCCGATGCACAGGAGTTGGTCGTTGGCTGGCTGGATTGAGAGGTTGTTCGGAGGGGGCGTTTCTAAATCGTTCGCACGTTTACGGATCGATAGCGAGTAGGCGATCATGCCGACGGCAAGCAGCCAGTATAGAACGGTCCATAAGAGTTGTTGGAGAGTCGAAGAGATCCAGGGTTCGATCGCTATCGGGTAGAGAAGGCATGCGGCAAGCGATGCAAGGTTTGCAAGGGCGTACCAGGCATAGGGTTGGTGAGATTGGGTACTCCGATAGTGCCACGTTGAGATCAGGGAGCTGGTGCTGGCAAGCAGTAGGAAGGGTAGACCGATACGAAGCGAGAGTTCCAGAAGGATCGAGAGGGTTGGGTAGTGCGACAGTTGTGAGGTGTTGGAGGGCCACCAAGCCAGGGCTGGTAGAACCAATGCGGAGATGGCCCAAAGGGATGCGTGCAAGGTTGCCTGGGATTGCAGGCTGCGTTTTTTGTGGATTTGCGATGCGTAGAGGTAGCCCAGCAGGAGTGCGGTTTGGAAGAAAAGAAGGCAAGTGGTCCAGACGTTCGCGGTTCCACCCCATTTCGGCAAAAGTGCTTTGCCGAGGATCGGTTGGATCAGAAACAGTAGGAATGCGTTGGAGAGGATTAAAATACCGCTATGCATACGGCAATTGTAACTGCTAGCGGGGGCAGCGTGAAATCGCAGAAGCTATAATTGCCTCCCCGATGATCGGGGGTCGCGACTGTTTTTTTTGATGCGAAGGTTGGATTGATGACTAAGCTGAAATTTTCCGGGTTGATTCCGCCGATGATTACGCCGATGACTGGTCGGGACCGACTGCACATCGAGGGGATTGGGCGGTTGGTCAATCATCTGATCGAGGGTGGAGTTCACGGTCTGTTTGTTTTGGGCACG
>Ga0209598_10002145_pt1 | contig 15611 bp, 10 predicted proteins | sample M_140807_EF_Meta_FD_187317 | JGI IMG/M metagenome (GOLD analysis project Ga0209598, IMG submission 187317) | Freshwater microbial communities from Lake Montjoie, Canada to study carbon cycling - M_140807_EF_MetaG (SPAdes) (version 2) | ecosystem: Environmental > Aquatic > Freshwater > Lake... | reverse complement strand
ATATTTAGGGGATAGTGTTGCGGCCGCACAAATCATGAGTACCGATTCTGGCATGCATGTGTATGCTACTGGCGATCCAACTTTTTTACAACCAGAATACGCTACACATCCACTGCTCAATATTTTAAAAAATGCAAAGCAAATTTATTTGCATAGTCCAAACTTTACAGCAAAGCCATTTGGACAGGGTTGGTCTTGGGATGATTATGACGCCTCGTATATGCCTTCTCGTTCTGCATTTCCTATGTATGGTAATGTGGTACGCATCGCAAAAACTGGAGCGCAATTACAGGTGTCGCCTTCGTTTTTTAAAGATTCTACCAAAGGCTTAAACGCTACTATTAGCAAGGGGTTTGGCGTATCTAGACAAATGGGGAGCAATCTTTTTTTAGTGCAGCCAACAGCTGGCAATACTTTATTACAAGAAGTACCTTACCGTACATCCAATTGGACAACAAACCTATTAACACTTGAGTCAACACTATTAGCGGATGCGCTTGGTGGAGGTATTAAAGTAATAGCGGTAGATCCTAATTCTGATAAAAACGCCTTAGCTACCGCAACAATTGTTTATTCGCGTCCATTAGATTCGCTTTTAACGCCACTCATGCACCGTAGCGATAATTTTTATGCAGAGCAAACGCTTTTAATGGTAGGTAAAGGTTTACATCAAAGTTTGGATGATAAAAAAACGATTGCCTATTTGCTTGCCAACGATTTAGCAGACCTGCCACAAAAGCCATCTTGGGTAGATGGTAGTGGATTAAGTAGATATAATTTATTTACACCCCAAGACTTTACAACCATTTTAAATAAAATGTATAAAGCCTATTCTTTTGAAAGGCTTCAAAACATTTTTCCAACAGGCGGTGAAGTTGGTGGCACGCTTAGTAGTAATTATAAAAACTTACATGGTAAAATTTTTGCTAAAACCGGTACCCTTAGTGGGCAGGTAGCGTTAAGTGGTTATTTGATTACCAAAAAAGGGAAGACACTTATATTTTCGGTACTTGTAAACAACCATAATACAACAGCTTCTGCGGTTCGTAAAGCAGTGGAACAGTTTATTCAGGTGCTGTACAGAAAAAACTAAATATTAAAATGCGCCGCAACACTATATTGCGCGGTTATTTTCCAAAAAGTTGATCTAAGTAATCTTCTTTGTATTCGATATAGGTTGGACTACCCGATGGTGAAACACCTGGTGTAGTGCATGCAAATAGTGATTCTATCAGTGCTTGCATTTCTTTTTGAGCAAGTGTTTGTCCAGTTTTAATAGCTTGTTGACGCGCCATACATCTAATTATTTTTTCGCGTCTGCTAAAATTTATATCGGAACTAAAATGTTTGTACTGTTCAATTAGTAGTTCAATGGCATTTTTTTCGTTACTAGGTTCAACGTCGGCGGGTATGCCTTGTATCACAAAACTATTGTTACCAAAGGGTTCTACTTGGTAGCCAATTTGTTGTAAATCGGGGAGTAGTTCACTTAAAATAGCTGTGTCAGATGCGGCTAATGAAAGTGTAACCGGAAATAAACTTTTTTGCGTTGGCACTTGCGCCGTTTGTGCAGCAATTACTAGTTTATCATATACCACTCTTTCATGCGCCAGTTGTTGATGTATTAGCACAAAACCACTATTGGTAGAGGCAATGATATAGGTTTTGTGTATTTGTATAAGTGGCGTATCCGCTATAATTTCTAGATTCGGTTTTTTAGGTGTAATTGTTTCGCCCTTAGACGGCATTTCATAAAAATCTTTCCAATGCCCTAAATTTCCTTTGTTTTCTCTTTCAATAAAATGCGCCTGGTGCTTTTGTGTAAACGTTTGGTACAAAGAGCTTGAAGCGGTAGCTTCCTTTTTTTCTGAAGTAAATGGCTTATTTACGGCGTCTAAACTTTGTATATCGGCGTTTAAACTAAAATCCAATGAAGGGGCAACGCTAAATTGTGCCAGCGCGTGTTTAACAGCGGCACCCACAAAAGCATACATGATTTTTTCATCCTCAAATTTAATTTCCTGCTTGGTAGGATGCACATTGATATCTACTTGAGAAGGATCCAAATCAATAAATAATACATACCCCGGAAAAGAATCTTTGGGAATTAAATCAGCGTATGCTGCGTTAACGGCGTGGTTTAAATAAGCGCTTTTGATAAAGCGGTTGTTTACAAAAAAGTATTGATCACCCCTGGTTTTACGCGCCGTTTCTGGCTTGCCAATAAAACCATAGATATTCATATAGTCGGTTTGTTCGGTAACACTTACCAGTTTTGATGTGTAGGTATTTCCTAAAATTTGAACAATGCGCTGTTTGATATTACCTGGCGCTAAATGAAAAACTTCTTGACCATTACTTGTTAATGTAAACAAGCGGTCGGGGTAGGCCATCGCCACTCTAATAAATTCATCAATAATATGCTTGAGTTCGGCGGCATTGCTTTTTAAAAAGTTGCGGCGAGCAGGCACATTAAAAAATAAATTTTTCATGGAAATATTCGTGCCCACTGGTGCGCTACAAGGTTCCTGTTTTTGAACGGCACTATTTTCTATATCTACACTTGTTCCTAATTCGTCTTCTGCTCTTCTAGTTTTAATGGTTACCTGAGCAACCGCTGCAATAGATGCTAGTGCTTCGCCTCTAAATCCCATGGTTTTAATGGCAAACAAATCTTCAATGGCTTTTATTTTACTGGTGGCATGGCGCTGAAATGCCATGGCTGCATCTTCTTCGCTCATCCCTTTACCATTATCGATCACTTGTATCAGCGCTTTTCCCGCATCTGATACAATCAGTTGGATAGAAGTTGCCCCCGCGTCTACTGCGTTTTCCAATAGCTCCTTAACGGCACTGGCAGGACGTTGAATGACCTCACCAGCAGCTATCTGGTTTGCGATGTTATCAGGCAGTACATGAATAATATTGGCCAAAGGGTCCTGTTTTTTGCGGGTCGACAAAAATAGTACAAACAGGGGCAGCTTTGCAAACTTTTACCATTTTAGAAGCAATTTAGCAGCTACTTTTGTGCCTCAAACCACGTCTTATGACATTAACCGCCGATATCCAAAAAATACCACGTACCTATATGCCTGTAGGCTTTTTGCTAACCAACTGGGAAAGCCTAGAGCCCTATTTTAAAGAATTGGTGGATAGACCCCTAAATTCTATTCAGGATTTAGAGCAGTGGCTTAAAGATATGAGTGAGGTGGAAGCCGTTATTAGTGAGGACGCCTGTTGGAGACAAATTAAAATGACCTGCGATACCACGAGCCCCGCACTCGAAGAAGCCTTCAATTATTTTTGCCTTGAAATTCAGCCTAAAATGCAGCCCTTTGCCGATCAACTCAATAAAAAATTTATTGATTGCCCGCATACGGCATCACTTGATAAAGACACTTATTACACATACATCAGAAGTGTAAAAAAGAACATTGAATTATTTAGAGAAGCCAATATTCCTCTGCAAGCCGAGTTAAGTGTGATGCAACAACAATACGGTGCTATTGCCGGTAAAATGACGGTAGAAGTAGAGGGTAAAGAATATACACTGCAACAAGCGGCTAAATTTTTAGAAAATGAAGACCGCACAGTAAGAGAGTCGGTGTATAAAAAAATACAGGACAGAAGGCTCATCGATAAAGATGCGATGCATGAATTATACAGTTCGCTTATTCAAAAAAGACACCAAGTTGCTGTAAATGCTGGGTTTGCAAATTACCGAGATTATAAGTTTGTAGAACTTGGCAGGTTTGATTATACCAAAGAAGATTGTTTTCAATTTCATGAAGCGGTAAAACTACACGTGCTACCACTCATCGAAAAAATTTATGCGCGTAAAAAAGAAAAATTAGGTCTTGATGTTTTAAAGCCATGGGATACAGAAGCAGAGCCAGCAGGGGTTTTACCACTTAAGCCTTTTACAAATGGACAAGACTTGTATGAAAAAACAGTTACCTGTTTTGAGCAGCTCGATCCTTTTTTTGCAGCATGTCTTCGTAAAATGAATGAGCTCAAGCATTTTGATTTAGAGAGTAGAAAAGGAAAAGCACCTGGTGGATACAACTGTCCATTAGCAGAATCTGGCGCGCCTTTTATTTTTATGAACGCCGCTTCTCAAATGAGTGATGTTACAACCATGGTGCACGAAGGTGGTCATGCCGTGCATTCTTTTTTAGCGCATCATTTAGAACTCAGTGCATTTAAAGAATACCCTATGGAAATAGCAGAAGTGGCAAGTATGGCCATGGAATTATTTTCTATGAATCACTGGCAGGCATTTTTTGATAACGACGCAGATTTAAAACGAGCGCGCGAACATCAACTTGAAAGAACCATTACCATATTCCCGTGGATTGCCATTATTGATAAATTCCAACACTGGGTATATGAAAATCCTGCGCATACGGTAGCAGAAAGAACGGCAACATGGACGTCTATTTTAAAAGAATTTTCGACAAACAGCATTGACTATACGGGGCTAGATGCCTACCGTGCAATAGGCTGGCAGCGCCAGTTGCACCTATTTGAAGTGCCTTTTTATTATATCGAATATGGAATTGCGCAATTAGGTGCAATAGGCCTTTGGATGCAGTACCAACAAAATCCAAAACAAGCACTCCAAAATTATATCAACGCGTTATCGTTAGGAGGTACAAAAACTTTACCTGAACTCTATAAAGCGGCAGGCCTCGAATTTAATTTATCGCCAGACTATATTAAAACCTTAATGGAGTTTACAGCTAAGGAAATGTAAGGGTATTACATTCTACAAAAACGGCTGTATAGTTTTTCGTATACCGGAATAATGTTACTGATGTCAAATAAACAGGCCTGCTCATAAGCGGCTTGTTTCATTTGCATGAGTTTGTTTTCGTCGGATAAAAGCGAAACTGCATAACCACTCATGGCAGCAATATCTCCAACAGGAGCCATATATCCCGTTTCGCCTTGAATATTAATTTCATGTAATCCTCCCGCATCAGAACTGATAACAACGGCGCGTGCTGCCATCGCTTCAAGTGCTGCTAATCCAAAACTCTCATATTCGGAAGGGAGTAAAAATACATCTGTTACCGCTAAAATATCTTCTATTTGCTCTTGTTTGCCTAAAAAACTCACGTGTTCTTCAATCCCTAAATTACGCGCTAACGCTTCTGAAGCGTGCCTTTCAGGTCCGTCACCTACCATTAATAATTTTGCAGGCACTTCTTTAATGATGTTTGCAAAAATTTGTACCACGTCATCTACTCTTTTAACTTTTCTAAAATTAGATGCGTGCGTAATAATTTTTTGGTTGTTAGGTGATACTACTTTTTTAAATGCTTCGCTAGGTTTTTTATCAAAACGTGCAACATCCACAAAATTATAAATCACTTCAATTTCTTTGGTAATCTTAAAAGTTTGGTAGGTAATGTCTCTTAAGTTATTAGACACAGCAGTAATTGCGTCACTTTCGTTGATAGAAAAAGTTACTACGGGTTCGTAGGTTTTATCTTTACCCACAAGTGTAATATCTGTACCATGAAGGGTTGTAATAACCGGAATATTTCTATTAATTTTTTGCTTTACAATTTGCTTGGCCATGTATGCTGCAGAGGCGTGCGGTATTGCATAGTGAACATGCAATAAATCTAGGTCGTGATTGATAATTACATCCACCATCGCAGAGGCAAGTGCTACCTCATAAGGTGGATAATCAAAAAGTGGGTAAGTTGGTACCCTTACTTCGTGGTAAAAAATATTGGCATTGAACTCATTGAGTCTAACGGGTTGTTGGTAGGTAATAAAATGTACCTGATGTCCTTTGTCGGCGAGGGCCTTTCCAAGTTCGGTGGCCAAAACACCGCTTCCACCAAAAGTGGGGTAACAAACAATCCCTATTCGCATAATGAGTTAGATGGGCTATAAATTTGACCATTCCTAGTGCAAGTAACAATTAATTTGTCATTCTGTTTATTTAACCGTCCTTTTGGATGATTATTTTTTAATTAATTTGTTAACTTGAGCCTTATGAAAAACATCATCTACCTCCTTTTATTGTTGCCTTTTTTAGGTTCAAGTCAGCAAACACCTACTAATGCCGCAGACGCTGCTTTTATTAAAAAATTATCTGATGAGATCTTAACAAATGGTAAAGCTTACGATTTGTTATACGAGTTAACCAAAAAAGTAGGGGGTAGAATTGCAGGATCACCAGCTATGTACAAGGCAGAAGCTTGGGGCGAAAAAGCCTTACAACAACTGGGCGCTCCAGTAGTGATCAAGCAGGCTTGTATGGTACCAAGATGGGTACGTGGCAGCGGTGATTTTGCACGTATCACTAGTATTGACGGAAAAAAACAAACCCGCAGCCTAGATGTGCTTGCGTTAGGCAATTCTTTGGGAAATGGAAAAAATATAGAGGCTAGTTTATTAGCCGTTCAAGATTTTGCCGATTTAGAAAAACACAAAGATGAAGTAAAAGGCAAAATTGTGTATTTCAATAATAGTTTTGATGCCACCATTGTAAAAACATTTGAAGCGTATGGCAAGGCAGGAATTTATAGAAGAAGTGGGCCAAGCCAAGCTGCAAAATATGGTGCAGTAGGTTGCATTATTAGATCATTAACAAGTTCTACTGCCAATGATCCACACACGGGTGGCATGAGTTATAACGATTCTTTTCCTAAAATTCCAGCACAAGCAGTGGGTCCGCGCGACGCCGATTATTTATGGTCACTTGCAAAAAAATCAAGTAACGTACAACTGAGTATGGCAACGCATGGTCATTTTTTACCAGACACTACAGGGCATAATATCATTGCAGAAATAAAAGGATCTGTATTTCCAGATGAAATTATTACGGTGGGTGGTCACTTAGATAGTTGGGATGTAAATGAAGGAGCGCATGATGATGGCGCTGGTGTAGTGCATACCATTGAAGTTATGCGTGCTATGTTAGCAGTAGGTTACAAACCGCAACGTACCATTCGATTTGTACTTTTTGCCAATGAAGAAAATGGTTTAAAAGGAGGCATGGCCTATGCGGCAGCCGCAAAAGAAAAAAATGAAAAACACATTTTTGCATTAGAAAGTGATGAAGGTGGTTTTACACCTAGGGGCTTTAGTTTTACCGCTTCTCCTGAAAAAGTAGCCGCAGCAAAGCGCTGGTTACCACTCTTAAAGCCTTATGGAACAGATAACATGGATGATATTGGTGGCGGTTCAGATATTAGCCCACTGAACAGGCAATTACAAGTACCACTTTGTGGTTTTATGCCGGATCCTCAACGCTATTTTGATTTACACCATGCTAGAACCGACGTATTTGAAAATGTAAACAAGCGTGAACTATTACTTGGTGCAGTAAATATTGCAGGGATTGTTTATCTGGTAGACAAGTATGGATTTTAGTATCAGTGCCTCTTAGGCATGCAGTAAAAATATAGCAAGCCTTTTGTGGATGTCTATATTTTCTTGTTTCCACTGCGCTACCGTTTTGGTTTTAATCCATTCGTTAGGAGCCGTAATGTCTACCGCGATACAAATTTTTGTTTGTGGATGACAGTGCTGTAATAAATCTTTGATGAGTTGATTGTTGCGGTAGGGTGTTTCTATAAACAACTGGGTACAGTTTCTTTTTTGCGATTCCTGCTCAAGTTGTGTGATGGCTTTTTTCTTTTCCAAACTATCAATGGGTAAGTATCCATTAAAACAAAAAGATTGACCATTCATACCACTAGCCATTAGCGCCAGTAAAATAGAATTTGGTCCTACAAGTGGACAAACTTCAAATCCTTTTTCTTGGGCTGCAGCTACGAGAATTTGTCCAGGATCCGCTACACCAGGGCATCCGGCCTCACTTATAATACCAATATTTTTTCCTTGTTTTAATACACCAATAAATTCTGTAACCAGTGCATCTTCTGCCTTATGTATGGTCCGCCACTGATAATTATCAATGATCATTTCTCGCCAATATTTTTTTAAATACCTACGTGCCGTTTTTTCATTTTCTACAAAAAATGCATCACATAATTTGGCCTGTTCAATTACATAAGGTGGTATGCTATTAACTGCATCTTCGTGTAAAACAGTAGGTATTAAATAAACTTTTCCTGTAGCCATTAGTCAATTTGTTTTTTAGGATCTAAGCTAAGTGTTGCAGCAATAACAGCATAGCAGGGTGCAAAAAGCCATCCAATAAATGGAATAAAATGTAGCATATAAAAAATAATTCCATTACCAATGGCAAGCCCTTTATTGGATCCTATAAAAAAGATACTTTCTTGTGCGGTTTTATTTTTTCTTTCCATGCTATAATCAAGCATAGAAAATCCAAAGTAATAACATTCAATAAGTAGCGCCATAAATGGCGTAAACCAACCAATAATAGGGATTAAGCAGATTACCAAAATAGTAAGGAGGTAAACGGTTTGCCATAAACCGTTTCTTACCGCAATATACATGCCTCTCAATGCGTGTTGTACAAAGTCCGAAAAAACAAAAGGGAATTCTTTTTCTTCTAATAGGGCAGCGGTTTTTTCTGATAAATAAGCAAATAATGGCGCTCCCACAATTAAAAACAAATATTTGAATAGCGAAAAATAAAAAAGTAAAATCATAAACCATACCAGCGTGCTACCTACAACAAATAAAAATCCTGCAAAACTATTGGTAAGGCTATCCATCCACATTTTTAATCCAGATTTTAAAGTCATCCAAACTATAAAATCGCTTGCAGTGCTGCTAAATAGTTGAATCACTAAAAAAAACAAAACCGTGTAAATAAGTCCTGGAATTAAAATCCATTTCCAGAGTTTATGTTTTACAATAAACTGATGGGCTTTAATGTAGGATACAAACGCTATAATTAAGTCTTTAAGCAATAGAAAGGGTTTATTGTAAAGTTAGCCAACTCCACTTAAAACTTAGGACAAATAATGGGCTTATCTGTGCGGGGCTTTCTGGTGTAAATCAATGAAATTTCTATACCTCCCATGGTTTCTGATGCCGTTTTTACGAGGCTATTGTTAACGTCATAACTAAGACCCAATCTAAAATCATTGAGTTCAATTCCAGCATAGGGTATAAAGGAATCTTTGAGTCGCATCCAGCTACCTATGTAAAGGCTCGCTGCGCGGTCGTTTTGGGAGTCGGTGCTTATTTGTAGTGCGCCACCAACCATCGTTTCCTGTGCACCTCCTTGAATTTGGTGCATGGCACTTACATGAAGCGTGGCGTTGGTACCAATATAAAAATAACCGCCGCCATGAATGGTAAAACGGGGGTTTACACTAAAGTTGCCACCTAAAAATGTTTGCCTAGGTCTGTTCAGGTGGTACATACTAAGGCCTAAGTAATAATTATTTTGTTCCCCCATTGTTCCGTTGAGTAATAAGCCTGCGCTAATTGACATATGACTTGCCGAAAGCGAAGGGTTATTAAATATTTCGGTGGTGAGTCCTGTAAAGCCCGCGTTCGTTAATTGATCTTCAAATTTTATTTGATTGGTATTTACAAGCATGTTTGCTTGTGTTATTTGAAATCCAAAACCAATTTGTGTGTTGTTGTCTTCATCTATTCCTTTATGGTAGGCGGTAGAAAAACTTAGTGCATTAAATTTTATCGCACCGTTTGCATGACTATCGGAGTATCCGGTAAATCCAATTCCCCAACTGTCATTTTCATTGATACTTTTTTGCATGAGTTTGGTATCAAAAGATGCGGTGGTGGTGATAAATGCATTATTAATACTTGGCCACTGATTGCGGTGGTTAGACGCAACTCGGTATGTGCCATCAAATTTTCCGGTAAAGGCTGGATTAACGGTAAGTGGTGACGCAAAAAACTGTGAAAAATGCGGATCCTGTGCGCTACTTTTTTGAAGCGAAAAAATGATACTACAAATAATTAATATGAAAGTTACGTACCGCAATAGAACTGCAAGTTAGCGTAAACAATTAATTCTTAGGCTTGACTTTTGGTGCCAAAGGCTAAATCGCCGGCGTCACCAAGGCCTGGAACAATATATCCTTTGTTGGTAAGCTCATCATCAATATCGCCACACCAAATTTTAACACTAGTACCAAATGCTTTTTCGATGGCTGCAATGCCAGCAGTGCTTGCAATGGCAACTACCACGTGAAAAGCAGCAGGCGTTCCTTCACTTTTCATGTGCTCAATGGTTTTAATAATGGAAGCACCTGTTGCAAGCATGGGGTCTGCAATAATAACAATGCGGTTATCTAGAGAGGGGCAACTCATGTATTCTAAACAAATTTCAAAACCTCCATCCGGGTGGTGCTTACGATATGCCGAAATAAAAGCGTTATCTGCTTTATCAAAGTAATTGAGTAATCCATTATGCATGGGTAAGCCAGCTCTTAAAATGGTGGCAAGCACGGGTTGCTGTGCAAGCACTTTACTTTGATGCGTGCCTAAGGGTGTTTCTATTGATACAACAACAGAAGGTAGTTCTTTACTGATTTCATAAGCAGCAATTTCTCCAATACGTTCTAGGTTTCTTCTAAAACGCATACGGTCATTTTGCAGGTTGCGGTCTCTTAGTTCTGAAATCCAATTGCTTACTAAACTATGTGCTGCACTTAAATTTACTACCATGGATTAAAGATATTTGAAAGCTTAAAATATGTCAAAATTAAAATCGTCACCATTAAACAGGCCTTTATCGCTAAGTTTTAAATGTGGTATCACAAGTAATGCCATAAAACTAAGTGTCATAAAAGGTGCTTCTAGCTTAGATCCTAGGGCTTTTGCTGCTAGATCAATTTCTGTGTACTTGGCGGCCACTTCAAAACCATCTGCGGCGCTCATAAGCCCTGCCACGGGTAATGGTAAAACTAAACTTGTTGCATGATTGTTAGAGTCATTTGCGCCAGTTACCACACTTACGCCACCCTTTGCTTCAATCACTAAATTTATGGCTGCTGCAATACTTGCATCATCTACCCCCACTGCAACAACGTTATGACTATCATGCGCCACACTCGATGCAATCGCACCTTGCGTACAACCAAAATTTTTAATAAATGCTTTTGCAATAGGAGCTGCGTGGTATCTATTGACTACTACAATTTTTAAAATATCATTTGTAGTATCTGTTATCCAGTTGCCATTTTGTAAAGTACCAGCTAGCATTAATTTGTTGGTAATGAGCTGTCCGTCAAGCGCTTCAATAACAGGGATGAAACCATTTTTATTGGGGTATTCATTTTCTGGAATGGCTAATGCAGTCTGTTCAATTTTTTTACAATCAAAATTGTTGATCGGATTTGTGTCTACACTTTTTATGTTTGAAATACAATTATGTGAAACCAATTCGCCGTTTATATAAGTGCTACTAACTTCAAAATGCACAAGGTCTTTTACCAAAATAAAATCGGCGGGATCACCAGGGTTTAATAAACCTACCGGAAGTTTGTAATGCTTTACTGGATTGATACACGCGGTTTGTAAAATATTAAATACATCTAATCCTTTGGCTACGGCTCTTGCGCAAATAGTATTGATATGACCCGCAGCTAAACTATCCGGATGTTTATCATCACTGCATAACATCACTTTACTAGTATGTGTATCAATAATTGAATAAAGCGCTTCAAAATTTTTGGCAGCACTACCTTCTCTTATAATAATGTGCATGCCATAGTCTAATTTTTCTAGGGCTTCTTCGATGGTAAAACATTCATGATCGGTACTAATGCCTGCTGCTATATATTTTTTTGCAGCCTCTCCTCTTAATCCGGGTGCATGACCATCAACTGGCTTATTGTGCTTTTGTGCCGATTTTATTTTTGCCATCACGGCAGCATCGTTATGAAGTACGCCCGGAAAATTCATCATTTCAGATAAATAATAAATTTCGGGCCTTGAGAGTAATGCGTCCACTTCTTTTTCATTGACTTCGGCACCGGCCGTTTCAAAAATAGTTGCGGGCACACAACTGGGTGCACCAAAAAAAAATTTAAAGGGCGTTTGTTTTCCGTTTTCAATCATATACTCGACGCCCGCAACACCACAAACATTGGCAATTTCATGCGGGTCGCTGATGGTTCCAACGGTTCCATGCAGTACCGCTAGTCTGGCAAATTCGGAAGGCACAAGCATGCTACTTTCTATATGTACATGACTATCAATAAATCCGGGCATGATATAGGGCAAACTAGGGTTTACCGGCTCGCTGCTGGCCTCAATACGCTTTATATGACCTTCTTCAATCCAAAGGGTAGCCTTGTAAATATGCCTGTTAGGGATGTCTACTAAATTGCCTGTAACTAAATAGGGAAGGGTACTGGTCATAAGGCCACTAAGGTACTATAGAAGCCTAAGTTTTGTCCGCTTTCAATTCTATTTTTTGGTAAGGAAAATGAGTAGTAAATTACCTATCCAATTTAAACGCATATGAAAAAACTACATTTTGTTATAGCGGCCATTTTGCTGCTAGCTATCAGTGCTACAACAGTGGCAATGGCACAAAAATCAACGGCAAAAAAAGCGGCTGTTGCAACACCAGCTATTCAAGCAACCAACGTCGACTCTATTTTATTTTCTGAAGTAAAATATAGATTGGTAGGACCTTTTAGAGGTGGTAGAAGTGCCGCAGTTACGGGCAGTTACGTAAATAACAATACCTTTTATTTTGGTGCTACTGGTGGTGGTTTATGGAAAACCACAGACGGTGGTAGCAACTGGAAAAATGTAAGTGATAAAAAAATAGGCGGCAATATTGGCGCTATAGCAGTAGCGCCTTCCGACGAAAATATTTTGTATGTAGGAGAAGGTGAAAATACCATGAGAGGTAATGTGGCAGAGGGTTTGGGCGGCATGTGGCGCTCTAACGATGGAGGCAAAACATTCACTAATATTGGTTTAAAAGAAGGCCGACACATTATTAGAATTGTAGTGCACCCGCGAGATCCAAACACGGTTTGGGCAGGGGTAGTGGGACATTTATTTGGACCTAACGAGGAGCGTGGTGTATACAAAACCACCGATGGCGGTAAAACATGGAAGCAAACTTTATTTGTAAACAACCAAACAGGTTGTTCTGATTTAGTTATGGAGCCAGGTAATCCATCTGTGCTATATGCAGGTATGTGGCGTGTGCAAAGAACACCGCATAGCATGGAAAGTGGTGGCGAAGGATCTGGTTTATACAAGAGTACCGATGGTGGAGATACTTGGGTAAATATATCTAAAAACAAAGGCCTTCCAAAAGGCGTTTGGGGTATTGTAGGCGTGGCGGTAGCCCCTTCAAATACCGATAAATTGTATACCATTATTGAAAATGCTGCTGGCGGTATGTTTGTAAGTAATGACGCTGGCGCAACCTGGACATTAACCAGTAGCGATAATAATATTCGCCAGCGTGCATGGTATTATAGTAAAGTATTTGTGTCGCCTACCAACGAAAATTTAGTGTACGCGCCTAACGTAAATTTTATGCGCAGTAATGATGGCGGCAAAACATTTTCTGGTGTAAACACACCTCATGGTGACCACCACGATTTGTGGATTGATCCAAAAAATCCAAACCGTATGATTGTGGCAGATGATGGTGGTGCGCAAATTAGTTTTGATGGGGGCAATAATTGGAGTACCGAAAACAATCAACCAACGGCTCAAATTTATAGAGTAAGCACAGACAATTCGTATCCTTACCGCATCCTTGGTGCGCAACAAGATAATTCTACCATCAGAATAAAAAGTAGAACATCAGGTGCTGGCATTACCGATAAAGATTGGGAATCTACAGCGGGTGCAGAGAGTGGTTTTGTGGTAGCAGATCCATTAAATCCAGACGTGGTATATGGTGGTAACTATGGTGGTTATTTGTCTAGACTTGATCACCGCACCGGAGAAAACAGAGCCATCAATGTGTGGCCTGATAATCCAATGGGAGCAGGGGCTGACGTGTTAAAGTACCGTTTCCAATGGAACTTCCCTATCTTTTTTAGTCCGCACAATCCTAAAAAATTATACACGGCAGGTAACCATTTATTTGCCACAGAAAACGAAGGAAAATCTTGGGATATGATTAGCCCAGATTTAACCACCAACGATAAATCTAAACAAGGCCCAAGTGGAGGTCCCATCACCAAAGACAATACTTCGGTAGAATATTATTGTACCATTTTTGCAGCAGCAGAGTCGGTACTGGAAAAAGATTTATTGTGGACTGGTAGTGATGATGGACTTATTCATGTAAGTAAAGATGGTGGTAAACATTGGGAAAATGTAACACCAATGGAGGCAGGAAAACAAATGATGTGGAACTGTATCGAAACAGATCCATTTAAAAAAGGTACTGCTTATTTTGTTGGAACAAAATATAAGATGGATGATTACGCACCGTATATTTTTAAAACAGAAGACTACGGTAAAACCTGGAAAAAAATTACTGCTGGTATAGATCCTATGCATTTTACAAGAGCGCTTCGTGCCGATCCTAAACGTGCAGGTTTATTATATGCGGGTACCGAGTTTGGCATGTATATTTCATTTGATGATGGTGCCAATTGGAAAAAGTTTCAGCTTAATTTACCTGAAACACCCATCACTGATTTAACCATTAAAGAAAATGATTTGATTGTAGCTACCCAGGGTAGAGCATTTTGGATCATTGACGATTTAGGTATGATTCAACAACACCAAGCTGCTAACTATGCTAAAAATATCCATGTTTTTGATGCCAACCCAGTAGTAAGATCGGAAGGTGGTGGTAGAAGACGTGGTGGCTTTGGTGGTGGTATGGCAGTCAATATGGGCGCCAATCCAGCACTAGGTTCTGTGATCAACTATTACGTAAAAGGGGTTACCGATAGCAGTAAACTTTCTATTGCAGTGTTAGACAAGAAAAATAAAGTGATTAGAACCTTTAGTAAAAATGCAAAAGATCCTCAAGATAAAATTGAGTTTACAGAAGGTATTAATCAGTTTGAATGGGATATGAATTATCCTGCAGCCGAGCGCCTAGACGGTTTAATTTTATGGAATGGTGGTGTGGGTACTGTTAAAGCAGCGCCTGGTAAATACACTGCTCGTTTTGTATATCAAAAAGATACGGTGTTGGTTCCATTTGTAATAAAACCTAACCCTAACTATGCTGCAACAGAAGCAGACCTTGATGATCAAACTGCCTTTTTATTAAGCGTGCGTGATAAGTTTTCTGAAATTCAAAAAGCAATTAAAGATATTAGAGCGGTGCGTACGCAAGTAAACGAGTTTACTGCAAAACTTGATGGACAAAAAGAATTAAAAGCTTTTGCTGATTCGGTGGTTAAAAAAATGACGAGTATCGAAGAAACCTTGTACCAAACAAAATCAAAAAGCGGTCAGGACGTACTCAATTATCCAATCCGCTTAAACGATAAAATAGCAGGTCTCTTTAATGTGGTGGCAAGTGGTCAAACCGCTCCTAGTAAACAAGCCAAAGAAGCATTTGCAGATTTAGCAGCGCAATCGGATGTTGCATTAACGAGCTTAAAAGCCATGATGGACAAGGATCTTAAGGCGCTTAATCAAATGATTCACGAAAAAATGGTGCCAGTAATTGGTATCAAATAAGTAAAACAAAAATTAAATTATTCATCTAACAAATCGGGGCG
>Ga0209598_10002144_pt1 | contig 15612 bp, 14 predicted proteins | sample M_140807_EF_Meta_FD_187317 | JGI IMG/M metagenome (GOLD analysis project Ga0209598, IMG submission 187317) | Freshwater microbial communities from Lake Montjoie, Canada to study carbon cycling - M_140807_EF_MetaG (SPAdes) (version 2) | ecosystem: Environmental > Aquatic > Freshwater > Lake... | reverse complement strand
ATCCCCCCGATTAATACCTTTTTTGTAGGGGCTTAACACTGTTAAGCCCTTTTATGCGTTTATCAAGCAATACATTGTCTGTTGACCCTTAAGATTAAGAACATAATGGTATTATGTCCCTACAGAAATCGACATCTTGAATGCACAACTTATTAAATCCTTGTTCCTTAACAACAGTGGGTTATCAAAAAAGTCTTACAAGTCAGTTTTTCCCCGATTTAGATTGGCAATTATTAGCTGAATATATTCTTCCCCAACAGCAACCCAGGCAATTAAAAAGTTTTTGAAAGCAATCACGCTTTAAATTTCTTTTATTTTTAATTCTCAATCTTGTACAGTATAGGAGAATTAATAGATTAGATTCTCACGACGAATTCCAGTCACCATGAATAATCAAGAAATCACCGTTGGCAGTAAAGTTCGTTTAATCAGTCTTCCGCCCTACCTAAAAACCGCCGAACCCATGCCCATGTTACGGCCTTCTGACCTGTTAGAAATTGGAGCCGAAGGGGTGGTGATGGATCGTCGTCCTGGGAATTATTGGGGAGTCCGTTTTGAGCGAGGAGCATTCTTGATGGAAAGCCAATATATTGAATTGTTAGAAAGCAAAGTTCAGGTTACAGATGATAATTCTGAAATAATTTAACTATTAAGAGACATTTGCTTGATAGTCTCCTTGTATTGGGTTGGAGCTAAAAGAAGAGCTTGTTGAAAAAGAGGTTCCGCCGCCTTGTTTTGTCCTTGTTGCTTCAAAACAATGGCTTTGGCTAAAACGGGTCGAAAATCGTCGGGACTCATCTGACTGGTGTTGTCATAAAGGGCGATCGCGTCATCAACCCGATTTTGTTGCAGGTAAATTTCCCCTAACAGTAATTGCACGGAAGTAACATTCGCTGAATTTTCCTCACTAGGGTCTGCTCCTCGGATTTTGATTGCCTGGGTAATGGCATTTTGAACGGTTTGAATCGCTTCAGCATCGCGCTTTTGGAGAATAAATAAATCCGACAGTCCTTTGAGAGTACGAATATCCAGGGGATTACTCGTTAACAAATTTCGATAAAGATTTGATGCACCCTCATAATCCTGAAGTTGTTGCTTGGTTTGGGCCAGCAGTAACGTATATTCAATTTGCTCAGGAATTAATTGGGATAATCTTTCGAGGGGCGCGATCGCATCCTTGAGATTGCCCTGTCTGAGACGATTGTCCAGTAATCCCTGGAGGGCATTAACATTATCAGGTTCCCGCTCCAAAACTAATTCGTATCCCAAGGCTTCGGCTTCTAGGCGACGACTGTTTGCATCCAAGGGAGTCGCGGCGGCATTATCCATCCTAGATTGTTGTAAAATACTGGTCACTAAGGGCGCGATCGAAAAAATTAACAAAGCCCCGATCATCAAAAATAAACCGAGATAAACCCAAGGACTGCGTTTAGTGGGAGAAGCTTTCATAACCTACAAAGTAAAAATAATCAAAATCCGAAACAAACTCACCATCCAGCAGGTGGGAATAATGACCCTGTAGGATTGACGGTAATATTAAATAGATAACTGAATCTAACCAACAGAGTTGACTTTATCTTTATGATGAGATGAACTCAGTCTGTAGTAGGCCATTCTAGCCTGCGACCATTCCCCTTGTCTCCGTTCCTAAAAAGTTGAACATGAACTCCCCTGTTAATCAGTCCATTGATGCTTCCCCAACTGCGGGCAAGACTTCTCCCCAACCATCTCCAGAAACTCCATCGGATTCTTTGGTAAAAACAATTCGTAAACAACCCATTCCCCCCCCGAACCATCCTCGACAATATCGGGCGATCGGCTTGGTTTATGGTCAATATACCCAAACTGAGGGTCAACTCACCCAGGGCGTTTTAACTAGGGAAGACGGAACAGAAATCGACGCTGTTTTGCTGGGTCGCATGATCAGCTTAATTAAGAACCATATTGATTTAACCCAGCCCCATCTTTGGGTCGTTTATCCCCACATTCGTCAAGAGGATGATCATCTTCATCTCCAGCTTGTGGGGGTTTGGGAGCCAGAAACCTTGGGAGAAAATCAAGTCATTGGTGTAACAGGAGAATCCGACGAAGACCAAACGAGCGGCTTTTTTTCGATTCGAGGTCAGGTCGCCTTTGCCTCTTCAGAAACCGAAGTGATTATCGTTAAAATTCGTCAAGCTCCCAAGGCAGAGGGAGAACGCCCCAAATTCTTTAAAATTAAGCTAAAAGGTCTGTTACCTGAAAAACCCGTAAGTCGTTTTTGGGATTTGCAGGCCCAATTAGTCGGGACGGATTTAGTGCTTCAATCGGCCAAGGATCTAGGATTCGCGGCTAGTAAAAAACCTGTGAAACGCTCAGATAAAGAACGTCGTAATCTAGGGAAAGGAAAAGCCAACCGAAGTTCAGGGAGTCGTCACCGCCAAGCCGAGGCTTCAGGGGAAAAGCGTTCTGCTCCCCTCCCCAAACCCCGCCCTAAAACCTATTAAAAAACCCCTTAAGGCGATCGCCCTTGTTCAATCGATGGGAAAACTCCAGATTATTTCCTTTGATTCTGTTGGTATTAACCTTATACTTAGTTTCTAGGGGGAAAGCTCCAACGCTAAAAAATACATTAATCGCCCATTGGCATGTTTTTTTGGAAACGTTTGTTTAGTTCTGATATGATCGCGGCTCCTGTCCCGACTCAATTTGAGGGGGATTTTGTCGAATTTTTTGATGAGGGAGCCAATCAATCTCGATTTTTCTTTAGCACTGACCGAGAAATTGATCTCTACGAATTAGAAGAACTCTGTGATGCTGTCGGCTGGGCCCGTCGTCCCATTCGTAAAGTCAAGAAGGCTTTGGAATTTAGTTTTTTAGTGGTTTCCATGTGGGAAGTCAAAGGCAATCGACGTTATCTCATTGGTTTTGCCCGTGCCACTTCTGACCATGCGTTTAATGCGACGGTGTGGGATGTGGTGATTCATCCTCGGTTTCAGTCCAAGGGGTTCGGAAAAGCCCTGATTAAGTATCTAATTCGTAAACTTCGTAACGAAGACATTAGCAATATCACCCTGTTTGCCGATCCCCAGGTGGTTGATTTTTATCGGCGATTGGGGTTTGTGCTTGATCCAGAGGGGATTAAGGGAATGTTTTGGTATCCTGATTGAAAAGTCCCCCTTATTGAGGTTACTGTACACACATCTCTTTGCATCTTTGATCCCCCTGCCTACGGCATCCCCCTTAAAAAGGGGGACTCTTGTTACTGATAGGAATTTAGCCCCCCTTATCAAGGGGGGTAGGGGGGATCAAAAGAGAGAACGTATTTTAAGGCGAATATCGCCCATTAACTATGCTTTCTTGTCTGCGAATTCAGAATTTTGCCCTCATTGATCGCCTGGAATTAACCTTTTCCCAGGGATTGAATGTCCTAACGGGGGAAACAGGGGCAGGAAAGTCGATTATTCTTGATGCGATCGATCTGGTTTTGGGGGGGAAAATTCATGGGCGAGCCATCCGTCAGGGAACTCAATCTGCTTCCATTGAAGCCACTTTTACGATTAGTCCCGTGACCCAAGCCTGGTTACAAACCCAGGAAATAGAACCCCTAGAAGACAATGTTTTAATTTGTAGTCGTGAATTAACCCTAACAGGGGAATCTTTGCGATCACAAGGTGGTGCGGTGCGATCGCGTTCTAGGGTGAATGGAGTTTTAATTAATCGTCAATTATTGTCCCAATTACGGGAATATTTGGTTGAAATCACTGCCCAGGGTCAAACAACTCAGTTAATGGAATCGGCGGTTCAACGGGGTTTATTAGATCTTTACGGCGGAAAATCTATTTTAGAACAACGTCAAAAAGTAGAATTTGCCTATAGTACCTATCAAACGGTTCAAAAAAAGCTGGAAGATCGTCGTGAATCGGAAAAAAATCGGTTGCAACGTTTGGATTTGCTCGAATATCAACTCAAAGAATTTGAAGAAGCCCAATTAACTGATCCAGAAGAAGCAGAAAATCTCGCTCAAGAACGCGATCGCCTTTCCCACGTGGTAGAACTGCAACAACTGAGTTATCAGGCTTACCAATTACTCTATCAAAACGATCAGGGGGACTCAGCCATTGCCGATTTGTTGGGAACAGCAGAGGGTTTGCTCACGGATATGTGTCAATACGATGAAGCGATCGCCAGTATTTTAGAAATGGTGCGGGAAGCCTTAACCCAGGTAGTAGAAGCCAGTCAACAATTGAGTACCTACGGCGATAGTTTAGAATCCGATCCCCAACGTTTAAACGAAGTAGAAGAACGCATTGTTTTACTTAAACGGCTTTGTCGCAAATACGGCCCAACTCTAGCAGAAGCGATCGCCTACGAACAAAAATTAGCACAGGAATTAGCCGAATTAACTGACCAAGATCAATCTGTTGAAAAGTTAGAGCAGGAGTATGAACAAACTAAAGAAGTTTTAATACAAGAATGTGAAATATTGACCCAATTACGCAAAAAAACGGCCCTGCAATTAGAAAAACAATTAGTCAAAGAATTAAAACCTTTAGCAATGGATAAGGTGATTTTTGTTTGTCAAATCACACCCATTACTCCCAACGGAACAGGAGCCGATCAGATTGTTTTTTATTTTAGTCCCAACCCTGGTGAAAAAATCCAGCCCCTTTCCACAACGGCATCAGGCGGAGAAATGAGTCGTTTTTTATTAGCTCTTAAAGCCTGTTTTTCCCAAGCCGATAATCCTGATCATACGTTGATTTTTGATGAAATTGATGTGGGTGTTTCAGGAAAAGTTGCCCAGGCGATCGCCGATAAGCTCTATCAATTAGGTCAAACTCAACAGGTTTTATGCGTCACCCACCAACCCCTAGTTGCAGCCATGGCCGATAGTCATTTTCGGGTAGATAAAAACATTATTCAGGAATCTTCCCTTCATTTGGTTAAAAATAGCGAAGATCTCAATCTTTCTGAAATTCGGACGGTGGTGCGTGTGACTCCTCTCAATTCTGTACAAGCTCGTCAAAAAGAATTAGCCCAATTAACGGGTGGTCATTCCGCAGAAGAAGCGTTGACGTTTGCCAAATCTTTGCTCACAAAAGCCCGATCTAAAAAATCCTAATTACCCAGTATAACTATCCTTAAATGAAAACTTACAACCATGACGACTACTCTCAAACTTGAACCCGTGATCGCCCTAAATGATGAACAATTTTTTAGCCTCTGCCAACAAAATCCTGATCTTAAAATTGAACGTAGTCCCCAAGGAGAATTAATTATTATGCCCCCAACGGGTGGAGAAACGAGCCGTAAAAATGCTGAATTGATCGCTGACTTTATTATTTGGAACCGTCAAACTAAACTTGGCGTGGTCTTTGACTCCTCCTCCTCCTCCTGTTTTCGTCTTCCCAAGGGCGGCGCTCGCTCTCCTGATGTTGCCTGGGTCAAAAAAGATCGTTGGGAGGCTTTAACCCCAGAACAGCAAAATAAATTCCCGCCTCTGTGTCCAGATTTTGTGTTGGAATTACTTTCCCCCAGTGATTATCTCGCGACAACTCAAGCAAAAATGCAAGAATACCAAGTCTCTGGGCTACAACTTGGCTGGCTGCTCAATTCCCAAGATCAACAAGTAGAAATCTATCGCGCCAATCAAACCGTCGAAATTCTTTCCAAACCCAAAGAGCTTTCAGGTGAAAATATTTTAGCCAACTTTATGCTTAATCTTGCTTGGTTCTGGCTATAAAAACCCCATTCCGCAGATCAGACATGACAATAACTTAATTTTATTAAACCTTCTTTGGAAACGATTCAGGCTAATTCTTTAATTATCAATAAGAGGACGTTTGAAAAGAGCTACAGGTAGTGTCGTGGGTTTATGCCAATCGTCGTAACATCAGACGAGTCATACCGATATAAATGAATGCCTCAGAAGTTTCAGGTAACACTTCATAATCGTTTATGACGAATTTCTCCAGATACCAAATTTTAGCCTACTTCCCGAACATTTGTTTGGCAAGGTAGGTAATTTTTTCGGATATGAAGATATTAATTTTGTTGATTTTCCCAATTTTTCTAAACATTTATGCCCTTATCCTTAATTATCAATTACTGTAAATATCGATCATCCCATTAAAATCACATTATCAATAACATGAATGACCCCATTATCTGCTTCAATATCTGCCGCGACAACAGTGGCATTTTTGACTTCAAAAGTTTCGGTAAAATCTAAAGAAATTGGGGAACCTTCCACAGAATTTACAGATGATAATTTTTCTAAATCTGCTTTCATTAACTTGCCTGGGACAACGTGATAACACAAAATACGAGTTAATTGGGGAATATTTTGTACCAACGTGGTAATAGTTCCTGGGGGAAGTTTGGCAAAAGCATCATCGGTCGGTGCAAAAACGGTGAAGGGGCCAGGGCTTTTTAATGTTTCCACTAAGTTAGCGGCTTGGACGGCGGCAACTAGGGTAGAAAATCCTTCGTTACTAACAGCAATATCAACAATATCAGGCATTTTAAATAATTTCCTTTTGGTTACAAAATTTTTTATGTGGTTTCCACAAACAATATAACAGTATAATGTTGCAGTGATGAGTTTAATTCTTCAACACAAATCGTTAATTACTTAAAACTAATCCCAAGGATTGGCTTGTTGATCACTAATGGCAACCCAGTATTTTGAAGTAAGAAAATCAAAACTATAGGTGTTTTTATATACATCAGTCATGTCAACCCAAAAACTCCAACCAGCCCATCCTGATTGATCACCATCATGAAACTCTGCCATTACATAATTAGAGTAGTTACTATTAATACCCAATTGCTTTTTCGCTGATAATTGACATAAACGATTACCTTCATTTCGAGAAGTTATGACAATACCTTGAATTGGTTCAGTAAATAATGCTTTTGAGCCCGACCAAGATGCTCTTAATGCTCCTCCTGGTGTAATGTTTTGTACGATAAAACTTGGTTTGGGTAAATTTTCTTTAGAAATACATAGAATAGGCAATAAATTACTGGTTTCTGTATCTCCAACGTAAGGATTACCTCTATTATCATTACCTACCCCAAAAAGTCCATAAAAACGATTTCCTTCTTCTTTTTTATCTTCTAATACCCAAGTCATCGCTTTTCGAGAACTTTGTTTGACTGGTACTTTATCTACTGGTGTTTCATCTACTGGTAATTTATCTACTGGTGTTTCATCTACTGGTAATTTATCTACTGGTGTTTCATCTAAATTATTGTTTGTTTGCTTTTCTTGTAAGATGTTTTTGATGTCTTGCAATACCCGTATTTGTGAGAGAATTAGAATAATTACAATAATATTTAATAGCAATAAAACCGCATTTAATTTCATCGTTAGTTACCGTAATTTGTCAGTTGAATAAAGCATTACCAGTATTGTAACTGGGAGCATCTCACTTTTGCAAACAAGTAATTATACTCATGTCCTAAAACAGGTTTTGGGAAGATTTCCAGCATCGACTGGATATAAAACCTAATTTATGTTTTACAAAGATGAGATACTCCCTATTATAACCGAATTATCCATTTAACGATGAAACTCTTGTTGTTCAGAATTTCAGGTTGTAAAAGAATACGTTTTGGTTTAACGATAATCGGAGTTTTGGATATCATTTAAACGGGCTTCGGGACGTAAAAAACGATCCATTTGGGCTTCAAAAAATTGACGATTTTTTTCTAAATGTCGGGGATTGGGATCATCTAAGGGATATAGCAAAGCTGTTCGTAATGCTTGAATCACTGCCGAAGTTACGTTATACATCGATCGCTGAAAGGTAATGCCTAATTGAATCAAAACATCATCTTCTCCACGACAATGTTCTTGATAGTATTTAATCAAATAATCGGGTAGAAAATGATACATATCATCCATTAATAAGGTGGGAGGAATTCCAGCAGTTCCAACGGGAAAAACATCGGCGTATAAAATGCCATAATGAAAATCTTTTTGGTCTTCAGGAACTTGTTTCGCCTGGGCATTATAGGACTTGGTTCCTCGGAAAGGAGAGGTACGATAAAAGACAGCTTCCACGTAGGGTAAAGCCGCTTCATAGAGCCAGGTAAAACCTTTAGATTTAGGAATAATTTCAAAACATTCATCACCGATATAAACATGATGATAAATAGGGCGACCCGCGATCGCAAAGATACCGTTTACCAAAAAATTCATGGCATCGGGAACGCCTTTAAAACCACCTTCATCATAAATATCAGACATTTCAAAAAAGACGGGAGCCATCACTTCCCAAAAGAGTCCTAAATTGGAATAATAAGAGAGTTGTCGAACCTGTTCTAAAAACATTTCGGGAAAAAGTTTATAAAGAGCTAACATGGGCGGATTCTTTTTAAAATACGCTTTAATTGCCTTGTCTGCATTCGCTTTGTATTCCTCACTATCGAGGTAAGCATCAAATTTTCCCATGCCCATATCTCGACCGTGCCATAACATCGCTTGCATACAGGCTTCGGCAAACTCCATATTGATGCGATCGTGCCAAAGATGATGGAAAAGTTTGGGCATTTTTCGGGTTTTACCTTTTTCCATAAATTCTAATAATTCAGGATGGGCTGTCCCACGACCCCGCCAAATTCTCAGATCAGCATTATCTCCTGAGTAATGATTTTCTAAGTCTAAATATTCCTGGGATAAGAAGTATTTAAAAAAAGGTAACGGCTCTAAAAAAACTCGTTCCGCAATATACAATAAATCTCGCCAATAAAAATCCATTGGTACGGCGTAAGCTTTATAAATACCAATAATTTGCATCAAGTTTTCAGGCGTATCAGGCAACATAGAGCCACCCGCTTCGAGACGATGAATAATGTCCGCGTGGGGATGTTTAGACGGTGCAATTTTGGGAGTGATTAAGGTAGCAGTCATGGCTTAAATTTTTAAAGATGAATCCAGTAAATACTTTTGTAGAAAGATAAGGTTTATGCTCTGTTGGAATTGTCATTAAATTTTGGGGTTTTATCCTCTCCTTAAAAAGAGGAGAATTCCTAAAACTTTTCTGCAATTTGTTCGGAGGTTGGAAATTGAGCGATGAAATTATTGGTTGTTGGTTCGATCCATTTGACCAGAAAATTGGGCTGAATTCCTAAAAAGAAAATAATTGCAGTTAACACTAAAGCGGGAATTGTTTCTGATGCTAAAACTTTAGGATAGTAGGCCAAATCGTTATTCAATTTACCAAAACAGGTACGGTTCAACAAAATAACAAAATAAACGGCGGTTAATCCTGATGCTAAAATACACAGAAGAGTGGGAATCGGAAAAGTAGTAAAACTTCCTTGGAAGACAATAAATTCAGCCGCAAATCCTACTAATCCAGGGATACCTGCACTAGCCATTCCTGCGGTAATGAGTAAAGCACTAACTAAAGGCAGTCCCCGAATGGGGTTCATTAAACCATTGAGAACGTCTAAATCACGAGTTCCTGCTTTACGTTCGACAATTCCGACTAAGTGGAATAAAAGAGCCAAAATTAGACCGTGACTGACCATTTGAGCGACGGCTCCCAAGACACTCAATTCGGTTCCTGCTGCTGCTGCGACGAGAATATAGCCCATGTGACCGATGGAACTGTAGGCTACCATGCGTTTAATGTCTTTTTGGGCGATCGCGGCTAAGGCTCCGTACATGACCGTAATCGTGCCAATAACAGCAAGACTAGGAGCAATCATTGTCCAGGCTTCAGGAAAAAGTTGTAAGCCAAAACGAATCAAACCATAGGTTCCTAATTTTGCTAAGATTCCGCCTAATAAAATAGCTGTTGCAGGGGTCGCTTCCGTGTAGGCATCGGGCAGCCAGGTGTGGAGGGGAACCAGGGGAATTTTAATGCCAAAACCAACCACAATTAAGCCTAATAAAATTAATTGGGTGTTCAGATCAAAGCTTTGGGTCGCTAAAGGATTGTAGTCAAAATTGGCAGTATTGCTTAAAATTCCAATTCCTAAAAATGCCGCTAAAACTAATAGTCCTGACATGGCTGTATAGAGGAGAAACTTAATGGAAGCATAACCTCTTTTTTCGCCGCCCCAAATAGCAATCATTAGATAAAAGGGAATCAATTCTATTTCATAGAAAATAATAAATAATAACAGATTTTCTGCCATTAATGCCCCTGAAATTCCTGCGTTAATAAACAAGATTAGGGCATAGTAAAGGCGCGATCGGTCTAGATTCGGGCCAATGCTATAGATGGCAATTCCCGTTAATAAACAATTGAGAATAATTAAGGGTAAGGATAAGCCATCAATACCCAAACTATAATTTAAACCGAGTTGAGAAATCCAAGGTAAATATTCTTCAAACTGGAATTGGGGATTGCCTAAATCAAATTGGGAGAGTAACCACAGTGACCAACCCAGGGTAATGACTGCAAAAAATTCAGTGATTTGTCGGAGTTTCTGGGCTTCTAGTTTCCCTGGAAAAAAGCCAACGATCGCGGCTCCTAGAATCGGTAAAATGATTAAGTTACTGAGCATTATATTAATATATTAAAGGGTTTGATAGTGGGCATTATTTAGCAAAAATTAAAGGTGCGTGGGATAAAAAAGGCCAGGCAATAAAGATCGCAATAAAGGCAATTCCCGAAAACATGGAAAGGACATAAAATTGAGTTTGTCCTGTGACGTTGTACTTTAAACTTTGTCCTCCAAAAATTGTTGCTAGTCCGACTAAATTAACGACTCCATCCACAATAAATTTATCAAACCAATTAACAATGGTAGAAATAATTCCCACAAAAGCAACAATCGTGACTTTATAAAGTTGGGCGGTGTATAAGTCGTAGGCAAAGAAATCTTGAAGGGATTTCAGGGGTAATTGAACGGGTTTAGTAACACTGGAATTGAGATAAATAAAAGCAGAACTACCAATTCCCACTAAACTAGAAGCTATTAAAAAGCCTGTAGTTGTTAGGTTAATATCAGCAAAATCAGGTAATAAATGCCATTGTTTTAAAATCAAAGGAATATGAAGCGCAAAGCCTACAGTAAGTAGCATGGGTAAGACTAAAGGCCATAGGGCTTCAGGCGATCGCACAGTCATCGGCTGAGGTTTGCCTGCAAAAATCAAACAAAATTCACGGGTTACACTAAAGGCGGTTAGGGCATTAACGAGTAGTAATACGCCAGCTAAAACTGGATTCTGATTAGCTAAAGATTCGGTTAATTTCAGCCAAGCCCAAAAGGTTCCAAAGGGAGGTAAAGCAATAAGAGAAGCAATACCGACGAGATAACTTAAACCCGAAATAGGACGACGTGACCAAAGTCCTCCGTATTGAGTTAAATCTTGAGTCACATTATTCCAGATAATGCCACCGACACACATGACTAAAATACTCATAGCGAGGGTATAGGTGAAAATTAATTGTAGTGCAGTATTACCTTGTCCCGTCCCAACTGCAATGAAAATTAACCCCATAAAGGCACTAACCGTATAGGACAAAGAGCGTTTAATATCGATCTGGGCGATCGCAATCAGAGAAGCACCGATCGCCGTAGTGGCACCGATGGCAATCATCACCGATAAAGCAACGGGAGAAAGGGTCAAAATTGGTTGGATTTTCACTAATAGCCAAGCCCCTGTCGCTACCACGAGTGTATTGCGTAAAATGGTTGCAGGTAGGGGGCCTTCCATCGCTTCATCTAACCAAAGATGTAGGGGAAATTGGGCGCATTTACCGAGGGGCCCAGCAATAAGAGATAGGCAAAGTAAGGTCGCTAAAGTCGGATCAAGATTGGTCGTTTTTGCCCAATTTGCTAAACCGTGATAGTTCCAAGTTCCTGCCAGAGGAAGTAAGGCCACGACTCCCATCAATAGAATTAAATCTCCCACCCGTTTGGTTAAAAAAGCATCTCTGGCTCCTGTTACCACAAGGGATTGATTAAACCAATAACCAATGAGCAAATAGGTTCCCAAGGTCAAGATTTCTAGGACGACATAACTAAAAAAGAGGGAATCACAGAGGACAAGGGAACACAATCCTGCTTCAAAGAGAGCCATCAGAGAGAAAAATCTGGCCCAGCCCCAATCCATTTCCAGATAGCCGACGGCATAGATTTGCGCGAGGAAGTTTATACCTGTAATTAAGACCAGAGCGGCGACATTGACGGTTGAGATTTCGATGTCTAAACTGATGTTCAAATTAGCGGCATGAAGCCAGGGAAAAGATAGGTCGATCGCGGGCTGATTCCAGATAGTTTTCAGAGTCAATAAACTATGGATAAAGGCGATCGCCGTCATGGCAATGCTGATATATCCCGCAGGTCTCGGCCCTGTTTGACGAATAATGCCTGGAAACCAAGGTATGGCTAAAATTGCCCCTAATAAGGCGTAGCAAGGTACTAGCCAGACGACCTGGCTGAGGCTCTCTAACATTTGGGACTTCCTCTCCGTGATCAAATAGATGGTGATCAATTCAATATATCAATATGGATGCGATATATCTCAATTATCGATGTAGATGCGATCGGTGACGGTTTTTGAGTGCCGTTACCATAGACTTAAATTTATCTTGTGGATTTTATCATAGAGTAAAACAAATCCTTTTGACAATACTCATTTATCGGATTGACGATAAGAATTTCTAATCATTGGTAAAAGTCTGACTTTGAGATAGAGAGGGCTGAGACGCGATCGCGGTTTTCAATTCCATTTTTAAAGAGGCGATCGCTATCTTTTGCTAGAATGTGGTTAGATTCTGACCTTACCAAGTAGCTCTTAAATCGTGAACTTTGAAATTATTAGCGAAATTTCGCAAGTTGAGATTATTGCTGTTGGGCGTTCTATTCGGGATCTACCCCGTTTGAATAAAACCTATGGTTCAGGAAGATGGCGCAAATTAAAAGGTATCGCCACTATCCGTCTTGCTAATGGCAGTATTCGTCTAGCGGAATTACATTGGTACGAAGCTCATGGTATCGGCAAGCTGGAAATCAAACGAAAATGTTATCTCGATTAATAGGAGAAACTATGTCTAATCAACTTCCTCATTTTGTAGTTTGTATTAATAATACTGACTATCCTGCGTCTTTAGAACGCCATAAAATTTATCAAGTAATTCCCGATCGCCGTGTCGAAGCGGATGGAGATTTACGCATTATTGATGAGAGTGGAGAAGATTATATTTATCCAGCTAGTTACTTTGTCATGATTGAAGTTTCTCCATTATTGGCAGAATCTTTGTTACAGGCGGCATAGGAGCGATCGCAGCTTTTAATCACGTTTTGCAAAGGCGATCGCCGTTCTCAATTTCATTTTTAAAGGCGATCGCAGTTCTCAATTAGACTTTTTAAAGAACAACTGAGCGATTTTACTCTAGACTGCTCACCCTATTGTGATCGTCAATTCGTATCTAGTCAGTAGAGTACTTTAGCATGATGTAAAGTATGAAGATGAAAAAAGTTATTAAGGTGTTACAATGGCGGTATCCCAAGATAAGAGAGATGATTTGGCTAATTTTGAAATCAACTCCACAAATAAAAAAAATTTAGTATTTTAATAAAGTTTTTTACTAATCTGCTCCCCGATCATGATAGTCAATGACCTGACCGAAAAAATTACTCTTGCTGCATCCGTTTTAGGTTTGATTATTTCAAGCGTTAGTCAACAAATTATTTATGCGGCTGTTCCCTTAACAGTTTTGTCAGGCTTAGTCATTATATCCCCCAAGAAATCTAACAAAAATCAAGAATTAATAATTTTAGAAAAGATTGAAAATGTCCTTAATGGAAGTAATGAAATTACTAGGGGGAACATTGAAAAGTCCTTCAAAGCAATATATGGAACCTTTGACAAAAAATTCAAGGAAAATAGTGATTTATTATATGAAATTGGTTTAATTAATAAAAAAGTACATTTTTTTGAAGCAGCATTAAATCAAATAATTCAAGACGAGAAAGATATTTACACAGAAATCCAGATAATATCTAGAATTATTGACGATCAACGATTGCCATCAACGACAAATCATGAGAAATATCAAGAATCAAACAATAAAATAAATCCAATAATATCTAATATAAAATCACTTGAATTTAGTATTGATTCTTTGTCAGTCAAGGCGAGTAAATCTTTACAAACAATTGAAGAAGCTCAAATTTTCATAGATCAATTTAGGGATAAATTCTTTGATTATTCTAATCCCAGCTATTCACTTCTCAGAAATAGAAATGATAGTGTTAGAACTTTATATGAGGCTCTTAATATCTTTAAAGAAGAGCTTTATATTAACTGTCCTTGGATTAAAAAAAATACCATATTTTTTGAGCCAGAAGAAGAACAAAAATCAATTTATAATTTGATGTGGCAAAAATTAACTTTATATCCTAATTCTAAAATATTTATTATTTATGGATATTTTAATGAGCTTGTTGTTAACGATGATCAAAAAATTGATGAGCATCCAGAGTTTAAAACACACAGACAAAAATGGTACGACGGAATTGCATGGCTTCAAAAGCTGACCCAAGAATTTCCTGGTCGCTTTAAATTGTACCCAAGTTTAGTAGGAACTCATGCAAAATACTTGGTTGCAGATGATAAGCTTGCAATGGTTGGCAGTCATAATTTTCTCACTTCTAAAGCAGGAAAATCACATGAAGTAGGCATAAAAACAAACGATTTGACAATCATTTGGGAATTAAAAGAAGATTTTAATCAATCAATTGAAAGGTGTATTAACACACTAAATATAAATGAATGGAGTATTAAGTATACATTTCCTCGATTTTCGAGTTGGGTTTACGATATTTGTTTTTCTTCTGATAGTAATACACTAATTACGCATGACTATAATGAGATTGTAATTATTCCTAAATTTGACTTAGAGGAATCCTATCGGCTAGTTGGACACTCAGAAATTATTTTTTCTCTTTCATTGAGTGAAGATAATTTATTTTTGTTGTCAGGAGGATATGATAAAAAAGCCTATTTACATGATGATCCATTATTAATTAATAATGACGAATATGATTATCAAGAACAGCTCTTTGATTTTTCACAAAAACTTGATCCAATTCACTCTACAGCAATTCATCCTGAGTCTTTATTTTTGGCTTTTGGTGGTAATAATAAATATAGAAATGAAAGAGGGAGAGATAGAACTACAACAATTTACTTAACAAATATTGCCAGCAAAAGTATCGAAAAAATCGGAGCACATAATTCTAGGATAACTAGCTTATCATTTAGTCCTGACGGTAATTATCTTGCTAGCTCTGGCGGAAAAAATATCAAATTATGGGAGTTAGCAATTGATGAAGATTCTAATACGATTGTTAACTTAATTGATTCTATAGATCAGGACTCTCATAAAATAAAGTTTACCCCTGATTCAAATTTTTTATTGTATGCCTCCAATGGCGCAATTATTTTTTGGAATATCTCAGAAAGAAAAATAGAAAAAACTATTGATTTTTTATGGGATGATATCCGAGTATTCGACATCACTAAAAATGGTCGTTTAATTGCTAGTACTGATTCATCGAGAGTGGTCAAAATTTGGGACTGCTGGCAGGATGAAATGGTAGCAGAAATAGAGGCATGGAACTCTATTTGTCTAACCTTTAGTCCAGATGGAAAAT
>Ga0209598_10002141_pt1 | contig 15638 bp, 11 predicted proteins | sample M_140807_EF_Meta_FD_187317 | JGI IMG/M metagenome (GOLD analysis project Ga0209598, IMG submission 187317) | Freshwater microbial communities from Lake Montjoie, Canada to study carbon cycling - M_140807_EF_MetaG (SPAdes) (version 2) | ecosystem: Environmental > Aquatic > Freshwater > Lake... | reverse complement strand
CACGAACTTGCAAGCCTTGCAGCAAGGCATGCAAGAGGTGCAGCTTTCCAACGGCCGGTTGGCCCAGCAAAGCCAGGTCCTCACCATGGGCGTTGAAGAGCTCAAGGCCTTGTTTCCGCTCCAATACCAAAACGTCCTTCGTGCGGGGCTATCCGCTCGCCGAACGCAACAGGTGAGCACCACCCACCTGAACACCGAACATCGGGTGACCACCACCGTTCGCGATAGCGTGATAAGGGATACGGTCCGGGTGCGCGTGTTCTCCTACCGGGATGACTGGGTGAACCTCGAAGGCATCGCCCAGGGAGATAGCCAACAGGTCCGTTTTGAATCCAGGGATTCCTTGGTTCAAGTGGTTTACCGAGGATCGCGCATCAAGCCGTGGCTATGGATTTTCTCACCGCGCCAACTAGAACAACGCATTTACAGCAGCAACCCCTACTCACGCATTCTATACAACCAAACCATTCGTCTTCACCACCATGATTAACCTCACTCCTGGACTGCTGGCTTCGATGGCCCTATCCCTGTGGCTGGTAACACGCAAAACATCCCCGGGCGCAATACTGCTAGCGCCACGACTAACCCTCTCCCAAAAGCAAAACCGTAACATCACCTTCTACCGCACCAACTAATGGCAGCCCTCTCGGTACCCATCCCCATGACCCCGCGCACCTTCTATCCCAACACGGCCTTGTCCCAAAACAAGTCCAAGCTGGAGCGCATAGGTCGTACCTGGTACCGAGAAATCAAGCAAGCCGAAACGTACACCAAGGTTCCCGGTGCGCTCATCTTATCGGTCATTTTCACAGAGAGCGGTGGTAACCCCGAAGCGCGAAGCTCCGCAGGGGCTTGCGGTTTAATGCAACTCAAACCCCAAACCGCCAACGATGTGATTCATTTGGAACACAAAACAGGTCGCCTCACAACACCAGAAAAAAAACTGCTGTTCAAGCACCTGGGCGCTCGGCTCCAAGGCCCGCTTCGACAGAAATACCTCTCCCACAAAATCCCGGAAAACAACTTTAGCGGCAACGTCATCACTCCTCAGGATTTATTCATCCCGGAGCTGAATGTTCTGCTCGGTTCGATATTCCTGGGCATCCTCATCGACCAGCACCACGAAGGACGCCACCTGCGATTGGACAAGGTGTTGCTGCGTTACGGAAAGGGTTACTTCTTCAAACCAGCTGACGGAACTGTTGAACAGGTCCTGGACGATATCCAAACCAAAAGCAAGGAAGGCTACGCCTATATCCTCAAGGTATTGGGAAAGAATGGTCTGCTCGAAACGCAAAGCACCCTAGGCTGATGAACCAATTTGAATTGAACAATAAAATCGCAGCCTTCATCCAAAAGAAGGATGCCTCCGGCGACCCTTACACGGCGTCGGAAAAAGACTTTATTGCCCAATACGAAGGTTCCGGCGGCCAGGGAGCCAAGGGCGCCAAAGGCGAAGGGGTCTTGTATGAATTCTTCACCCCTGAACGGATTTGCGAGTTGATGTGGATGCTTGCTTACCGATACGGTTTCAAACCCCAGGGAACTGTTCTGGAACCCAGCGTTGGTACAGGTAAACTCTTGCAACATGCCCCGGACCACGGCAAGTGTTACGCTTTTGAAATCAACCCGGTTTCCAAGCGAATTGCTCAAATCCTCTATCCGGAGGCCAAAATCTACGAAGGGTATTTTGAAACGGCTTTTTTGTCACCGCCTCGCTATACCACACCCCTCAAAAACCAATTGACCTGGCTGGAAGGCTATCCCTTTTCGCTGGTCATCGGCAACCCGCCGTACGGCAAATACAAGAACAAATATTCCACCTACTTCAGCAAACCCAAGATGCATCAGATTGAACTGTTCTTCATGCACCAGGGCTTGCAGCTGCTCAAACCCGGAGGCTTGCTGGTCTATCTGACCGGGAGCAATTTTCTGCGCAACGGCATCAGCTACCAATCCGAAAAGCTGCTCATGGAAAAGCTCGCGGATATCCTGGATGCCTATCGGCTGCCTCCGGTCTTTCGCTATTCCAAAGTACCTACCGACATCATTGTCCTGAAACGCAAATAGCCATGCTCTACCAACAAACCCCCTTTCAGCCACAAATGGTCTTTGACCAGGACACCTGGCAAAATTTGGAAAGCCAAATTGATGAGCTGAACGCCGAGTTCCGGGTTCGAGAAATCGAAGTCACCTTTAACAAGGACGCCTATTTCTTCGGGCAAATCGGCAGCTCCAACGATGTGTACCAATTCCTCAAGGAACGAATCCTCAAAGGCATTGAAATACAGGAACACTTTATTGCGCTCTACCTGAACAACGCCAACAAAATCATCGGCTATTACCATCATTCGACCGGGACCATCAACGCCACCATGGTGGATATTGAAATCGTTGCGGCCGTGGCCCTCAAGACCCTGGCCAAATCCGTTATCATATCGCACAATCATCCCAGCGGCAACGCTAAACCATCGGATGCCGACCGCTCCCTTACCCGCAAACTAAAGGAAGCGCTCCAACTCTTTGACATTCGCCTGCTCGACCACCTCATTGTTACCAACCAGGGGTATTTCTCCTTTGCCGAAACGGGAGACCGTTCCTTGAGCGGGATAGACCCCAAAGAAAGCGAACTTGAATCCAAGCTAAGGCAGGAAATCCTCCTTCAGCTCAAGCGAGTTACCTCGGCCAATTCCCCCCAGCTTTTTGAGTTGATTCAAACCCCGCGGGGGTATGCTGCTGCCGAAAAGATGATCATCCACAAAGTCATCCACGACCAAATGATTCCGGCGGCGGTTATTCCCATTCTTGAATCCGAAATGTCGATGCTCTAATGGACACCAGCAGTCCCCCATACCTGAGAGCCCGCATCGATATGTACCGGGATGTTCTCTCCAAGCTGGATGCTTCGGAGATAAATGCCGCCATACTTCGTAACGGTGTATTCCCCAAAGACAGGGACGAGAACGGCTTGGTCGAGGTTTACGCCCGGCAAAAGGACTATTCAACGAATCCGTTGTCCTTTAGCGAACTATGCACCTTCAATACCTGGTTCACGATGTATCACGAGAAGGTATGCGGAACCGAAGAAATCACCACCAGTCGAGAATTCCCCATCACCATCAAGGGAGACATGGAGTGGATTGAAAACACCATCGGCCACGGCTTGGGGGATTTTCGTTTGCTACTCTCCCTGCCGGGTGAATGGCGCATTGACAACTTTGAACCGACCGAAGACTTCTTTGTGCAATACCGCGATGGCGATTCCATGATACAGGTATTTGCGCATGGCGTAGGCTACAACCTTCAAGTGTATCGCGGCGAGCAGATGACCGAACTACGGGACTTCTCCACCATCGAACAGGCCAACGGTTACGCCCTCATGCTGATGCAAAAGGAAGGCTCCAAGCCTACGAACGCTGCCTCCTTGCTTGAGATGGAGGCGCTTGCCCTGGAAATTGAACTACAAATGAACGACCAATGAACTACCTCTCTGGAATACCGTCCGTCAAAGGCCTTGGAGCCCTCAACCCTTATACGTCCACCCAAATACGAGGCCATCGCGATATCATCGAGCGGGTCCTACAACAATCCCAAGACTTGCGGGGCTTGGGCGATAGCGAAGCCAAAAAACTCTCCTTTGATGAGGTCGTAGCCAAGTACAACAAAGGAATAACCGACCCGGAAATCAAAGCATGGGTCTGGTACAAGCGCCGCATGGGCGTTCCCATGAAGGGCTGGGAGAAATACTACATCACTGCAACCGGTAAGGCCCTCGAAACACAACTCTTTGACCTGGTGAAGGCCGGGGCGCTTTTCTACCATGCCGGGGAACTGCTTCCCTTTCCCATCTACACCTACGGAAACATGTACGACCGTACCGTGCAGTTGGACAAAGACCAGGAAGACATCGAAAAACATTTCGGTAGCGACGTTTATGACTTGCATAAGCAGGTCATCGAGAAAGCCAAACCCGAACAGCTGGCCGTTCAGAACCCAGACCCCAACGAGCGACCCATCATCACGGCCATCTCCGACTTTGCCGTTGATCCCCTATTATTTACCATCACCCAGGTACGCGAAGAATTCATGGAACTGGAGAACGCCGAGGAACTCAAGAAGGTCAACGGTAAAATCGAGCGCAAGAAGGACCGCGAGAAAATCAATATCCGCTTTGACGGTGAAACCCAATACACCCTCCAGCATGTCTTTGTGAAATGGTTGTTCACCCTGAATACCGACACGGAATTTGAGAAAAGTTCAGCCATCGACATTGCCGACTATTACCTGGCCAACCGTTCGCTTCGGGACGACAAACTCACCAAAGAAGAAAAATCAGAACTCAAGGCCAACGCCCGCATCGAAGGCGAAAAAATGTTTTCCAGGTTTCTTCACGAAGTGCTAGCCTTCGACGACCAGCAGAAGCTCAACTATGCATGGAACAGGCTCTACAACGGTCAGTCCGATATCAACTACTCCAAGGTCCCCATTGGTTTTGAGTGCTCGACGCGCTTCAAATCGGGCCTGCTTCAAATCACCGATATCCAACGCGAAGGCGTCGCCTTTATGGAAGCCATGGGTTCGGGAATCAACGCCTTTGATGTAGGGGTTGGCAAAACCATGACCGCTATCGTGAACCTGGCCCACAACCTCTATTCAGGCAAATGCAAGCGCCCGCTGGTGGTCGTCCCCAAGCCGACCTACAAAAAGTGGATGAATGAAATCATCGGGTACACGGATAAGAAAACCGGTGAATTTGTCTGCGGGGTGTTGTCACATACCGGCATCACGGTCAACGACTGGTACAACCTGGGAACCGACATCGTGGACAAGATTGACCTGAACAGCCCGGTGCCAGAGCGCTCCATCACCATGGTGACCTACGAAGGGTTCAAACGCTTGGGCTTTGGGGAATCCGTATCGGAGGAATTGTTTACCGAGCTGGTGAACATCCTGGGGCAAAGCCGGGAGAAAAGCAGCCGTGACAAGGAAATCGAATACCAAAAGTTCCGGGAAATGATCGGCGTGGGTCAGAAGAACTCCATCGCCGACATCGATGTGCTGGGTTTGGATTATGCGGTCATCGACGAGGCGCACCGCTGCAAAAACGTCTTTAGCCAAGTTAAGAGCGACGACGAAGGCAACAAGCGCTACAATATCCAAGCCGCCACCTCCGAAACCGGACAAAAGGCCTTTTTGATTCTCAGCTTCATCCAGCGCAAGTATGGTCGAAACACCATGCTGCTGACCGCTACACCTTTCTCCAACTCTCCGCTGGAAATCTATTCGATGCTTTCGCTGGTGGCCTACGATTCATTGCGCGATAACGGTATCGTCAACCTGGATACCTTCTTCGATTTGTTTGTGCTACCAACGGTTGAATGGGCAGCCAACTACAAAGAGGAAATTGTCGAGAAAGAAGTCATCAAGAGCTTCACCAACCGACGCATCCTTCAAAAGCTCATTTACAACCACATTCTCTACAAGACAGGTGAAGAAGCCGGCGTCATCCGACCCAAGAAAATCAACCTGCCCCTGCTCTACAGCTTTGAAAACCAAAAGGAGCGCCTACCCCAAGACCAGCAAGTGTTGACCTACATCAACATGACCCCCAAGCAAAGGGAGAACCAAAACGGAATTGTGACCCTGGCCAAAAGCTCTACGCAGGGCAAAATGGACACGGGTAATTTGTTCAGGGCCCTGGCTTACAGCCTCGATAACGCCCTATCGCCTTACCTGCTCAACGGTGCACCGGAAAACTACCGTGAATTCGTGGAGGAAAGCCCCAAGGTGGCCTATGTTATGGATTGCATTCGCTCGGTCAAAAAATGGCACGAAGCCCACGATGAATCCATCAGCGGCCAGGTTATCTACATGAACCGTGGCAAACAGTTCTTTCCTCTCATCAAGGAATACCTCGAAAAGGAAATCGGCTACCAAACCGGGGTGATGTACGATCGAACCCGGGTGGATGAGGTGGAAATCATCTCCTCGGAAATTAACGACACCCGCAAGGAAACCGTCAAGGAAGCCTTCCTGGATGGCGTGGTCAAAATCATCATCGGCACAGCCACGATTCGCGAGGGTATTGACCTGCAAAAGCGCGGCACGGTGATTTACAACTGCTATCCGGAATGGAACCCCACCGATATCCGTCAGCTCGAAGGCCGGATTTGGAGGCAGGGCAACCAATTTCAATACGTGCGCATCGTCATGCCCCTGGTTCAGGACAGCATGGATGTTTTCGTGTTTCAGAAGCTTGAGGAGAAAACCTCCCGCATCAACGACATCTGGTTCAGGGGCGACCGAGGCAATGTCCTTGACCTGGAAAGCATGGACCCGGAAGAAATCAAACTCGCCCTTATCACCGATGTGGACCGCTTGGTGAAAATGTTCTTCGACCAAGCCAAAGAACAGCTCAACCGGGAATACAAGAAAATCAACCTGGCTATCGATGCGCTCAAAGAGGTCCAACGCGATATCGCCGAATACCAGGACTACCGTCAAAAAAGTTTGGAGGCCATCCGAGCCTTTCACACCTCCCTATTGAACGCTTCCTTTTTTCAGGAAAAACCCCAGGTGTCCGAAGAAGGTGAAATCCCTAACAAACAGGTCAAGAAAGGCAAGGAACTCAAAGAGGAAATCGAAGCCCTCCTGCAATCCAGCGATCAGCAAGACAAAGACATCCTGGCGATGGGTCGCAAAATCGAGAGCAGTTACTCGGTACTCGGCGTGTACTTTGCCAACCGATACTACCTGAATTATTTCAAAGAGTACGTGAGCAAGGTCCGCAGAACCGAGCGCACCATTCTCAAGCCCAAAGGCTATTCGCTGACAAGCGACCTGACCCCCGTACAGGCTCAATACCAAGCCGACAAGACCGCCCTCCAAGCGGAAGCGGAAACCTTCCGTGGCGAACAAAACTCTCCCAAATGGGCCCAGCTGAGAGCTGAAATCGAAAAAAAGAAATCAGCGCTCCAGGTGGAAGGCCGTTCGGCCCAAAGCCGAGCACAGGAGTTCGAGCGACTGAACTACCTGTTGGAATACCGCAATGTGCCCTCTGTCCCCCAGGGCTCGGCCTCCAAAAACCTAAACGAATTGGAGCTGGAAGCACTGGCTCTGGAATTGGAATTAGAACTTTTAAACGACTAACCGTATGCTCACCATCCAAAACTATTTCAACCAAGTCGAGAACATCGACTGGGAACAAGTTCCCGCAGCACTCAGCAAAGGCCATCAGCTCGTCGAAGGAGCCTCCCAGAACAACTGGTCAGCCTACCACAGCAACGCCAACATCCAGCGCGTGGTGGAAGCCTACTTCCAGAAATTAAACGACTACCTGGAAAAGAATAAGGCTTCCTTGCCTTCGCAAGCTGCCCCTTCGCAAAGCCCTAAGAACCTTCCCTCCCAAACCAAGTCCCTGCCCCAGCGGGCCATCAGCAAACAAGCAGCCCGACCGTCCCAAGGCGATAAACCTCAAGGTCCGGCACCTAAGCCCAAGGTGCCCCCTGCAGAGGATACCTACGAGACCACCCCGGTTGAGCATGTGGACACCGATGTTCAATTCATCCGTCGTTATGCGGCCATGCACGGAAAGGTCAAAAGCCAGGAACAGATCCTCAATCTCTTGCATGGACTCCAGAAGGCCATCCTGGAGCGACGAATACGAAAGGATTCACCTTACGCCAAGGAAATTGAGCTCATGCAGAATCAGCTGATCAAGTGCTACGAGAAAATGGACCAAATGGTGGAGGTCAAAATCGATTCAAAAAACCTGAAGCGATACCTCGAAATCGCGCACAGCCAGGAAGGCATGCTCTCCATCGCCATCCTAAAAGCCTATGTGGCCCTCAACGGAAAGAAGGACATCAAGGACCGTGCTCAGAAGCTCTATGAACGCATGAAAAAGGCCGTGCAAAGTGGTCGCATCACCAAAGCCGACCCTTACGCTGAAAAGCTGAACGAGGCCTTTGTAACCATCAAAACCTACCTGGACAGCGATGCACCCTACCTAAGCATCAACAAGGCTCAATTGAATGGCTTGATGGGATTGTTGGGCGAGGACCTGTTCGGTCAAAAAAAAAGTCTCAACGGAAGTGATGACCCCGAAAACGACCTGGTGGTAGGCTCCGGAGAACTCCTCCGCATGGATTTTAAGACCATCGGTCTGCAAGGCAAGTACGCGGAACTGATTGGCGATCCCAGTGTAGGATTTACCGCCATGGTCTATGGATTACCCAAGAGCGGCAAGTCAACCCTCTGTCTGGATTTTGCCCGGCATCTTGCAGAACATCACGGCAGGGTTCTTTACTGTGCCGTTGAAGAAGGCTTTGGATATACCCTCAAAGAGAAAATTGAACGCATCGGAGCGCATCATCCCAATCTGTTTATCACCGAACGAGTCCCTGAGAATCTCTCTGATTACGACTTCGTATTCATCGATAGCGTATCGAAAGCCGCGATGGATGTCGAAGACCTCGAGAAATTACAGCGTCAATACCCGGATACCTCCTTTGTGTTTATCTACCACACCACCAAGGAAGGGAAATTCAAAGGCGTTAATTCCCATGCCCACGAAGTGGATGTCATCATCCAAGTTGAAAAAGGACAAGCTTCATCGACCGGCCGCTTCAACGCCGGTGGGAGGATGAAAATCCAAAACGGATAAATTTCAATAGATATAATTCTTGCCCTGCAAATAAGGCTTGTAACGTGGATGGCTCCACCAACGACTTGAAGCAAGCGTCATGCATCCTGTTAGCCCGAAAGTAATTGAACCTATTGAAAGGATTTTTCCGATATTTGGATTATAGTCGTCTTTCGCAAAATTGAGATACAGCAAGTTACCTGCCGTCATTAGAAAGGCAACCGATAATAAACCTCCGGCTGTGGATGTCCTCCTCGATACAAAGTCCAAGTCCATACGAAGACGACGAACATCATCAAAATTCCTTAATTGATTTATCAATGTAAGTGAATCAATCTGACTTCTTATTATTGAAACGGGCTTTCCATCAACGTATAAAAAAGGTTGTTCCAAATAGATTTTAGCTGTATCCGTGAAGCTGGAATTTGTTTGGGAAAAGGCTACGGTAGAGCACAGCTGAAAAAACAGAAATACAAATACAAGAAAAATTTTCATGGGTAAGAATTGAAATTTCTAAACAATTTTATAACTATGGTTTTTTGGGTTGATTCATGGATTTGCCAGCTTCAATCAGGTTGTTATTTCCTGTAATGTTTGAAATTATGGCCATCGAGGTCCCTAATCCAAGAACAAAATAAGCAGCCGTTGGAAGATAATTGGCAAAAAAAACAGCAGAAAAAACAGCAGAAAAAATTGAAGCTCCAATGGCCGTATTGTAGGATTTACCTGCCCTGACTAAATAATCGCCAGATGAATTCTTTGACTGCATACCCGGTTTAAGGCCATTTTTAAAACCAAGGACTGGTGAACGAGATAAAATCCCTGAATCCAAAACGGATCCTGTTAAACCAGCTAAATTGATATTTGACTTGCTGGAATCAATGTCATAATTGGAAACAAAGATGTATCCGTTGACGCCTTTAAAGCGATTTCTTACCTCCTTGCGGACAACCGATTTTAGTTCTTTCTGAAACACCTTGGTTGCTCGAACTGAATCAGGAACAAACCAGAAAATATCAACACTTACGTTGGTATTTACTCCATAGGTAAAATTGTAATTGACTTTTGCTTGAGCAACAGAGCCAACCAAAATCGTATCAGACTGGAAGATAATGGAAGGTGATTGAGCATTAAGGCAGTGTAAACTGAAAATATTTACCAGTACAAACAGTGTGAGTGCTTTTAAGAAATAGCATGTTTTATTTTGATTTTTCATAAATAGTAATAGTTGATGTAATCAGTTAGTTATTTTTGGTTTACATGCAACATTAACCTTAAAAGTTGTCATATACGGTCAAAATTTTATGCATGCTAAATTTTGACTTAACTTGTCAAACAATTATTCAATATGTTCAACCAATTCAGAATGTACCGCGTTTTTCAACTGGTCAATTTCCTTAGGGCCAAACCCTCCAAATCCGTTACGAGCATGATGCAGTATCTGGATACTTCGGAACGTACGGTGTATCGGTACATGGATTTACTCAAAGAATTGGGCTTCACCCTGGAGCGTGACCACGGTAATCGTTGGTCCATCATATCTCAAGGAAATACCGATATCATGCCATTTAGCCCTCAGGAGGCGGATTATGTCGAAAAACTCATCAAGACCAGTGGCAAACAAAATAAGCTCGCCCATAGCGTCCTATCCAAAATCAAACAATCCTTGCAGGTTCAGGTAAGCGCCAACCTGATGTTCCAAGCCCATTTGGGTCAAATCGTGGAGGCCTTGTCGGTGGCCATCATGGAGAGCCGCCAGGTAATGCTTCGCGATTATACCTCTGCCAACAGCCTAACCGTGAGCGACCGCTTAGTGGAGCCTATGTGCTTTACAGAAAATTACGAAGCGATTTCAGCATTTGAGGTCAAATCCAAGCAGAACAAGTATTTCAATATTGAGCGCATCGGATCGGTGGAAGTCCTTGAAACCCCCATTAAGTACGAACCCCAGCATGAATTCTACCGGCCAGACATTTTTGGCTTCCAGGGAAAGGCCATGAACAAGGAAATTGAAATCGAAATGAATCTGAGGGCCTGTCTGGTATTAAAGGAGGAATTCCCAATGAGCATACCCTATGTAAAGCATATACCCAATACCGAAAGGTATTCCTTCAAGGCAAAAGTTCAGAGCTTTCAGGCTCCCGGTAGATTTGTACTCGGGCTCCCGGAAGATGTCAAAGTAGCAGGCTCAAAAGAGTTCACCCGATACATAGACAGGATTATAAAGAAGAATCTTTAAATCAAAAAGAAAATTTAGAGTAATACGCTTAACTGATGTCCGTGCAGCGATTCGCTTCGTAAGAGACGGTATGCAGAAACCGAATTTTTTTTACAATTTCATGATAATTGGCTTAAAGAACTTTGTGAACTTTTCTAAATACTCTCTATACCACTGAAATTGATTACCCCATTCATTCTTATTTGTGAAATCACCGGAAGATTTTAACATTACAGCACTCATTTTTCTTCCATCCATCTTGTCCCAAACTAAATCTTTTGAAATTTCAATTATAGAATTATCATAAGCTAACGTTTTCAATTTTTCGTATTGTTCTTTTGCATTATCGCCTTGAATATTTAACCAAATATTTAAGGAATTGTCACGAGAATTCACTGTAGCAGATAAATGAAAATAACTTCTACCTATTGCTACATTGGTCCAGTGCTGAGGAGAAGCACTTTGCATTCTAACAAAGCTTTTGTTGCTCTCCATAAAATCCTTTAATCCTTGCCAGTATTCTTGCTGCAACAATTTTGTATCAGTTATATTTTGATTTGATGCTGATTTCTTTACCTGCTTTGTCCAATCATTTGGTTTTGACACAACATTGAACATCGGCGCTGGATCTGAATTGCCAATTCTATAAAGTTCAATTTCAATTCCAAAAAAAGTAAATGTTTCGTCAGTAATTCTATTAAGCCAATCTAAGGCTGCACGATGTTCTTCAGTAAATTTTTGCGCTATCCATATTATTGTGACCGCATCCAAGCCGGCTGCGTAGGTCATCAGCTGCCCAAGATGAGTATGATCAGTTCGTTCCAATTGATTTTCGATGAGAACAAAATGATCATTAATTGTATCCTTGCATAAAATATCAGCACTGAAAGGGCCAACACTTTCTTCTTGGCTTTGCACCTCTAATTCTATCCCTATCACTTCACTGAGCATTTGTATGTTTTCATCCTTGGCTAACCAAGGAGTAAAATCTGTTGATTCCTTTTTCCAAAAGGTTCGTAAGTCTATCTTTTCTAATCTTCCTAATTTTTGAGCCATATTTAATCTATTAAAGCTTTTATCAAACAATCTTTGAGGTCGGTATAATATTGGATGTTTATTTTGGTAATCATATCATCTGACAGATCGTTCAATTGTTTTCTGGCATTCAATGGAATTAACAAAGTTGTAGCGCCCTTTTCAACAGCCAGCTCAGCAAGATTAACCGCATTATAAACCGTATCAAGCGAACCGCCTAGATTGAGTTGTCCAACAATTACCAAACCTCCTTTAATACTCTTTTCCAATATTGAGCTGCATAAACCTATTAAAACTGACATTCCCATTCCATTCCCACTTTTTGAAGCATCAAATGCCCTCAGCTGAACAGAAAACTCATGTGATCGAGGGTCACGGTCACCAATCAACTCTTTTGACTTGCTATATAAATTTTGCTCTGCATAGCGAACACTTTCCTGAAATGCAGGTGGGGCAGGCTTATTCAAAATTTTAACTCCTGAACCAGGGCCGGAATTTATCTCAATTTTGTAAAGGCCTGTGGTTTCCTCCTGATTTCCACCCATATTCATTGTCCATATTTGACCAGGGGGCATAGGATCCTCTCCAATTGTGTTTTCACTATGTATTTCCGGTGTTGTCACAAAGGTTTCAACTCCATTTTCTCCAATACGATAACTGAAATGAGTATTTCTAAACTCTGCTGAGCCAACTCTCTTTTGTTGCTCTTTTACCCTTCTTCTATATTCCAGTGAAATTTTTACCGCCCATTCAAGAAGCTCATCTGATACAGGAACTTCAGGGTTGGGTTGCATTAGTTTCAATAAGCCATTGAGAGTTTTGTTAACAGCGGTTGTGTCTCGACCACTTAAAGCACCTCCATAATCTATACTTGGCAATACTGTCGACAAGCGACTTGTATCTCTTAATCTTGTCCAACATTCAGCAAGGAAATCACTTACTAATCCAAAGTGCTGTGTGAAGTAGGTTTTATTCAATTTTGGGAAATCCCATCCTGGAACAAAAGCATGAATACGATCCATAAATGCTGTATCGTCACGCATTTCTTTAGGCATAGGGCCAAACAAATGACTAACTCTTTGTTGGTGCTCCACATCAACATCAAAGTTTCCAACCATAGCAATTCCACCATCTGCACGAATAGGCTCCTTGCCGCGGCTGAATTCACCGCTCTCCATATATCCTTTCATGATGTTTACACCATCTTTCTGGTCGAATGAAATACCGGATACTTCATCGAAACAAACTACATCGTATTTACAAACTAGACCTCTTTCGCCACTTCCCATGTTTACAAACATTTTGGCCACTGTGGCTTTGCCTCCAGAAACTAAGTGAGAATATGGAGATATCTGCTGGTACAAGTGTGATTTACCTGTTCCTCTCGGGCCCAGTTCCACTAAATTGTAATTGCGTTCCACGAATGGAATCATCCGAACAAGCAGCACATGTTTAGCTTTTTCAGACATCGTTGAAGGCTCCATTCCAACGCTGCGAATCAGAAAATCTTTCCACTCGTCAAGCGTAAAACTTTCTCTGCCTTTGTATAAAACATCAAGAACATTACGTTGTGATAATTGGATGGGACGGATATTCGAAATACCAAATGGACGCCCATTATTTTCCTGGGCTATGGCTGCATCATATTCTAGCTCAATTTCTGCAAAAAAACCACCAGTAAGCATTCTATCATTTGAGCTTACCATCTCAGGTGAAATTCGAACTTTGTTTAATTGCAAACTAGGTAAAGTCGCTAAATAACTATCTGAATTTGCATCAAGTCGAGCAGTAATAATATCAATCAATTTAATTGAGCCTTTTTCCCTTGCTTTTGACTTAAAGTATTCTTCTTCGCCTGGCCTTACAGTGCGGTCTTGAAGCTGCCTTTTCACAATCTCAAGACCTTCCTGAATTTCGGTTTCATTTGTGGTAGCGCAATACCTTCCCAAAAGGAATTCAATCACATAGGTTGGAACAGGATAGGTTTTGCGGAATTGCTCTAACAAATCCTTTCTTACAAAATAGCCCTCAAAGGCTTTGGCTGCTATCTGGTCAATTTTATCTAATCCCATATTTATATTTTTTAACCACCTATGGTAGTTGGTTTTTTGTCTAGAATTCGTTCATTTTCATCCATCAATACAATAGTGGCCGATTGATATTCGTAGCTATCATCTACCATAAGAGTAATTGTATTGCCAGATATTTTTTTGTCTTTACTGACTCTATCTAGTACAGATGTTTTTGAATCATTATACTTAGTCCTGATATCGACAAGGAAACCATCGGGCACATCGCTTGTAGTAATGGTACATTTTAAATTGACCCATTTTACAACCTTAACCTCTGAGACAATCTTCTGCGAATTCAAGTTCTCTATGATCAAAGTGGGTACTAAGCATTCATGAACTGAAATTCCACCATGAGCATATTCTTCATTGGCTTTAAAAAACGAAATGCCGGGCGCATAAGCAATAAAAATGGAAGGATTCCATCTCCATGGTAGATGCAACAAATTCGTGGATGCTCCTTCCTTAATCAATGCGCATCGTCCCCATCGTGTCTCAGTTAAGCCAGCATTCAAAGGTGTCTTCGGTAAACCTCCCGGCAGCAAAAGCCAACCGTGATCGGTAACAATCTTGACTTGCTTGATACCTTTCTCAAATGCTACATCCAGCGCCTCTTGAACTTGATCAAAAAGTTCATCAATTCGCTTAACCATGTCTGATTGCTCTTCATGGCCTTTTGTATCGATGTCGCCTATTTCCTGCCAGTATTTTCCTTCTGCCTGAATATCACCTGCTGATGTTACTAATTTATATTCCGCAACCTTTAGTGCATCTCTAAACACCTGGGTTTGTAAATCTTTCCCATTACTTAATTGAGGACGAAACTCTGTTATTTCACTTTGCATTGATACTGCCGTGGCAATAGGAGATACATTTGGCTTTGCTGTTGGTGTTAAAGAAGGAACAGCTGACCAGCCTGTGTTAAGTGAGATTTTGAACTTTTGTTTTTCAAGCCTGTGCTTGAATTCTTCCGCCAACTCGTACCTGAACGCATCTACAAACAGCACAAAACTTTCCGATTCCGGTTTAGCCGTTTGTTCCGTGAAAATGCAAGCATCCTGAGAAACCAATTTTTGAAACTTATTGGTAATATTTTCTAACCATGGCTGATAAAACAATTGGATGATTGCTCTTACAAGTGATTTGTCTTTTTCCAGCTTCACCACAGTCAGTGCCTTTCGCATATTCTGATCAATCCTGTAGCCATGGTTGGTGTAGTAATCCCTAATAGCATCAATTGAAACTGTTGAATAGGCTTCTTGTGTTTTTGCTGCCACCTCAATCAAATACTGTAAGGCATTTGCTAAAGGAGATTTTCCTAATTCAAACCAAACCCAATTTCTTCTAACGCTGTGTTCCTTCTCCAACTCATTCAGCGTTGTTAATGCCTTACCGGCATCCAACTTGGCTGCTTTTGCAAGCGCCTGCGCCAAGGCTTCTTCCTTCTCCTCATTCAACTGTGGCCAACTCTCTTCAGGTAAAGCAAACATACCCGATCCCAGATCGGCAGGTTTTGCTAATCGAAGCAATTCTTCTAGCTCAGGATATTTTTGTGGAGCAGCAGCATACATCTGCCATACTAATTTCCAAGAGTTTTTTTGACTGCCTAGTTTTTCTGCTATGGACTTTATATTCTTGTGATCGGGTTCAAATTCATATTGCGATTTACATA
>Ga0209598_10002139_pt1 | contig 15639 bp, 12 predicted proteins | sample M_140807_EF_Meta_FD_187317 | JGI IMG/M metagenome (GOLD analysis project Ga0209598, IMG submission 187317) | Freshwater microbial communities from Lake Montjoie, Canada to study carbon cycling - M_140807_EF_MetaG (SPAdes) (version 2) | ecosystem: Environmental > Aquatic > Freshwater > Lake... | reverse complement strand
TTCTGCAGCACGACGCTGATCGCGCTCGACTCCCCGCCCACAGACAGGGTCTGGACCCGCGCGAGCGTGAACATGCCGCGCATCGCGCCGCCCTCGCCGTCGACGCCGATCACGCCGCGCAGCGCGACCTTCGTGCCGCCGAAGCTCTTGACCCGCTGGGCGAGCTTTTGGTTCACCAGCTCGCCCGCGTACCGCCCGGAGATGCTGGCGCCGAGCAGCCCGAAGCCTGTGCCGATCTTCTGACCGGTTGAGCCGTCCGCCAAGGCCTTGCCGATGCGGTTCGCCTGCGCCGCCTTCATCGCGAGATTGGCGAGCCACTCGATGACCTTTTTCTCGAGAGCCGCGTCCGCGAGCAGGACCGTGCCTGTGAACCTGAGGCGAACGTCCCACGCCTTGACCTTGCCGCCTTCACGGACGACCGAGCCCTCAAGCGCGGCCTTGAACGGTCCAGACTCGAACTCGAGCTCGAGCGCCCGCGTCTCCTGGGCGTCGACCTTGCCGTTCTCGCCCTTCTGCCAGCGCGTGCCCCGAGTGGCGGTCACCTCGCCCTCGGCCCCCTTGGGCAGGTTGCCAGGCACCACGGGCGACCGCTTCATGCCGACGCTCGCCGCGATCCCCACGCCGTTTTCGGCGTAGTCGTCCTCGTCCATGCCGCGCGTGACCGCGGCCATTTTGTCCTTGTTCCACACGAAGTGGGCCGCGCGCTCCGACACGCCCTTGACCCGCTGGTAGAAGCCCCAGGTCATCAGGCGCACGGTCTCGCTCGACGTGTCCCCGAAGGCCTCGCAGTAGCCCAGCCCCTGGACCTTGGCGTAAACCTCGATGATGGCGGCGTCGACCTTGCCCAGAATGCCGATGCGAAAGTCGCCGCGCAGGCGCACGCCGGACTTGGTGCGCTCCGCCTCGCCCTCAAGCGTCAGCGCCACCGACACGCCCGCTGAAATCGGAATATTGGCTTCGACTTGCAGAACCGTGAGGTCGCCGACCTTCGGACAGACCACGTCGATGATCTGCCCGACCTTCGATGAGAAGCCCGTGTCGAGGTCCTTGACGGCGCCGAGGTTGACCTTCTTGAGCGCTGCCTGCTTCTGGCCCGGGGTGCGCGCGCCCCCCGCTGCGGGCGGGGCTGCGCCTTGAGTGCCCTTCTGCTCCTGAGCGAGCTGGGCCATGTACTGCCGCTGCGCCGCGGGGGCACCGCTGGTCGCCGCGTGCGCGTCGGGTGTGCGGCGCGCTGGGCCCGCGCCCTGAGTCACCTCGGGCCTCTTCGCGACGCTCGGCTCGGCCATGGGCACCTCCGTTCGGCGCGTATGGTCACGGTTCGTGCGCCGCGCCGCAAGTGCCGCGATGGCCTCGGTCAAGTGGCACGCTTCGTGCTAACGCAGTGCGTCATGAACGCTGACCCCGCCACAATCGATGTCGATCTCGACGGCCTGCTCGCAGACGCAGACACTGAGCACCTCGTCGATGCTCTGTTGCCCGCTGACGCCTCAGACGCGCTTCAAGCCGCGCGCCGCGCGACCCTCTCGCCCGCATGGACCCGCCTGAGCGAGGCGCACGCGCCGCAGAACGCTCGCCTGGACTTTGAGCCCCGCTCGTCCGGCCGCGAGATGAGCAAGCCCGTTGCCCCGGTGGCCCCCTGGCTCCGCGACGGCGCCTTCGACTCGACCAGCCAGCGGAAGCTCAAGTAGCCACTCAGCGGCGAGGTCGTCTCACTCCACCCAGTGCACCGCGGCGAGGCTCAAGACGCCGAGCCCGAGCCCCACGACCGTCGGCCACGTCAGCACGCGACGAATCGCGACCCACGGCGGCGCCGGCTCTGGGTGCGGCCCGTCGTGCTCGCAGCGCGGGTGCGCGGCGTGGCCGTGCGAACCATGGCCCGCCACCACGTGCAGCACCATGCCCGCCATGAAGGCCTGCAGACAGTGCAGCGCCGGCCCGGCGAGCAGCGTCGACACTCGATCCCCCGCGGCGAACCCGAGCACGGTCGCACCCGCCTCCGTGAGGAGAACGACCGCGGCTGCGCGTCGGCCGATGAGGGAGACACCCAGCCACCACATGCCCAGCCCCATCGGCAGGCGGTGGAGCACGACGGCCGCCGCGAGCTGCGGCTCAAGCGCAGCGGTGCTCAGCGCGACGCCGTCGAGCACGCCATGCCCCGCGAGCGCCGTGAGGCCCAGCGCCGCCATCACGGGCGATAGCCGCTCGACGGTGGGCGAGAGGCGGTGCGCGAAGAGCGGTATCGCGAGCCCGAGGGCGACGCCCGTCGCGGCCGGCCAACCCGCAGACTTCACCGCGTCCGGCACGACGTGCAGCAGCACGAGGCCCGCGATGGTCGTCCCCGAGAAGGCGTCGATGAGCCGCGTTGTTCGGCCTTGCGGGCTGACGAAGCGCAAGAGGAGCGGCCCGAGGGCGAGCGCGAGCAGGCTAAGTGCGAGGAGCGCCAAGGGGTGCCTCTGGGTTGCGAGCGGCGGCTTTTACTGCGCGTGGCGAGGGACCGCAATCAGAACCGCGCGCCGCCGCGCGAACGCTGCTAGGCTCGCCCCCGCATGGACTTGCTGCTTATCCGTCACGCCGCCGCCGTCGACCGCGACGCGTGGACGGGCGCGGACGCCGACCGGCCGCTCACGCCCGAAGGCGCCACGCGGTTCGTCCGCGCGGTGCGCGGCCTGAGGCGATTGGGGGTGAGGCTCGACCATGTGCAGCACAGCCCATGGCGACGCGCCGCGCAGACGGCGGAGCTGCTCGCGCCCCTGTGCCGAGGATCTCAGACCGTCGCCGAGGCGCTGGCGGCGCCGCCCACGCCGCAGGCCATCGAAGCGCTCACTCTGGCGTGCGCGAGCGACCGTTGCGCAGCGTGGGTCGGCCACGAGCCATGGATGACCGCGCTCTTCGCCGAGTTGACCGGCGTCGCGCTCGAGGCCGCCTTCGACTGGAAGAAGGGCGGCGTCACGTGGCTCACCTCGGCCGGTCTCGAAGCGCGCGCTGGCTGGCGTGTGCGCGCGATCCTGCCCCCGTTTGTGTTGCGAACCCTCGGAGAGGCCCCCGATGCCGACACGTGAGAGAGTCAAGCGCGCGACGGCGGTCGAGGACGTCGAGGCGCTCGCCGCCCCGACGCCCGACCTCAACAGCCCTGAGTTCTATCTGAACCGCGAGCTCTCTCAGCTCGACTTCAACGCCCGCGTGCTCGCTCAAGCCGAGGACCCGCGCGTGCCGCTGCTCGAGCGGCTGCGCTACTTGACGATCTGCAGCACCAACCTCGACGAGTTCTTCGAGGTGCGCGTCGCCGGCCTCAAGGAGCAGATCACCTACGGCGTCACGACCGTCGGCGCAGACGGCCGCACGCCCGCGGAGATCATGGCGGTCGTGAGCGAGCGCGCGCACGCCCTCGTGGAGCGGCAGTACGAGGTGCTCAATGACCTCCTGCTCCCGCAGCTCGCGCGCGCCGGCATCCGCGTCCTCAAGCGGGTCGAGCTCAACGCGGAGCAGCGCGAGTGGGTCGCCGACTACTTCGAGGCGCAGGTCCACCCGGTGCTCACCCCCATGGGCCTCGACCCCGCGCACCCCTTCCCGCGCATTCTGAACAAGGCGCTGACGCTGATCATCACGCTCGGCGGCACGGACGCCTTTGGTCGAGACAGCGGCATCGCCGTGCTTCAGGTGCCGCGCGCCCTGCCGCGCCTGATCGCGCTGCCCAAAGAGGTCGCTTACGGCCAACACGACTTCGTGCTGCTCTCCTCGGTCATTCACGCGCACATCGGTGAGCTCTTCCCGGGCATGCGCGTCACCGGCTGCTACCAGTTCCGCGTCACGCGGGACAGCGACCTGTGGGTGGACGAGGAGGAGTCCCAGGACCTGCTCGCCTCGCTGAAGGGCGAGCTGCCAAACCGCAAGTTCGGTCAGGCTGTGCGGCTCGAGGTAGACGAGAACTGCAAGGCGCGCGTCACCCGCACGCTGCTGAGCAAGTTCAACCTCGGCCGCGCCGAGCTCTACCGTGTGAACGGGCCGGTCAACCTGCACCGGCTCGACGCGATCTACGAGCTCGTCGACCGCCCCGACCTGAAGTTCCCACCGTTCAAGCCCGGCTTGCCGCCCGAGCTCGCCCGCGGTCAGGACATCTTCGCGCAGCTCCGCCGCGCGGACATCTTGTTACACCACCCGTTCCAGTCGTTCGTGCCCGTTGTGGAGATGCTGCAGCAAGCCGCGGTCGACCCCGACGTGCTCGCCATCAAGATGACGCTCTACCGCACTGGCTCGGACTCGCCGCTCGTCGAGGCGCTGATCGCGGCGGCGCGCGCGGGCAAGGAGGTCACGGTCGTCGTCGAGCTTCGCGCGCGCTTCGACGAGGAGCGCAACATCGACCTGGCCACGCGCCTTCAGCACGCCGGCGCGACCGTGGCCTACGGCGTGGTCGGCCATAAGACGCACGCGAAGATGATGCTGATCGTGCGGCGGGAGAGCAGCTCGCTCCGGCGCTACGTGCACTTGGGCACGGGCAACTACCACATGCGCACGACGCGCCAGTACACGGACTTCAGCCTGCTGAGCGCCGGGCGGCGCATCGGCGAGGACGTCCACAAGGTCTTCATGGAGCTGACCGGTCCGGGCAAGATTCGCCCGCTGCGTAAGCTCCTGCAGGCCCCCTTCTCGCTGCACGAGCGGCTGCTCGCGATGATCGCGAACGAGGCCGAGCTCGCGCGCAGCGGGGAGCCCGCGCGCATCGTGGCCAAGATGAACTCCCTCGCCGAGCCGACCCTGATCAAGGCGCTCTACGAGGCGTCCCAAGCGGGCGTGCAGATTGACTTGGTCGTGCGCGGGATCTGCTGCCTGCGACCGGGCGTGCCGGGGGTGAGCGAGAACATTCACGTCCGCTCCATCGTCGGCCGGTTCCTTGAGCACCACCGCCTGTTCTACTTCCGGGCTGCGGGCGCTGACCAGGTGTTCTGCGCGAGCGCGGACTGGATGCAGCGCAACTTCTTTCGGCGCGTCGAGGTCGCGTTCCCGATCGAGTCCACGCCGAACCGCCAGCGCGTAGTCACAGAAGGGCTGCAGAACTACTTGGCGGACGACTCGCTCGCGTGGCTCCTGGATGCCGACGGGCGCTGGACCCGCGTCGAGTCCGTCGGCGAGACTGCCTATGACGCGCAGGCGACGCTCCTGCACAAGCTGGCGAGCGTGGTCGGATGAGCGAGCCCGCGCCCGGGCCGAGCGACGCGCCGGCGCCCGAGCCAGCGGGCGCGACGAGCGTCTGGGGGCTGCGACCCGCCGACCTCGCCGCGCTTGTCCCGAGCGCGGACCCCGGCGCGCTCTTCGCGAAGCTCCAGCGGGTCACGTCGTGGCGCGACGACCAGCCTGTCCTCGGCAAGCGCGCTGCGGCGGCCTTGGCGCATCTGGACTTCTCGCGCCCGGAGATCACCGAGCGCCACGCCTCGAGCGACGGCTCGACGCGGCTCGTGCTGCGCACCCGCGATGGACGCCTCATCGAGGCCGTGCATATGCCACGCGCAGTCAAGAACCCGCGCGTGACCGTGTGCGTGTCGTCTCAGGTGGGCTGCGCCATGGCTTGCACCTTCTGCGCGACCGGCACGATGGGCATCGTGCGCAACCTGACGGCCGGCGAGATCGTAGGCGAGGTCCTGAGCGTGATGGCCGCGATGGGGCCCGACAAGGGCCACCAGCTCACGCTCGTCTTCATGGGCATGGGCGAGCCGCTGCACAACCTCGACCACGTCGCCCGCGCCATCGAGGTGCTCTGCGATCCGCTGGGTGTGGGCATGAGCCCCAGTCGAATCACGGTGTCGACCTCGGGCTTGGTGCCGGGCATCGAACGCCTGGCGCGCCTGCCCGTGCGCCCGCTGCTCGCCCTGTCGGTCAACGCGACCACGGACGAGGCGCGCAGTCGGATCATGCCGGTCAACCGGCGGTGGGGCCTCGAGGCCCTCAAGGCCGCGCTGCTCGCGTTTCCGCTGCGTCGCGGGGAGAAGCTGCTCCTCGAGTACGTGCTCCTCAAAGGCGTCAATGACACCGAGGACGACGCCGTTCGCCTCGCGGCGTTCGCGAACGGCCTGCGCCACAATGTCAACGTGATCCCGCTCAACGAGCACGCGGGCACGTCGTTTCAAGCGCCGGACGACGCTTGGGTGCTCTCGTTCGCGCGCCGCCTGACCGAGCTCGGGTGCCTGTGCACCGTGCGCGCGAACCGCGGGCGGGATGTCCGCGGCGCCTGCGGACAGCTCGTGCAGGCGGGGCGGCCCCGACGCGCCGCGGTCGAGGCAGCGCCGTCGGAGCCCACCACCTGAGTGCGGGCGAGCCCGACAGGACGCGCTCTAGCGGTCGCCCGCGAAGGCCTCGGTGCGCTCGCACACCCCCGCGTCGGCGCAGTCACTGGCCGGCGCCAAGCGCCACGTGACTCGCCCGCTCAACGCGCCTTGAGCGGACACGCGGCCCTCGATCGACGCGCTCTGCTCGAGCGCGCATGGTCCAGCCGAGCGCTGCGGCATCACGCTCTCCAGCGTAAAGGTTGCGCCTGTGCGCGCCCCCACGAGCGCGAGCCCGCCGCCCGGCGATTCGGGCGAGAGCCACGCGCGCACGGTCGCGCCAGACTGGCTGGACTCGAGCGTGGTCGTCGCCGTCACGTCGGCGGCGTCGCCCTGACAGGACGTCGACTCCAGCGCGAACTGCAAATCCCAGCGCCCCTGAAGCGGCCCAAAGAACGTCTCGGCGTCGGCGCCTGCGGCCGCGTCCGCCCGAAAGCCCGGCGGTGGCCTCAGGCCCTCGGCGTCCTCGTAGAGCGCGGTGGCGTCGAGCCCTGTGCCGGCGCGGGGCGAGCGGCACAGGCCCCCCTCGCAGACGAAGCCCGTCGGGCACGCCGCCCCCGCGTTGCACTCGCTCTGCTGGCACAAGCCATCGAGCCCGCACGCGCCGCGGGGGCACTCCGCGCGGGTCTCGCACGCGGGCCGCTGACAGGCGCCGTCGAGGCACAGCGCGACGCCACACGCTGTGTCGTCTGAGCAGGTGCGCGCTGCCTCAGGGGCGTCGCAGCCGAGCACGCACAGGAGCGCCGCTGCCTGCGTGACAACCCGCGCTCGCGCGGCAGGCCTCACGGCGCTGTCGGCTCCAGCGCGGCGCGCACAGCGTCACAGTCCGCGTTGTCTGCCAAGCGCACCAAGACCACCCGCTGCTGCGTCGGATCCTCCGACGGCCGGCTCGGCAGCGCCATCTCAAGCACGCGGTTGTCGGCGCCCACCACAGCCTGCTCGCTCTGCCAGACCACGCCCCCCTCAAGGCGCGTCGGCGCGGCCGGTTCCCCCTCGACCCGAGCGCCGCTGAAGGCGTTGAAGCCGCGCTGCACCACGTAGACCTCGCCATCGATCAAGCCCTGCACGCGGACCGTCATGCCGGGCTTGCCGTCTGCATCTTGGTCGAGGACCCGTGGGTCATCGGCTGAGGTCGGGAGCGCGTCCGTTTCGGGGGCGTCGAGCCGCGCCCCGCGGACCTCGACGAAGCGCGGCGCCTCGAAGCGGCCCGTGTCGGCGTCATACGAGAAGGGCCGTATCGCGACCCCGAGGGCGGAGACGAAGGCCTCGGGCAAGATCTGCTCGACCGCCGCCTGAGAGCTTGTGATCCGCACGCCGCAGGTCGTCAGAGACGCCTGCGCATCGAGCGGCTCACCGTTGAACGTGACGCGCGCGAGCGCGACCTGTACGTCCACGCTCTGACCCACGAACGGGATCTCCGTCACCGCCGTGGTCTCGAGCCGCATGCCCCACACGCCGCTGAGCGCGGCCGCGGCCGGAGGCGTCGCGTCCGATGCAGGCGCCGCGTCTGGGCCCGCGTCGACGCCGCGCACGATGTCCGCCGACGCTTGAGCGTCCTCGAGCGGCTGCGGTGCATAGCCAGGTGGCGTCGTGTCCCCCGGCCCGCAGCCGAGGGCGAAGAAGCCCACCCACATCAGCCCTCTGCGCATCTCCCCCCCTCGCCGCTCAGCGCCGGTCAGCGCTGCAAGGTTACGCTGAGCGCGCCCACCAAGACGAGCCCATCGCTGCGATAACCGGGAAAGCCGGGGTTGTTTGTCTGCACGCCAGCGTCCCCGACGAAGGGCGCGCCCGTGCGCAGGTTGACCGCCTCGGGCAGCTCATCGAGCACGGGCGACTGCGCCTGAGGCGACTTGAGATGCACGCGCTCGAGCAGCCACTGCGCGCCCGCGCTCACGCCGAGCGAGACTCGCCCTGCGGGCGTCGGCGTGGCCCAGTCCCAGCGACCGGACGCACCGACGCGGTCGTTGTCGACGCGGCTCTCGCGCCCGCTCTGCGTCGGCATGGGCGACGGCGAGTAGAGCGCGCCGACACCGACGCCGTGGGCGCCGAGCGCGACCCGAGCGCCCGCGTCCACCTCGACCACATCCTCGAAGCCTCGCGGCCGCTCATCGTGGCGGTCACGGTACTGAGACCAACGAACGAAGCGACCCGTCGCGTGCGCGACGACATCACCCGGGAGCGCCGCGTCGACCGCGGCCGTCAGGCGAAGCGGCTGGTCGGCGTAGCGAAATCGAAAGGCCTGCGACGACGGGCCATCTGAGTCGTCCCAGAAGCGGATGACGGTGCGCCCGTCGACCTGGCTCGCGCTCGGCAGGTGCACGCCCAGAGACAGGCGACTGCGTGTATCAGCCAGCGGCGACGCGGCCACGCCGAAGTAAGGCGCCACCGTCGTCTCGACGCGCACGCCCGCGTTCGTCTGCGCGACCTCGGGCCGCGAGGGGTCCGGCAGGTAGACCTGCGCGACGCTCGTCGCCCGCGTCTGCAGCGCGAGGCCGGCCGAGGTCACCAGCCAGGGGAGCGGTCGGCCCGTCAACGCGGCGCTCACGTGCGTGCCGTCCAAGCGGTCGCCAAAGCGCTCGAAGTGCAGCGCGTTCGAGAAGGCCTGCTCCCGCTCGTCTGCGTAAAAAGGCGACTGCACCTGCACGTGCTTGAGCGGTAGCGCGGCGACCAGTCCGAACGAGAGTTTGCCGTCGAGCGCGCTGCGTGTGAGGCCCGCGACCACGAACTGCCGCGCGGCAGATTCGCCCTCTGGCCCGCGCGCGAGCTGGGACGTCGGCAGCGGCCGCAAGCGCAGGCGCTCTGTCCCTGCCGAGGTGCGGAGCCGCGCGTCAAAGACGTCGTCGGGCACGTCATAGCCCAGAGGCCGCGGGTCGCGCGCGATGTCGAGGCTCGTCTGTAGCCAGACCACGCCGACCTCGACGCCGTCGTCCCGCAGCGCGGTCGGGTCGAGCCAGACCGAGCGCACACCGCCCGTGGGCTCAGCGCCGCGACCGAGCAGCTCGAAGAGCGGCATCGCGCCTGCGCCCAGCGGCGCAGCGAGGGCCAGTGCGAGCGCCGCGGCGCCCCCGACCTTCAGCCGCACTTGAGCTGGATGCCGAGGCTGCGCAGGGCGTCGACCTCCTCTTCGAGATCGGCGAGCGTGAGCGGGTGCTCGGCCAGCCAGCCTGAGGGGAACTCAATCTGCAGCCGGTCGCGCGCCGCCAAAGCCCGAATCTCGGGCAACGCCGTGGCCATGCGGCCGCGATTGAGGCGCGCCGACAAGCGAACGAGCATGCACAGCCGCTGCGCCAAGGCGACGTCGCCCGGGTCGACCGCGGCGAACGTCTCGCGCACGAGCTTGCGCCGGTGACCCAGCACAATCGACGCGAGCAGCCGCTGGTCGTCGTTCGAGAAGCCCGGCATGTCGGCGTGCGTGAGCAGGTAGGCGCCGTGCTTGTGGTAGCCGCTGTAGGCCACGCTGAGTCCGATCTCGTGCAGGCGCGCGCCCCAGCTCAAGAAGAGCTGCGCGCGCTCGTCGGACAGGCCCCATGCGGTGCCCACCTGGCCCGCCAAGTGACGCGCCGTGACCTCGACGCGCGCCGCGTGCGCCTCGTCGACGTGGTGGCGCTGCATCAGGGCGCGCACGGTCGCCTCGCGGATGTCCTCGTGCTGGATGCGCCCCATCAGGTCGTACAGCAGGCCCTCGCGCATTGCGCCCTGCGACACGCCCATGCGGTCGACGCCGAGCTCGCTCAGCACAGCCTCGAGGATGACGAGCCCGCCCGGGAGCTGCGCGGCGCGGTCGGCCTTGAGCCCGGGCAGGTCGATTCGGCCGATTTGCCCGAAGCCCACGAGCTGCTTGATCAAGCGGCGCAGCCCGCGCGCCGTGAGCGCCTCGTCGCCGTTGCCTTGCTCGCGCAGCAGCGCGTCCGCCGTGAGGATCGTGCCCGAGCTGCCGATGGCTTGGCTCCACCCCATCTTGCGGTAGAGCTCGACGATCGACTGCAGCTCCTGCCGAGCGACAACGCTGGCGCGCTCGAAGCGCCCGTCGTCGAGCCGGCCGTCGGCGAAGAAACGCTGCGTGAAGCTCACGCAGCCCATCGACAGGCTGTCCACGCGGCGAGTCTCAAATCCCTCGCCGATGATCAGCTCGGTGCTGCCGCCGCCGATGTCGACCACCAGCCGCGAACCCGTCGCGCTCGAGGCGCGCTCCGCCATCGTGTGCGCCACGCCCAGATAGATCAGACGCGCCTCTTCGTGCCCCGAGACGACCTCGATCGGGTGGCCGAGCACCAGCGCGGCCTCGTCGAGGAACTCGCGGGCGTTCTTGGCCTGCCGCAGCGCGCTCGTGCCCACCGCGCGCACGCTGCCCGGGTGCATCTCGCGCAGCCGCTGCCCGAAGCGGGCGATGCATGCGAGCGCGCGCTGACGCGCCTCGGCGTTCAGGTGCTTCTGACCGTCGAGCCCTGCGGCGAGCGCCACAGAATCGCGGAGCCGGTCGACGATGCGGAGCTGGCCGTGCTCGTAGCGGGCCACGACCAGGTGAAAGCTGTTGGAGCCCATGTCGACGGCCGCGACGAGCGGCGCCGCCTCACCCGTGAGCACGGGGGGCAGCGAGGGCGGCGGCGGCGTCGTGGGCTTCACGGCGGCGGAGCATGGACAAGCCCGCCTCGGCGTACAAGTGACAATGGAGTGACATGCACCCCGGCTGCTGCGGTACAAAGGCTGCGTGAAACGCAGCGCCTCCGTGCTGGTCTCTCGCCCCTTCGGGCCCGCGCTCGTCGCCCTCGTGGCGGCGGCCACTGTGACCGTCCACGGCAGGCCCGCTCAGGCGGCCGAGGCGCGACGCCAAGTGAAGCCCGGCATCGACCTGCTCCACCGCACGGGCGGTGACCCCGTCCAAGACTACTGGGCCGCGCGCATCGACCTGTCGTCGCCGAACATCGGCCTGCACGCCTCGGCCGACAACGCCGGCGAGCGCGCCGTGAACACCCTCACGTTCGCCCGAAGCACGAACAGCATCGTCGCGATCAACACCGACTGGTCCGATGGCCGAACCCCCGTGGGCGTCGCCATCTCGGACGGCGCGCTCTGGCACCGCCACATCCCCAACAATCGCCTCGGCGGCCACTGGGGCTACATGGGCTGCACGATCGACAAGCGGTGCACCATGGACCGCGCGGCGCCCCTCGACGTCGCGCCCGAATTCACGGACCCCACGCAGGCGCCCTATCGCTTCTTTCAGGCGGTCGGCGCGAACGGGGTCCTGCTGCTCAAGAACGGTAACCGCGCCCGCGGCTGCTACGACAACGCGCGCAACCCGCGCAGCGCGGCGTGCCTCGAGGCCGACAACACACACCTGTGGCTCTTCGCCATCGACGGCCGCCGCGCCGGCGCCTCGGGCATGACCTGTGACGAGGTCCGCGACCTCGCGGAGAGCTTCGCCTGCCACAACGCCGTGATGTTCGACGGCGGCGGCAGCACCACGCTCGTAGTGCAGGACATCATCAAGAACCAGCCATCCGACGGCTCGCCGCGGACGGTCTCCAACCACCTGGGCATCACGTGGGAGGACGCGCCCGACCCCCGCTGCGCCGCGAGCCCCAGCGGCCGCAACTGCGATGGCACGGTGATTCGCGCGTGCCAGGGGGGACGCTTCATCTCACAGGGCGACTGCGCGGGGTTCGGCGTGACCTGCGGCGGCGACCCGCCCGCCGCGACGTGCATGGACCCTCGGTGCCAGGCGGGCCCCGGCGGCGCCTTCTGCGCGAGCGAGGCCACGCGCGGCCTGTGCACGGACGGCGTCTACGCCGAAGAGGCCTGCCCCGCGGGCACCGTGTGTGGCGCCGCGGGGTGCGCGCCGCCGCCCCCGCCGCCAGACGCCGCGCCCGCGCCCGACGCCGCGCCGCCGCCCGCAGACGCGACGCCCACGCCGCCCGAGACAGACGCTGCGACGCTCGCCGACGCCATCACACCGCCGGTGACCGACGACGCGCGCCCGCCGAGTACAGGCGACGCAGCCCCCACGGACGCCGACCCCGCCCGACCAGGCGATCCCGCCGAGCTGGACGCGCTGCCCCCCAACGCGGACGCGGCCTCGCCCGGCGCCGCGACCTTTGGGCCCATCGGCGCGAGCGGGCGAGGCGGCTGCCAGCAGGGCAGCGCGCAGGACCAGATTTTCTATCAGAGCCTCGGCGCGATCGGGCTCGCCCTCTTCGCCCTGTGGCGACGACACACACGCAGGTAAACCCATGGCACGTACCCCCAGCACAATGCCCGAGCTCGGGCGCCCCGCCGCGCTCTTCGAGTTGCCCGACTTCAACGGCGAGCCCTTCGCGCTCGAGGACTACGTGGGCTGCGACGGCGTGCTCATCGTCTTCTGGTGCAACCACTGCCCCTTCGTGCAGCACCTGCGGGACGCCTTCGTGGCGCTCGCGCACGAGATGGACGAGCGCGGCATCGCGGTGATCGCCATCAACAGCAACGACTTCGCCGCCTACCCCGCAGACGCCCCCGACCGCATGCGCGAAGAGGCCGAGCGCGGTGCCTACCGGTTCCCCTACCTGGTCGACGAAGACCAGCGCGTCGCGCGGGCCTACGACGCCGCCTGCACGCCCGACTTCTTCCTCTACGACCGCGCGCTCCGCCTGGCCTACCGCGGCCAGTTCGACGCCAGCCGCCCCGGCAACGGCGTGCCCGTCACCGGCGACGACCTGCGCGCCGCCTGCGAGGCCGTGCTCCGCGGCGAGGCGCCCGAGCCGGAGCAACGCCCGAGCCTGGGGTGCAACATCAAGTGGAAGGCCTAACGCCTCGAGCCGCAGCGCTGCTTCTCGTGCTCGCTGCGTGCTCGCAGGCCGAGCGCGCCGACGCTCCCGATGCAGCCATGGTGTGTTCGACTCTGGAGCCGCTGAGTCAAGCCGCCCTAAGACGCACTGTCGAAGCGCTGGCGGCGCCCGCGCTCGAGGGCCGCGCGCCGGGCACTGCGGGCGACGCCACCGCGCGCGCCCTGATTGCGGCGCGCTTCGATTGCTTGGGTCTCGAGGCACCAGGAGGCGCGCGCGAACAAGCGGTCGACGCGGACGAAGGTGCGACTACGGCCAATGTGCTCGCGATCGTCCGCGGCACTGATCCCGAGGTCGCCGACGAGGTCATCGTGGTCGGCGCTCACCACGACCACCTGGGCCGCGACGAGCGCGGCATCTACGCCGGCGCGAACGACAACGCCTCCGGGGTCGCCGTCCTGCTCGCGCTCGCTGAGACGGTAGCCGCGCGCTCATCGCCGCCTCGACGGACGATCGTCTTCGCGGCATTTGGCGCAGAGGAGCAGGGCTACTATGGCTCGCTGGCCTACGTCGCGGACCCGCCATCGGGCGCGGCGCTCGAAGACACCGTCTTCATGGTCAACCTCGACATGGTCGGCACCTATGCGCAGCAAGAGACGCTCTATGCGCTGCACGCCTTCGCAGGAACGCCGGGCCGGAGCGTCCTCGAGACGCTCGTGCCAGCGTCTGGCTTGAACGTCGAGCTCGGCGATGAAGGCGAGCGCGCGGACCATCTGAGCTTCTGCGAGGTCGGCGTGCCGACGACCTTCTTCTTCACCGAGGACACGCGCTGCTACCACGCGCCCTGCGATACAGCGGACCGCCTCGACTACCCCGGCCTTGCGCAGACTGCGCGCCTGGTCTCGGCGATGCTCACCGAGCTCGCCGATGGCGACCTCGACCTCAGCGCGGCGCGCGAGGGCGGCTGCGGGCATCCGTAGGGTGAGCTCGCTGCGCAGGTTTTCGAATGACGGCGGGGTGCTCACCGCAATAACGACTTCGCCGCCTACCCCGCGGCCGCGTCAGAGCGCATGCGCGGAGAGCTCGAGCGCGGGGCCTACCGCTTCCCCCACTTGGTCGACGAAGACCAGCGCGTCGTGCGGGCCTACGACGCCGCCTGCACGCCCGACTTCTTCCTCTACGACCGCGCGCTCCGCCTCGCCTACCGCTGCCAGTTCGACGTCAGCCGCCCCGGCAACGGCGCGCCCGTTACCGGCGACGACCTACGCGCCGCCTGCGAGGCCGTGCTTCGCGGCGAGGCGCCGGATGGAGAGCAACACCCGAGCCTGGGGTGCAATATCAAGTGGAAAGTGTGACGGAAATATGGGCAAGAACAACGCCTGCTTCAGTCGCGCCGCACCAACACCAGCACAGAGATACCCGCATGCCTATCCTTCGAACCATCCCGGCCACGACGTTTTTCTGCAAGGATTGCGGATGGCACATTACGAGACCATCGCACACACGCAGCGATGTCTTCTCACCGCTTGACGTGCGCCTATTCTTTGGAGTCGAACGCTGCGACGAATGCGGAAGCGAACAGATCGCACAGCGGCCGGCAAACTGGTCGCATAGGCTCAATCCCCTAGAGGATGTCCGCTGGTGGGCCTACCGCGCGCGACAAGTGAGACGCAAATCACTGTAATCAAAATGACTTATTCAATAGCTTATTGTTCATGACCTGCCCCCAGTAGTTGGCCCAGTTGAAACGTGAGTCCTAGCGAGATAAGGAGGAGAGATGCCGAGAAAGAGCCTGTTCACCGAAACGTAAATCATCAGGGCGCTGAAGGAAATCGAATCTTGCGCGACAGGCACCGAGGTGTTCCGCCGGCTGGGTGCGTCGGAGCAGACGTTCTGTCGCTGGAAGGCGAAGTTCGGCGGCATGGACGTCAGCGACGCGCAGCGGTTGAGGATGACCCGCTCCCGTTCGTTTGGTCGCTCACACCTTGATTTGGGCTGTGTCTTTTGGGTCTCCTGACATATCCGTGGGTCCGCGAGCCCTGCACACGTAGCGAAATGGCAGAGGTACTCGGACACCGCTGAACTTGAGTTTGATGAGGGCGATGAGTGCTTCGGGCGAGTGGAAGCCGCAGGCGAGGCGCGCTAGGAGGCGGACGCCGTTGTTGTTCGCCTCCGAGCCGGCGTTTGCGAGCTTGGTGTGGACGGCGGCGTCGGTGCCCTCCCGGTGGCGGCCGATGGTCTTGGCGAGCTTGGTAAACGGCGGCAGGCGGCAGCGCCGCGCCCAAGCGAGCCAGCGGGCGAGCGTGTCGACCCCATCGTGGCCCTTCTCGCGGATGACCTGCCGCATCGTCTCCTTGAGCAGATAGCCGCGGTAGAGCGGGCGGTTTAACCTCCCGATGGCGGAGAGGCGAGGCTTCTGGCCGCCGGTGAGGTTCTCGGGGTTCTTGCAGACCACGTAGCGGTCGCCCTTAACGGACGCAGCCTCGACCTTGGCGCCTTTCTCCCGTGCCTCGTTCCAGAGCGTGCGGCGTAGCCGGTCGAGGGCTTCGTTCGCCCAGGCGACG
>Ga0209598_10002135_pt1 | contig 15659 bp, 7 predicted proteins | sample M_140807_EF_Meta_FD_187317 | JGI IMG/M metagenome (GOLD analysis project Ga0209598, IMG submission 187317) | Freshwater microbial communities from Lake Montjoie, Canada to study carbon cycling - M_140807_EF_MetaG (SPAdes) (version 2) | ecosystem: Environmental > Aquatic > Freshwater > Lake... | reverse complement strand
AATAATACAGGAACTATCACAAACACAGGGTCCTTAAATAATACAGGTGATTTAGCAGTAGGAGGTAATACAACCATTACAGGAACCTTAGGAGTAACAGCCGCTACTACATTAAATAGTACGTTAGCAGTAGGAAGTAATGCAACTATAACAGGAACATTAGGAGTAACAGCCGCTACTACATTAAATAGTACGTTAGCAGTAGGAAGTGATGCAACTATAACAGGAACATTAACAACGAATGGTATAACAAATACTGGAGCATTTGGTAATACTGGTGCTGCAACTATAACAGGAACATTAGGAGTAACAGCCGCTACTACATTAAATAGTACGTTAGCAGTAGGAAGTAATGCAACTATAACAGGAACATTAACAACGAATGGTATCACAAATACAGGAGCATTGACTAATACTGGAGATTTAACTGTGAATGGCAATGGAACAATTACAGGAACATTAGGAGTAACAGCTTTAGCTACAACAAATGGTGGATTGACAAATAATGGTACATTAACGAATAATGGTAACGCAACTATTACAGGCACATTAGCAGTAACAGGAGCAACAACAATTACAGGAACATTGACCGTTACAAATTTAGATGCATCAACAGTTGTATTTACAGATGCAAATAAAGGCTTAACATCATCAGGTACTATAACTGTAGTAAAAGGTGGAACTGGAGATGCAGGAACAATTTCAGGTGTAATAAGAGGTAATCTTACAACAGGTTACACTGCAGCCGTTGAAGGTGTAGATTATAGTTTGGTAAGAGAGTATTCGGATGAGTCTATCACTGTTTCTTCAACGACAACTGCCTCTGAAACTATTTCATTATCATTAACAAATACACCTTCTTCAAAAAGCGTCTTAAAACTTTATATTAATGGTGTTAGAATAAGTAAAAACGCTATTTCGAACTCAGGAACAACTATTTATTATAATGCTAGTCAAAATGCTAATTATTTAATTAAATCGGGTGATAGGGTTCAAATAGATTATTTCTATTAATAAATAAATTAATAAATAAATTACAAAATAAATTAATACATCAATTTGAAACTTACTCAATTACTAATACTATTCCTTTTTTTAAGTATAAAAGGGTTCAGTCAACAAGCTGTTTTGACTTCTTCTGGGGATAAGGTTACTTTGAATTATCTATCATCTTCTGGTGGAACTATTAGAGCTAATGGTACTACACTAACTTCCGATTTAAGACTTAAGCGTAACATTAAGCCTATAAGCAAAAGTATAGATCAAATTTTAAAGCTTAACCCGGTAAGTTATGATAAGAAACAAAATATTAATTCTTCTGACTATTCTATAAAAGAAAATGGTTTCATAGCACAAGAGTTAAGAAAAGTTTTCCCAGATTTAGTTAAAAGGCACAGATAAAGACAAGCTTCTTTCTGTTAATTATACCGCTTTAATACCTGTTTTAACTAAATCTATACAAGAGCAACAAAAGCAGATAGATGAGCAAAGCAAAAAAATTAAAAGACTAGAAGCATTAGTTGAACAATTAATAAATAAAAAGAAATAAGAGCATATTTGTTTGCATTTGCTCTCTGGGACAAGTATTTATTTTTTTTATTTAGTTTAAATCATTCTATTTTTATGAAATACATTTTTTGTATAATATTACTTTTATTTGGAAATTTTTTATACTCACAAGGAGGATGTGTTGGAGGTAACGTTACAACACTTTCTCCAACTATAAATTATGGTAATAGTACTACCTTAACATTAAATGTTCCAGCTGGAAGTTTTCAATGGCAATACTCTTCTAATAATTCAGATTGGTCCAATGTTACTAGTGGTACGGTTAGTAATACTAATAATTACCCACCTATAAATTTTTCTTATACTGGAGCCCTTCAAACTTTTGTAGTTCCAGCTGGAGTTACATCCATCAATGTTGAAGGAGTTGGTGCTGCAGGAGGTCTTGGAAGTTCAGTTAATAATGGGGCTGGTGGGAAAGGTGGACGATTAATTGCAAATTTGAACACGACACCTGGTGAAACTTTATATATACAAATTGGAGGAAAAGGAAAATCTGGATCAAGATATAATTCAACAGGTCAAGGTGGTTATAATGGTGGAGGAAATTCTCCAACTGCTGGAGGTGGAGGCGGTGGCGGTGCAACAGATATTAGACGAGGGTCGGACGATTTATCAAATAGAATTTTTGTTGTTGGAGGTGGAGGCGGTGGTGGTGAACAAGGTGCTAATTCTACTGTGCCAGGTGGAGATGGTGGAAATGGTGGTGGAGAAACAGGAGGCAATGGTTCAAATGCGCCTATTGGGGCGGGTAGACTTGGTTATGGAGGTACTCAAATATCAGGTGGCGCTGCAGGGATCCCTTCAGGTTTTACAGATGACGCAACACCTGGTCAATTAGGAATAGGCGGTAATGGTGGGAGATATTGGGGTATTAATGCAAAAAAGGTAGGGGGCGGTGGTGGTGGAGGTTACTATGGTGGAGGCGGAGGAACAAATGGTAAAGATGGAGGTGGAGGCGGAGGAGGTGGCGGTTCTTCGTATAGCATTACTGAAACAATTACAACAAATACTCAAGGAGATGCTTCAGCAACAGGAGATGGGTCTATAGTTTTAAGTTATGAAAATGAAATTCCTTATTCAATTACTTCAAATTATACAACAAGCCCAACTAGTCCTACCTATTATAGAGCTGTCGTAACAGATGGGGTTTGTGTCGCATATAGTACAAGTTCATTAATTTCAGTTATTAATTTAGATTTAATAATAACAAATCCATTAGCAACTTTGTCATCTTGCTTAGGCACCGCATCTTCACCTACAACTTTCGGTGTTACTGGTGCAGGATTAACAGCAAGCATAACAATCTCAGCACCTTCAAATTTCGAAGTTTCAACAAGTTCAGGCGGAACTTATTCATCCAGCTTAACATTAACCAATACAAGTACAGTAAGTCAAACATTATATGTTAGGTTAAGTTCTTCTGCTTCAGTTGGTTCTAAAATAGGAACTATCACAGCTACTACAACAGGTGCCTCAGCTACTACCTCTGTTAGTGGAACTGTTAATGCACTTCCTTCAATTAGTATATCAGAGACTGATGTGTCAGGGGTCTCTAATAATGATGCAATTATTTGTAATGGGGCTTCAGCAACATTAACAGCAAGTGGAACAACTTCTTTTTTATGGAGTTCAGGTGCTGCAACTACATCCTCTATTACAATTACACCCTCTTCATCCACTACTTATACTGTAACAGGAACCACATCAGGATGTTCAAATACAGCTAGTAAAACAATTACAGTTAATTCACTTCCTAATATTGGCATTTCAGGCACTACAACAAACCCTGAATTAGTGAGTTTGACAGCGAGTGGCGGAACCACATATGCTTGGTCTGATGGTAGTGCTCCTAGCTCAGCTACAAATACATTTGATGCATCAGGTTCATATGCTTTATCAGTTACAGATTTAAATGGCTGTATTTCATCAACACAATTGAATATTACATTACAACAATGGGGTTTAAGTAGAAATGGTGAAAAAACATTAGATAGTGCACGTCAAATAAATGCAAATGGTCAAATTGCCTCTATAATTCCTTTATCAAGCGATGGAAAAATAAGGGAGTATAAACCACGAATTATTCGAGATGGGTTAGTTTTAAATTTAGATGCTGGTAATGCTTCAAGTTATCCAGGAACTGGGACTACTTGGTATGATTTAAGCGGAAATAGTAATAATATAGTATTTTCTGCTACCCCTAATTATAATAGTAGTAATGGTGGTTTTTTCCAATCATTCAATGGCTCTAATACAGTAAGTTCAACATTAGCGACAACGTTTAATCATAGTTCTTTTACTATTGAATGGTGGATTAATCCAAGTAATTCATCATGTTGTAATAATCAGATTACATTAAATGGCACAAATTGGACTGATTTTGGTGTACATCTATATTCAAATAATCAAATTTATATTGGATCAAATACTTCAGAAAGGTTTTTAACCAATTCAAATACAGTTAGTATTGGTTCATGGCAATGTTACACCTATACGTTTGAAAATGGAGCTTCATCTGCCACAGCAAAATTTTATAAAAATGGAGTACTTCTTAATAGTGCAACAAATTGGTCTAATAATAATAATATTATAAGTTCAATTCAACTTGGTCTTGGTGGCGGTAACTCTATCAATGGTTCTTTGGGACCAATTAAGATTTATAATAATGCATTAAATCCAAATCAAGTACAACGAAATTATAATGCTTTAAAATCAAGATTCGGTTTGTAATTCCTGTAGTTGAGCAACCCACCTAAAGGTCATAAAACTATACTAATAATAGTAAAAAACATACTTATAATGTTGTCGATAATATTAGTCCAATCGTCAATTAGGTTGTAGTTTGTGACAATTCTTTGGGGGAAGAATTTTTTTTAAAGCTCAATCTAATTTTTATTAGTTTTGGGCTTTTTTATTTATCTACACTAAATCGAATTCAATGTATTTTAAAAAAATAAAAAATGTCGGTAGTCGATTGTTTAATTTTTTTTTATAATTTTCATCTTAATTAATTTATATCTTTTTTCAATTCTATCTATAATCATTATAAATTATATATATTATAAATATGTAAATAATTAATTTATAATGTAATATGTAAAATGACAACAAGTTTTATGGTATTATGTCCTTCACATAAGAATTTTCAATATTTTAGATCATATAATGATTAATAGTTTGGTCATTATATATTAATATATAGTTTAATATAATTTCATGACCTTAGCTTCTTACTCACTAATTCAATCTTCCTACTTCTTTTTATTTCTTTTTTCCATCATCGTTTTGATGGATGTCCTCTTACGATTTAAATCTCCCATCAAACTAAAAATCTTCTTCTTATTATTTGTTCTTTCTATTCTTGTTACTTCCTTTTTTTCTTTTATAAGGACGGGGCCGGATGAGTATATTCTTATTATAATGATTTGCCCAATGGTTGTTGGAACTTCATTGGTTCAAATTTTGACTAATTTATATTTTATCCAACACAAAAAGATTGCAAATATTTATACAATTGCGGCTTATACAATTTATATATTTTTAATAATTTATGTTCAAATTGTGGGGTATGAAACTGTATTTCCAAATTCAAATAGGATAAACATTTCATTAGATCAAGCTACTAATAGGGTTAACCTTCCTATGTATCTTGATTTTTTTATTGAGCTAGATTTTATCTTATTTCTTATTTTTTGTCTTTATTATATTTATAATATTCTTTTTAAATTTTCGTATAAAAATATGTATTTTAAAAAAATACAAGGCTGGACATTTTGTTTTTTTATGGTCATTTTTACAGAGGTATTTTTTAATGTTTTATCAATTATTTTTAAATTTCCTAATGAGTTTAATACTTATATTCGAATCGCATTAGGTTTAGTTTTACTATTAATTATTTTATATAGACCTGGTTTCATTAATAAAAATGGGTCAAAGATTTCGTTTGGCTTTTTATTTAATAAAAAAGAGTTTGATTCCGAGATAAAAGAGGTTGATTTCAATTTCCATTTTTTTACAAACCTCTATTACAAAAGTAAGACTGCAGATATTGAAGAGTTGTCTACTATCATGGGAGTAAGTAAAGACCTCCTCTTTAAATATATTTTTTACACCTATACTATGAGTTTTGATGAGTTGCTGAATAAGTCAAGGGTGGAGTTGTTTGTAGAAATCATAAAAGACCCCAAATTTAAAAATTATACCGTCGCAGCCCTTGCAATGGAAGTAGGTTTTAGTTCTAGACAGCGGTTTTATCAACCATTTAAGAAATACCATGGGGGTAACCCATCTGACCTGATTGATATTTTAAATGATTAATAATCAGTGTCATCCTAAACGTTACAATGTCATTCAACATTGTTACAAAGGTAATTTGTCCACCCAAACTTTTTCCCCAACTTTTGTGATCCAAATTATTGGATTATGTCTTTATTTCATTTTTTTAAGGGTTTATACGTAAAGTATCTATTTAAAGAAACTTCAAACAAAAATGTATTTGACCACTACTTTTTTGATTTAAAATACTATTTACATCAAGATGCTTCTATAGAAAATTTTGCTTTTTTATTAAATATTACTTCAAATAAGGTGGCTAGAATTACTTCCACCTATTATAATTGTTCATTTCAGGTACTATTAAATGAACATAGATGTAATCATGTAGTACTAGAATTAAATAACCCAGTTAATTCGGGTTTGTCAATGGAGTCTATTGTAAAACTTTCCGGTTTTAAAAGTAGTGAACAATATTCTGATTATCTAAAAGGAAATATGAATAAAATTAAAAGCGGTATCAAAATTTTATCCATTGTATTAGTAATGATGGTCAGTTTGAACAAAGTGCAATCGCAGGTATCCATAGGTGTTCCAGTACCGTCTGGGTCAGCGATGTTGGATGTAAACTCAACAACAAAGGGTTTTTTACCTCCAAGAATGAGTGAGATCCAAAGAGTGTTGATATTAAAACCCGATGCTGGATTGATCGTATATCAAACAGATGGCAGGAAGGGGATATACTATTATGATGGAACTAGTTGGACCTATGTGATGAATCAATTGAATACCATGACCCCTAACGAAACGGTAGTAGTAGGAGGAGCAGGAGCGAGTGATAATATTAGTACACTCGGAACAGTAGTATCTGCGCCAACTTTTATCACATCAGAGTGGTCAAATGTGGGAGGATTTGCAGGTAGATTAAGAACACCAAGACTTATATACGGAAATAATTTTGATGGTACAGCAAATTTAACGAGTGGTTTATTATCTGCAGGTATTACATCTAGCACTACTTTAGCAGTGGGAGGCGCAACTACATTATCAGGTACATTAACACTACCTTCTTTATCTACCTCTTCTCTTTTAGTAACAAATGGATCAAAAACAGTTGTATCTGGAAGTCTTACAGGTGATATTTCAACAAGTGGTTTAACTGCTACTTTAACCAATACAGGTGTGATTGCGGGCCAATATGGTTCATCTACATTGTCAGCTACCATGATGCCAATTGTTACAGTTGATGCAAAAGGTAGAATAACTACCATTACTGTTACAAATACTGAGATTCCAGATGCAAGTGCAATTTTAAAAGGTCTTGTGAATACTATTACACAAACTTTTGCAGGCAATAAAACAATATCAGGAACACTTGCAGTAATAGGTAATTCTACCATAACAGGTACTTTATTACTGAGCACTGTATCACCAACTAGCACACCTGCAGTTTTAGAATTAAGTTCAACAACTCAGGGTTTTTTACCTCCAAGGATGACAACCAATCAGAGAGATGCAATTACTGCTCCTGTTGCAGGTTTAACAATTTGGAACACTAATAATAAGCAACTAGAAGTTTATGATGGGTCTTATTGGGTAAATATGAACGGTAAATTAGTTTCAACCTTAACTGTGGGTGATGATTATGGAGGTGGTAAGGTTGCTTATATTTTTGTTTCAGGAGACCCTGGCTATGTTGCCGGACAAACCCACGGATTAATTGCAGCAAGTTCTGATCAAACGACAGTATCAACAACAGTTAAATGGTTTCCTGATAAATTCTATGGTGCAACTGGAACCAATATAGGACTGGGCTTACCCAATACTATTTCAATAATTGCAGCTGCCATAGCAATAGGAACTACAGATATGTCAACTTTTGCTGCGGGACTTGCTAGTAGTCATCGGGGTGGGGGTTATTCTGATTGGTTTTTACCTAGCAAAGATGAATTGAATAAACTATACACAAATCGAGGGGCCATTGGTGGTTTTGCAACTTCTGGAACAATTGCAACCTATTGGAGTTCTTCACAAAAAGGAACTTTAAATTATACTGATTTTAATAGTTTTAAAACTGGAGTTACATCTGCATATCAACAGTTTTTTTTCACATATGGCGTTAATTCGGAAGGCACCCAGAATGATCTTGGTATTAGTAATCCAAGACGTGTCCGCGCGGTGAGGGTTTTTTAATTCATTCTAAAATCCTAGGATCAAACATATAAATAGTTCTTCTTGGGGGAGAGCTATTTAGAAGCTCATTCTGATTTTAATCAGTTTGGGCTTTTTTTTGTTAACATTTGAGCGAATTGTACGGGAATTTCCCAAGAAAAAGGGTGGGAGGCAACGGTTTGATTATATACACCAAAGAGTGCCTCAACATATTATTGCTTCTTATTTTAGAATTACGCCAGTTCATTTATCAAGAATTAAAAACTCAAAGTAAGACGTTAACATTTGTTAAGAAATTTTAGATTGTATCATTTCTAAACAAATGTTAACGTAAAAAAAATTAATTTTTTATTTCTTTGTGTATTATACATTTTAATTGATTTTAATCCGCATATACAAAATATTCACTTCAAAGTATTTAGCTCTTTTCTTACTTACATTACTATTAAGTGGAAAACTTATTGCTCAAACTACTATTACATCTTCAATAACGATAGATCAAGCTTGGGTTAATACTAAACCTACGCCTTGGACAATCTCAGGTACTGTAACAGTTACGTTTGGCGAAAACTTCACAATTACCAATACCAATCAATATTTTATAATATCTGGCACTAATGTAATCATCATTGATGGCGCAGGTAAAACTGCCACTATTTCTGGAGTTACTAATTATAAAGGGTTAGTAGATGCAAGTGCATCAAATGCTAGTACTGCTCAAATAAACAATATTGGTGTAGAAACACAGGGAAATTCTACTTTAGAAGGAAATGTGCTTAGTTTTATAAAAGGAGGTGGATGGATCAGTCAAGCATCTAATAGAGCAAATATAAGTAATTGTTATTCTACAGGTGCTATTAGCTCGGCATGTGGTGGTATTGTTGGACAAAGTAATATGGGCTCTATTAGTAATTGTTATTCCACCGGTGCAATATCTGGGGTTGCTTCTGGAGGTATTGCAGGATATAAAAATAGTGGCGCTATTAGTAATTGTTATAGCTCTGGAGAAATATCTGGAACTTCTGCAGGTGGTATTGCAGCGGTTAGTAATTCTGGCTCAATAACCGATTCTCGATCATCAGGTTCTAAGACTGGTTTTAGAGCTTATTTTATTGCCGATTTAGGTACTTTTATTAATTCATCAGAACGTACTCCCACAGTTGCAAATACTTGGGATAATTCTATTGCGAATCAAGCTTTAACTGGAGTAGGAACAACAGTATGGAATACATCAAACACACCATACAAGTTAATGTCAGTTTTATTAAGTGAGCTTACTATATCATTACCAGTTGGGTCATTAACATCTTGTTCTGGCTCGTCATCAACACAAACAACATTCGGAGTGTCAGGTTCAGGTTTAACAGAAAGTGTTACTATATCAGCTCCTTCGGGTTTTGAAATTTCAACAAGTTCTGGTGGAACCTATTCACCTAGCTTAACATTAACCAATACTAGTACTGTTAGTCAAACATTACATGTCAGGTTAAGTTATTCTGAAACAGTTGGTACCATTTCAGGATCAATTACTGCGACATCTTCATCTACCACAGCAACAACTACTGTAAGTGGAACTGTTAATGCTATCCCTTCTGTTAATATTACCGTTATAGATGCATCTGGTGTTAATCCTAATGATGCTATCATTTGTGCCGGGAGTTCTGTCACATTAACTGCAAGTGGAACAACTGCTTCATATTTATGGAGTACAAGGAGTAATAGTGCTACTATTACTCCTTCACCTTCAACAACTACTACTTATACCGTTACAGGAACAACATCTGGATGTTCGAACACAGCAAGTATAACTATTACAGTCAATGCACTTCCTTCTGTTAATATTACTGTTATAGATGCATCTGGTATTGCTAACAATGATGCTATTATTTGTGCCGGAAGTTCTGTCACGTTAACTGCAAGTGGAACAACTGCTGCATATTTATGGAGCACAAGTGAATCAACCTCATCAATTACAAATTCACCTAATACAACTGCTACCTACACTGTAACAGGAACTACTTCTGGTTGTTCGAACACTGCAAGTATGACTGTTACTGTAAATGCAATTCCAACTATTTCAATATCTGAGTCAGATGCATCAGGATCTTCCAATAATGATAATAAGGTTTGTATCGGTGGATTAGCAACATTAACTGCTAGTGGAGGGTCTTCCTATACATGGAGTACAAGTGATTTAACAGCTTCAATAATTCCATCAATATCCTCAATCACCACCTACACAGTAACAGGAACCTCTGCAGCTGGATGTTCAAACATAACAAGTGTAATAATATCAGTTGAGGCGTTACCATCTTTATCATTTGGTTCAATTTCTCTTTGTGCAGACGCTACCTATTTAATAACTAAAACAACTTCAATGCCTGTAGATAATGGTTGGAGTGTATCAGGAACAATTAGTGTAAATAATGGATATGTCACGGCAGGAACTACTCCAGGAACATACACAGTGAGCTATACAGATGGTTGTGCTCAAACAGTTAGTGCATCAGTTACAGTGGGCAATTCAGATATTTCTCCTGCAATAACAGGACTGGCGTCTTATAAGATCAGTAACACTAACCCTATACCACAAGGGCCAACAGCTAGCCTTTATGTAGGTTATAATGGATTTAATTATTATAGTGCAACAAAGCCAACTAATACAGGTTTTTACAAAGCGAACAATCAATCTGGTAATAGTGCAGGATGTCCTTATCCATTCGACATCTTTAGATGTACCACATGTCCTGATTAAAAAAGCTCAAACCACTCTCCAAAACGAGGGTGGTTTTTCCATGCTCCATTTGAGCGAATTCTACGGGAATTTCCCAAGAAAAAGGGTGGGAGGCAACGATTATTTAGTATTTCATACTTTCTTAAATAATTGATTATCAGTGTCATCTAAAACGTTACAATGTAATCATAAATAGGACAACCCAAATTTGGTGCTTGTATATGAATTTATAATTTCACGCAATTATTTGTAAGATTTATAAAATTGAATTGCTCATGAAACTTTTTAGAATAGTTAAAATCAAATGGCTGTTACTTTTTTTTATTTTAATAAGTTTGACATCTTGCGATTGGGATACAGTTTCATTCATATACACTTATAAGCCTGGAATAGCTCAAGGACCTCAAATTAGTTTTCTTCAATATCACACCTATTCAAGATATGAGTACGTTGGGATTAATGGTACGAATTATGGACCATCTTCACAAAAACCTATTGACATTGGAACATATCAAGTTTCAGTTTATAATACTATAGATATTCCAATGGGGCCCCCATCAAATACATTACAAGAAACCAAACAGTTTAGCATCATTGCATCGAATAATTTAAGCTTGAGTATGCCAACTGCAACATTAACATCCTGTGATGGTTCTCCATCTGCAACACCCATAACTTTTGGTGTAACTGGTTCAGGTTTAACAGCAAGTGTGACCATATCAGCCCCTTCAAATTTTGAGATTTCTAATACTTCAGGTGGAACATATACGTCAAGCTTAACATTAACTAATACTAGCACAGTCAGTGAAACACTTTATCTAAGATTGAATTCTTCTTCAACAACAGGTAATAAAACAGGAACAATCACTGCCACTTCTACAGGGGCTATAGATGTAACAACAACAGTTAGTGGAACTGTAAATGCTATTCCTTCAATAAGTATAACAGAGACTGATGTGTCCGGATCTGCCAATAATGATAATAAGGTTTGTAAAGGAGGTTCTGCAACATTAACTGCTAGCGGGGGTAATACATATTTATGGAGTACAACTGCTACAACCACTACAATCATTACATCATTATCATCAAATATTACTTACACAGTTACAGGAACCTCTGCAGCTGGATGTTCAAACATAACAAGTGTAATAATAACAGTTGAGGCGTTACCTTCTTTATCATATAATTCAATTTCATTAAGTAATGAATCTACTTACTTGATTAATAAAACAACATCTGTATCAAGTAATGAAAGTTGGAGTGTAACAGGTGCAAATACTGTAAATAATGGATATATCACAGCAGGAACTACACCAGGAACATACATAGTAAGCTATACAGATGGTTGTGCTCAAACAGTGAGTGCAACTGTAACTGTTGCTTCTACTTCCATTTTACCTGCAATTACAGATGGTCAAGCTTCTTATAAGTTTAATAACAATCCTCAAGGTCCACTAGGGTCAGGGGATGTAATTTATATGGGCTACAATGGATTTAATTATTCAAGTACAACAAGACCAACAAAACCTGGATTTTATAGAGCAAATAACGTAAGTGGAAGTAATGCAGGAAGTCCTTTCGAATACGATATTTTTAGATGTACAACTTGTGGAACTGTATCTTCATTTGGAACAAGACCTCAAGGAACTTTAAGTGGTAATACAAGTGGTACAGGTCAGTTAACTTATACTTCTAGTAATGGAGGAGGACCATTTACAATTGTGTATCAAGCAACAGGTGCTTCACCAGTAACAGTAAATAATATTTCAAGTACGGTAGCATTTAATGTAGTAACTCCAACAACAACTACTTCTTATAAATTAATTAGTGTAACAGATGAGAGTACAAATGCCTCAACTGATTTTTCAGGAGTATCTGCATCAATAACTATACCACTGCGTATTGGTGATAGTTATCAGGGTGGAAAAATTTTCTATATAGATGGCACAGGACAACATGGCTTAATAGCTGCAACATCAGATCAAAGTACAGGAATTCAGTGGGAAAATGGTTCTTTTATTCTTACAGGAGCAACAGGAACTGCAATTGGAACAGGGTTATCCAATACAATTACCATTATTACAAGTCCAGTTGGACAATCTGCTAGTTATGCAGTAGGATTAGCGAGAGCTTATAATGTAGGAGGATATAATGATTGGTATTTGCCAAGTATAGATGAGTTGAAAGAATTATACAGCAAAAAAAATATTATTGGAGGTTTTGCTAATGCCAACTATTGGAGTTCTACTGAGTATAACAGATGGGTACCCGGGTATGACGCTTTGGTACTTAATTTTAAAGATGGTAGTGACTTCGACCAACAAAAGACAAACTCAAACAGAGTCCGTGCAATCAGGTCTTTCTAAGCACATTACAACTTAAAAAATAGTCAAACCACTCTCCAAAACGAGGGTGGTTTTTTCATTAAAGCATATACAGCAACCGAGCCACAGAAAACAGTACAAAAGACTACAAAAGCGTGCCACAAGAGCATAAAAAAACTCCGATTTCTTGACGATTTCGGAGTTTTTGTGACTAAAATCTGTCTCCATTTGAGCGAATTCTTCGGGAATTTCCCAAGAAAAAGGGTGGGAGGCAACGGTTTGATTGTATACACCAAAGAGTGCCTCAGCATACTATAGCTTTTATTGAAGAATTACGCCATTCCTTTTATCAAAAATCAAAAAGCCAAAGTAAGGCGTTAACATTTGTTAATAAATTTCAGATTGTATCATTTCTAAACAAATGTTAACGTAAAAAAAATTAAATCTTTGTATCTTTGTGCATTATTCAATTTATGATTTTTGATTAATTTATGATGAAACTAGCCAAATTATTAATTCTTTTGCTTCTTTTAAGTTTAAAAGGTATATCACAAACTCCAACTTTTGGGAATACAGGCGCGATTACTATCTGTGTTAATGGAAGCTATTATTTAAATCCATCTACAACAAATGGTACTTTTTCTAGTAGCAATGCTTCAATTGCAACAGTAAATTCTAGCGGGTATGTTACAGGCGTTTCAGAAGGAACAACTATTGTCTCATTAGATAATGGGGGAGGGACTGTTACTGCTACTGTTACTGTTGCAGCAAATGCAAATCCAAGTTTAACTATTTCAGATCCTTTAGCACAATCTTCTTATAAATTTAATAACAATCCTCAAGGACCTGTTGGAGGAATCAATAATTATGTAGGTTATAATGGATATATTTATTCTAGTCAAGCTAGACCCATTAATACAGGTTTTTTTAGAACTAGCAAACAATTAGGAAATGCATCAGGTTGTCCATTTGAATATGATATTTTCAGATGTACTACTTGTGGCACTGTTCCAGAATATGCAATAAGACCTCAAGGAACTTTTAGTGGTAATACCATACAGTCTGGAACTGGATATTTAACCTATAATTCAAGTAATGGTGGCGGACCATTATTTACAGTTGTTTATGTTCCTTCTGGTGGTTCCAATGTATCAATACCTAATATAAGTAGTGGTACTCCATTTAGTTTAGGGACAATTTCAAGTACGACATCTTATAATTTGATTAGTGTCACAGATCAAAACACAAATGCCTCAACCGATTTCTCTGGAATTACTACAAGTATTTCTGTAGTCCCACCCCCAACAGCATCTTTAACAGGAACTCAATCTATTTGTGCTGGCGTTACTGCTAATTTGAGTTTAAGAACAACTGGTACTGGATCAATTACCGTTACATTAAATAATGGTAGAGTAATAAATACAATATCAGGTACAACAAGTATCAGTGTAACACCGACAATAAGTACAACTTATACAATTTCTAGTGTAAGTGATATTTCTGGAAGTGGCACTGCAAGTGGGTCATCAATTGTTACTGTAAATTCTGTAACCCCTGTAATAACTATGCAGCCTTCTGCATCTATTACTGTTACAGAGGGGACATCTGCCACTTTGAGTGTAACAGCAACTAATGCAACCGCGTATCAATGGTATAAAGATGGGATTGCTATAAATAGTGCTAATTCTAATACTTACACAACTGCAAATACAACTGCAGGTGCGGGTACTTATTATGTAACCATCACTGGAACCTGTAATGTTGTAAATTCTGGAAATTCAGTAGTGAATGTAAGACCAGATATAAGACTTGGTAGTTTGTATGGTGGCGGAGTTGTATTTTATCTTTTACAAAGTGGTGATGTGGGATACGATGCTAATGTAATTCATGGTTTAATAGTCTCATTAACGGATCAAAGTACTGGTACTACATGGAATAACGGTACCAATATATCAATTGCAACTGGGAATGATATTGGAACAGGGCTTGCGAATACTAATGCTATAACTAGAGAACAAGGTGATGGAAGTTATGCTGCGAAAATAGCTAGTGATTATAGAGGCGGCAGTTATACTGATTGGTATTTGGGAAGTCTCTTCGAAATGCAAAAACTTGAAAACGTATACGATGCAGCGTTTAACCCTGTAAGTCCACAGATAAGTTTGAGTAAAGAATATTGGACTTCATCGCAGCAAGATTTAACTATAGCATTTCGACAAACAATTGGTAATCCAGCTTATTATCCGGAAGCGAAATCAACTCTAAGGGCAGTTCGCGCCATTAGGAAGTTCTAACTAATTGAAAATTCAATTATTCCAGAACTCTTAAAAAATAATCAAAACCACTCTCCAAAACGAGGGTGGTTTTTTCATTAAAGCATGTACAGCAACCGAGCCACACAAAACAATACAAAAGACTACAAAAGCGTGCCACAAGTGCATAAAAAAACTCCGATTTCTTGACGATTTCGGAGTTTTTGTTTCTAAAATCTATCTCCATTTGAGCGAATTTTATGGGAATTTCCCAAGAAAAAGGGTGGGAGGCAACAGTTTGATAATAAAAATAATGTCATCCCTCAATACTAGTTA
>Ga0209598_10002127_pt1 | contig 15713 bp, 18 predicted proteins | sample M_140807_EF_Meta_FD_187317 | JGI IMG/M metagenome (GOLD analysis project Ga0209598, IMG submission 187317) | Freshwater microbial communities from Lake Montjoie, Canada to study carbon cycling - M_140807_EF_MetaG (SPAdes) (version 2) | ecosystem: Environmental > Aquatic > Freshwater > Lake... | reverse complement strand
TCGACAAGTGCGAGTGGCGGATTCATGAAAAAAACATATCCGGAAATTCCAGAAATCCAGCACCGGAAGGTGAAGACCCCATGCGGGTCTCAGGTGTATTTCACAACTTCCTCGATCGTCGTCAGTCCATCATAGATCGAGCGCAGTCCGTCCTCGCGCAGCGTTGTCATACCAAGTTCGATGGCTTTTTGACGAATGAGAATGCCGGGGGCACGGTCGTTGATCATTTCCCGGATGGGATCCGAGATTTTGAGGAGTTCATAGATGCCCTTGCGGCCTTTGTAGCCGGTTTGGTTACAAGCCTCGCAGCCTTTTCCGTAGTAGAAATTTTTGTCACCGATGTCATGGATGCTGAGGCCGAGGGAGGCCAAAATCTGCTCGCTAGGCTCGTAGGCGGTGCGGCAGGCCGTGCAGATTTTGCGGATGAGGCGCTGGGCGAGAACGCACTCCATCGATGCGGAGATGAGAAACGGCTCGATGCCCATGTCCATGAGACGGGTCACCGCGCCTGTCGAGTCGTTCGTGTGGAGCGTGGTGAAGACCAAGTGACCTGTGAGCGAAGCTTGGATCGCAATCTGGGCGGTCTCGGCATCACGCGTTTCCCCCACGAGAATGCGGTCGGGATCCTGACGCAAAAACGCACGGAGAACGCGGGAGAATGTCAGCCCGACTGCGTCGTTGATAGGCACCTGAATGATGCCATCGATCTCATATTCTACAGGATCCTCAGCCGTGAGGAGCTTGGAATCGATGGTATTGATCTTGCGCAGGCAGGAATAGAGCGTGGTGGTCTTTCCTGAACCCGTCGGGCCGGTGACGATGAAAATGCCGTTTGGCTTTTCAATCACCTCTAAAATATGCGCCATGATGTCCGGCGGCATGCCCAAGGTTTCGAGTTCTAGATTCACGCTGGAGCGGTCGAGCACGCGGAGCACAACGCTCTCACCGAAGGCCGTCGGCAGCGTGGAGACACGCAGATCGACCTGGCGGCCATTGATCATGCGCTGAATGCGACCATCTTGAGGCAACCGGCGCTCGGCGATGTTGAGATTCGACATCACTTTGACACGCGAAATAACCGGCAGCGCCAACTTGAAGGGCGGCGGGTCAAGTTCGTAGAGGGCGCCATCCACCCGGTAGCGGATTTTAAATTCGGTCTCGAAAGGCTCGAAATGAATGTCACTCGCCCGCGCTGAAACGGCCTTATCGAGGATGAGATCGACATATTTGACCACCGGAGCGGCGTTCGCCTCGGCAGTGACCGCCTGAAGATTGAATTGCTCCTCGGGGCCCTCATCAACAGTGATATCGCCACCGAGTTGGGCGAGGATGTCCTGAATATTCGAATCCTCGGATCCATAATGCTCGCGGATGAGCTTACTGACTTGGGGAGGAAACGAAACGACCTGCACGATCTCACGGCCAAGCGCGAAGCGGATGTCCTCGAGCGGATGCGAATTCAGAGGATCCGCGAGTGCAACAAAAATGGTGTTTCCGGATGCACCCACAGGCAAAACGCCATGCAAACGCGCAAGGCCTGATGGGATCAAGCTAAGAGTAGACGCATCGGGAGTGAATCCACTCAAGCTGTGCGCCTCGGCGCCAATAACCTCGGCGAGAATAATCTCAAAGCCGGACTCATCGACCAACTGGGATTCGATGACAACCTCCTCGATAGGCTTGGAATCAGCCTGAGCGGCTTGGATAAACAACTCGGCCTGCTCGGGGGTGAGGTAACCCCGCTCCACAAAAATGTCGGTGACTTGCTGGGAATCCATGTCGGTTAATCCAAATCCGCCATTGTTGAACTGATGACTTCGTCTGCGGTAGTGAGACCGGCGAGCACTTTGCGCACTCCATCCTCGCGAAGGGTCCTCATGCCCAACTCCCGGGCGCGTTGGCGCAGTGCGATGGTGGACGCGTTGTTGTTGACCATGTTCCTCACCTCATCATCGACGAGGAACATTTCAAAAATACCCATCCGTCCCTTGAATCCCTTGCCCCGGCAAGCCTCACAACCGAGAGGCTGCATGACCCGAGCTTGGGAGAGCATGCCGGGCTCGATCTGCAGGGCGCTCATTTCATACTCGGACAACTCGCCGGGTTGCTTGCAGGTAGGGCAGAGTCTGCGAACGAGACGCTGGGCGACCACGGCGCGGACGGAACTTGAAACAAGAAACGGCTTCACTCCGATATCCACCAAACGAGCAATCGCGCTGGGGGCATCATTCGTGTGCAGCGTCGAGAGCACCAAGTGGCCGGTAAGCGAGGCGTTCACCGCGATGCTAGCGGTCTCATTGTCACGAATCTCACCGATCATGATAATATTCGGCGCCTGACGCAGGATCGAGCGGAGCGCGGCCGGAAATGTCATGCCGATGCTGACATTCACGGGAACCTGGTTTATGCCGTTCATCTGATATTCGACGGGATCTTCCACCGTGATGAGCTTCCGGTCTGGCTTGTTCATGTAGTTCAAGCAACCGTAAAGGGTGGTCGTTTTTCCCGAGCCAGTAGGGCCCGTTACAAGAATAATTCCGTCGGGCAGGTTGATGCACTGCTCGAACTTAGCCTGGTCGTCGGAGAGGAAACCCAAGTCCGGCAGACCCAGCATGAGTGATGTCTTGTCGAGGATACGCATCACGACGCTCTCCCCGTGCACAGTCGGAATGGTGGAAACACGGAGATCGACGGATTTTTCACCAACCCGCACCTGGATGCGGCCATCCTGCGGGAGGCGCTTCTCGGCGATGCTCATCGTGCGGGACATGATCTTGAGACGGCTTATGATGGCAGCGTGAAGGCGCTTCGGAGGAGATTGCATTTCCTGAAGGACGCCATCGATGCGGAAACGCAGACGCAGCTTGGTCTCGAGGGGCTCGATATGGATATCACTCGCCCGGTTCGAGTAGGCTTCCAGAAGCAACATCGAGACGAGCTTGATGACTGGTGCGTCGCCATCTACCGCGTCGCCCTCGTCCTGATCGCGAACCACATCGTGCCCCTCGACCTCGCCCATGGATTTGAGGAGGTCTGAAGTGGCATCGGCTGCGTCCCCATGGAATTTGATGATCAGCTTGTGAATGGCATCCGGAGTGGCACAGACGAATTCTAATTCGCGCCTCAACTTGTAAGTGAGGTCGTCCATGGTCTGCATGGCCATGGGGTCGGCAAGGGCAATGATAAGAACCCCGTCGCGAAGAGCGACCGGCACGGCATGGTAGCGTCGAGCGTCCTCTGCCGACATGTGTTCGACCACATTACGTTCGACCTGCATGTGTTCCAGATCCACGAACTCCATGCTGTTCTGCGCGGCTAGAGCGCGACTCACATCTTCCTGAGTCACAACTCCGCCTTGGAGCAAAGTGTGGAGCAACCCGCCCCCTTCCATGTTAGCACGGGCGGCTTCGATCTGCGACTTGGTCAGCAGACCCAAATCGCGGAGAACTTCAACTGTGTATTCGTCATTCTGGGACACGGTGGCGAGGAAATGAGGAGGTCTATCTACGGGAGCAATACCCCCAAGTCAACAAATGGCCGCAGTTCGGGGTCAGCGCGAAAAAAACATCCACACCAACACGAGGCCGAGGATGATGCGGTAAACGCCGAAGCCAATGAAGGTATGCGTCTGGACATAGCGCAGAAGCCACTTCACGGCGATGAAGGAAACGATGGCAGACACCACGGTTCCCAAGAAAAGCAGGCCCCAATGTTCAGTGGCCCCGGCGTTGAGGGCTTTGAGGATTTTATAGGCTCCGGCGGCGAGCAGCGTTGGAATGCCAATGAGAAAGGAAAATTCTGTTGCCACGACGCGATTCAGTCCACAGAGCATGGCAAAAATGATTGTGGCCCCGGAACGCGAGGTGCCTGGAAATACCGCCGCGAGAAGCTGGGCAAACGCCACCATGAATACAACCGGCCAGGTGATGCAGTCAGCAAGCGTGCGTCCCTGCAATTTTTTCTCAACGACGATGAAAAGGATGCCGCCCAAAATCAGCGCTCCAGCGATAGGCAGTGTCGTCTCGGGAAGTTCGATGCCAACTTTATCGAGAGTGAGTCCCCCTACGACTGTGATGAGAAAGCCAACGAGGATTTTGAAATTGAAATCCAAGCTCTGCGGACTCCGCCAGTCAACCATCATGCGCAAGCGGTCTTTGAAAAGGGGCAGGACGGCCAACACCGCGCCGCTCTGGATTACGACATTGAAAAGATCACTCTGGCGGTAATCAAGCCATTCCTGAAAAATCAGCAAATGCCCGGTCGATGAGACCGGTATGAACTCCGTCGCACCCTCGACTATGCCGAGGATGACGACGATCAGCCATTCAGGAAGCGTCAAGCGATTGCCCCCTTATACCGCGCTGTCGCCGGTTTCCTCTGTGCGGATGCGCACGGCGTTCTCGATCGGGAGGATGAAAATTTTGCCGTCACCGATTTTCCCAGTCTTGGCGGCCGTGGTGATCGCCTGAACGGCCTTGGAGACCATGGCATCGCTCACGACGAGCTCGATTTTGACTTTGGGGAGAAAATCAACCGTGTATTCGCTACCGCGATAAATTTCGGTATGGCCTTTCTGACGGCCGAAACCTTTGACTTCGCTCACAGTCATTCCCTCGATGCCGACCTCGGCCAGGGCTTCCTTGACGTCCTCCATTTTGAAGGGCTTGATGATGGCTTCGATTTTTTTCATGTTGCTTGAAAAAAAACAGAAGCAATCTTGACTGGCAAGCATCAAGACCATGGAGAAACTTTGAGAAAATGAAACCCCTACAGTGGCGGCGCACCAGACTTGGCCGATATCTGCGCCACCTGCCGCGCGCAAAGCAAATTCGCGGCACATGGATCCACCGGATGTTCGGAGACCGCCTCTTTGCCAATGAGCTTTGGCATCCCACAGGCCAAAAATTTGCCACCGGCATGGCCATTGGCGCCTTCTTCGCACTCATGCCTTTGCCGATCCAGATGATCGCAGCCGCACTAGCCGCGTTTTTCCTACGGGCAAACATACCAGCCGCCATCGCGGGCACATGGATCAGCAATCCCTTCACTTTTCCATTCTGCGTGTATTTCCAATACCGCTTAGGATGTTTCCTGACCGGCCGCGAGCCGATGCATTTCAAAGACCCCGACCTCCTATCATCTCTCTCCGGCGCTCCTATGCCGTTTCTTGTCGGCATCATTCCCGCAGGCCTGCTTTTGGCAGCCGCGACATATCCCGTGACGCTGATTTTATGGGAATGGAGCAAGAGAAGCATCCATGCCGCAAAGAAGCGCCGCCTGGAAATGCTGGCAGCCAAGGGCAGAGTTTAACTTTCCTCGAAGGATGGCGGAAAAAATGAAAACTCCCCGTAGAGTGATTTTCCCAAGCGAAACCGCACACCTCGCAAAAGTGCGGGACGGCGTGAGGGATTTTCTCGGCGGCTCGGGATTCGATGAACAGGAGGAGGCCAGAATCATCATGGCGCTCGATGAGGCCTGCACAAACATCATCCGCCACGCTCACGAGGGATTGGTCAAACCCGTGCGACTCGAAATGAAGTGGCTTCGCGACCGCCTGCGCTTTGTCCTGCGCGACTACGGAAAGCACTTCGATCCACTCACAGTTCAATCGAGGGACTTACAAATCGTCCACCCGGGAGGATACGGCCTCTTCATTATTCGAACGGTTTTCGACCATGTCGATTATGCCCCGCAAGCGAGGGGAACCCGTCTCACGCTCGAAAAATGGCTTCCCTGAGGCGAGACTCAAAGTTCTTTGTGAACAATGCGGAAAATCTCGGTGTTGTCCTGAAAACCTTTCAAACCCTCGGATCCAGGGCCCGTGCCCACGGCAATCGCATCCTCCGCGACTCCGATAGCTGCCGCGCGCTTGCTGGCGGCAGGCTCGGTCGAGACCGGCCCCTCGGGACTCGTGCGCGTGCCTGACTCCGGACCGGTGGACCATGTGATCGAAGGCGCGCCTTGGGCATTGATTCCAAGAAGTCCCGCCCCCTTGTCGTTGCGGAAGGGATAGCCATTCAGGCGTAGGCCACCAACATTGCGCTTTCCAACAACAAGGATCAGAGCCTTCGGCCCCGCATAGCTCACTGCCTCGGCGACGGCATCGTCGAGAGCGAGGATTTCACGAAGGGTTCGCTCACCTTCGTTTTGCGCGGCAGATTTTCCCGCGAGACCGGCGTCAACAATCAGCAGGTAACCACGGGCATTGTATTGGAGAAGCCGAATGGCATTTCGCACCATGGTGGACAATGTCGGCTGACCTGCCTCCGCCGCGAATTCATCAGCAAAATTCAGGTTCCCCATACTGAAAAGACCAAGCGTCTTCGGAGTTCTCCATGACGGCGTGCCCTCGAGTTCCAACTCCGAGCGCACGACGTCGTAGCCTTTGTCACGCATCTCCTGAATAAGATCCCTCGCGTCGCTGCGACGTCCACCCTGTGCATCGGGCAAAAAATCCGCCGCGCCGCCACCCATGATCACATCCACTCCTTGGGCCTCGGCGAGTTGGCGGGCGATGGCCGGATAGTCGAGAGGATCGGACGTTCCCGCATAGAATGCCGCTGCCGTGGCGTCGGTGATCGAGGCATTCGAAACAATACCAGTGGCGCGTCCACGCTGGCGTGCGATTTCAACAAGATTCGGCAGCACGCCCTTGCCTTGGTTCACCCCGAGCACGCCATTGTTGCCTTTTTGGCCTGTTGCAATCGATGTCGCAGCCGCAGCGGCATCTGGAACCGCAAAGTCATTCGCATGGGTCGTGACGAGTGCGATGTTGGGAAATTTTTCGATCTGCAAGCGGTGATCCGCACCGCCCTGATAATTCCTCGCGGGCGTGAGAACAGACGGTGTGAGGTTGTCCGCAAGGAAAACAATGACCGCAAAAGGACGCTGGACGACCCAGTTGATGTAAAAGAGAGCGCCTAGGGCGAGGAAGACGAGAAGGCATCCCAGAGCCAAAAGTCGGTTACGCGTTTTTTTGTTCATGGAAAACATTTGCGTCCCGGCCGCTCTCCGGGCAATATCTAATTCTACTTTGCCCTGTGGTGTAATGGTAACACAGTGCCCTTTGGAGGCATTATTCATGGTTCGAGTCCATGCGGGGCAGCCAATCTTGAGATGAATGCAGGCTTGAGATCGACTGACTCTCCCCCTACAAAAAGGCCAAATGACCAATCTCCCTAAAGAATGGCGATTCCTGCGCTCAGGTTGGATTTATGCCTGTGTCCTGACTGGCCGAGAGGTTGCAGCGACCGAGATGGTCTCGAAGGCCCTACAGGGTGTGGCTGCTCGAAACGACCTGGTCTCCTCAAGAAGGCGGCGGCGTTTATTTTTTGCGATACTCTTTCGCGAGGGACAAAAAATCCCGCGTCAAGCCGAGCCAGCGGAAGGAAAATATTCCACCCTTGTCAGCCTGCACAAAATTCAGGAACCGGGCCGAAGCGCTCTTGCCCTCCTTCATCTCAGACTCTTTGATCCCGACCAGATCGCCGTCATCATCGGCAGAACCGAGAAGGAACTTCCCGACATTCTTACGGCCGCGCGGGGGGAATTTTCGAAAATCGAGACGCCACTCCCATGACACCCGCCACAGCACGACGCATTCTAACCTGCCATGTGGATGATCCGAATGGCGATGTCCCGACCGTCATGCAAAGCGCATTGAAGGCACTCGCTAAATCTCGAGAACTTGAGGCGGACTATGAGAAACAATCTCGGATCGACGCCAGCCTGCGCACAGCGTTCAAGGACGCGGAGGTTCCGGACGACGCATTGAGCGGATTCGCGTCGCAGGTTGCGGCGATTCCCACGCGGCATTTTAACCCCCGCGACCCGGCGATCATTTCAGTGATCATCGGTTTTGTGCTTCTGATTTTTGTGCTGACCTGGGACTTCTTGGGACGCCCGGCTTCGTTTCCGCCCGATGGACTGGAAGTGGCCGAAGCCATTCTGGATGCGGAGAACTCGGCTTTTCAGGAGGTGGCTGTGCCGCCTGAGGAGTTGGAGGATTGGTTTGTCTTAAAGGGATTCGATGGCTTCAAGACCCCGCCTTTCCTGCTCGGCGGCAAGGTGGACTCCGCCGGTATTCTGGAGTTTGAGAAACAACCCTTGGCTGTCGTGGGCTTGCCCGCCCTGAAGGCTCAACTCGCCGTCTTCAGCGCCGCTCCATGGAACATCGTCATTCCCGATGGCGAGTGGCGCACAGCCCAGATCGACCCGGAATACGCCGTTGCGTTGAGCCGAGAAAAAGGCATGTGCTTCTTGGTCATATTTCAAGGCACAGAGGCGAGGGTGCGTGCCGTTCTTAAAAGCGGCGCCCGCTGAGGCACTCGGTTATTTCAGCGAGTCGAGAGCGGCCTGCACCTCGGCAGCGTGCTCGCCAGTTTTGGCCGAGAGAGAGATCCAGACAACATGACCATCCTTGATCAGGAAGGAATGCCGCTTGCTCACAGGCAATCCCATCATGCCCCCGACTCCGAAAGCCTCGGCGACCTTGCCGTCCGCATCCGCCACGAGAGAGAAAGGGAGATTGTATTTTTGCTGGAATTTTTTCTGCGAGGCGGGCGTGTCGCGACTCACCCCGACGATTTGCAGGTTTTCTGCCTTCAGCGATTCGAAGGAATCCCGCAGCGAGCAGGCTTGTGCGGTGCAGCCGGGAGTGTCCGCTTTCGGGTAGAAATAAACCAGCGTGATGCCCTTGGCATAGACATCCGCAAACGCGAAGGCCTTACCGTCCTGATCCACCGCTACAGGCACAGGAGCCGACGCTCCGGCCTCAAGGGCTTTTACTTTGCTGCCAAATCCAAAAATACTCATAGTGATAATTGCTACTAAGGTTGTCTTGCCGTGCATGACAAACACTTTATTGGCGCAAAGGCACATGGCAAACGATCATTCCGGTAAATCCAGACTCCGCATCGTGGCAGGTATTCTGGCGGCCACCGCAGCGGCAGCCCCCTGTTTTTTTTCGAGGGCGGAAAGCCTACGATCCGCCATGGCAGGTTGCAGAGAGGGGGCCGGATGGATAGATCGCATCGCCGCCGTTGGCTACGCGGTAGGCGGCCTGTTAGGAGCCGATGTCGCCAGAGCGGCCTGCGTCGCTGCTCCCGTGCTAGCTGCCTTTTTGGCCGTCTCATGGATCGCACGAAAACTCTCGCTGGACTTTCAAATACGCATCCGCTGGGGACTCGCAATTGCCGCAATGGTCGTCATGGGATTCGGCGCTTTCGAAGGATTTCAAGCCTTCCAAAGGGACATTCGAGACATCCGCCTACTGGCACCCGTTGATTTACTCAAAACCGTCGGCAACCGCGATGGACGGATTTTTATAAACTCCCCCGCCCTCTCAGCGGCGAGCCTTCTCTTGCCAGACCTGATCTCGCGGGCTCCAACTGCAGAGGCGATTCAGACACTCACTTCCTCGCCTGTGCGCTGGCGCGAGGAGGATCGTCGGGATCCATTCACAGCCATCCTTCTCACCGTGCCCTTGGAAAGCTCCCTCCCGCTTGTCGAAATGCTGGGCTCAGCTCCCGAGTGGCATCTTACGAAAATTGACAACCAAGGCCTGCTCTATCGACGAGGCAAGGGAGCTGAAGACACCTCATCCGCCAAACCCATGTTTGCCAACAAGCGGGACACCGCTCTTCATGCTGCCCAGACCGCCATGGTCATGCACTTTCTGGGAAAAAACAAAGACGCCCGCGAGTGGATGGCCAAAGCCCGCCAGACCGCGCCGCGCGATCCCCTCGTGCTCACGCAATCGGCCACACTCGCTGCGGCGCTCAAACAGTGGCCCACGACAAAAAAAGAGGCTGAACTAGCTCTGAGAGAAGACCCATCTTCCACACAGGCTCGCTACCTCCTCGCCCTCGCCCTACTCGAAACAGGCAACATCTCCGGCGCTGCCGAGGAATCGACCAATCTCTCCGCCAAGGCTTCGAACACCCCATCCGTGCTGTGGCTGCAGGCCCGAATCTCACGAGAGGCGAACGACCCCACAACCGAAATCGCCGCTCTGGAAAAACTCCTCGCTCTGGCACAGAAGCAAAAGGAGGAACCAACGATCATCCACATCCACCTCGCCCAAGCCTGGGCAAAACGCGGATTTCCAACCCAAGCGCTCGAAAACTACAACGCCGCACTAAAAGGCAATCTCACGCCCGCACAACGCACGGAGTTGGAAAACGCGAAAGGCACGATCCAAGACCGTGCCCCTCGATATTGATTGAAGCTAAAAGCGGGATTTTGGACAGAATTTCCAGAATGATCAGGATGGAATTGAAGCGGGGTAAGTCAACCCGGCTTGCTTTCCTCTGTGAGCTCTGTGTCCTCTGTGGTCAACCCCGACTTAGCGCATTTTGCCGCCATAGATGGCGTTGTCGCCGAGTTCCTCTTCGATGCGGAGGAGTTGGTTGTATTTGGCGACGCGGTCGGTGCGGCAGAGCGAGCCAGTCTTGATCTGACCGGCATTTGTGGCCACGGCGATGTCGGCGATGGTGACATCCTCGGTCTCACCGGAGCGATGGCTGATGACGGCCGTATAGCTATTTTCCTTGGCGAGCTCGATGGCGTCGAGAGTCTCAGTGAGCGAGCCGATTTGATTCACTTTGACGAGGATCGAGTTTGCCACGCCTTGGTCGATACCTTTTTGGAGGAATTCCACATTGGTGACGAATAGGTCGTCGCCGACCAATTGGGTGGTCGAACCAAGCGCGTCGGTGAGTTTTTTCCAGCCGACCCAATCATTTTCGGCGCAGCCGTCCTCGATCGAGATGATCGGATATTTTTTACAGAGGCCCTGATAGTAAGCAACGAGCTCATCGGCGCTGCGCTTGGATCCATCGGACTTCTTGAAGACATAGGCCTTCTTGGCGGAGTCGTAGAACTCGCTGGAGGCGCAATCAAGGGCGATGAAGATTTCTTTGCCGAATTTGTAGCCGGCGGCTTTCACGGCCTTGGCGATCGATTCCAGAGCGTCCTCGGCGCTGGAGAGGGCCGGGGCGAATCCGCCTTCATCACCGATGGCGGTGGATAGCTTGCGGCCTTTGAGTTCGCTCTTGAGCGCGTGGAAAATCTCAGTGCCTGCACGAAGTGCCTCGGAGAAGGTCGGGAAGTCCTTCGGAACGATCATGAACTCTTGGAAATCAATCGGAGCGTCACTGTGCGCGCCGCCGTTGAGGATGTTCATCATCGGCACGGGAAGCACCTTGGCGTTGGGTCCACCGAGGTATTTGTAAAGAGGCTGGCCGATCTGTGCGGCAGCGGCTTTCGCGGTCGCGAGGGAGACGGCGAGGATAGCGTTGGCTCCGACTTTCTTTTTGGTCGGCGTGCCGTCCACTGCGAGCATGGTTTTATCGACCGACACCTGATCTGCGGCGTCGAGGCCGATCAAAGCAGGAGTGAGAAGCTTGGAAACATTGGCAACAGCTTTGTTTACGCCTTTGCCGAGGTAACTGGATTTATCTCCATCGCGGAGTTCGACCGCCTCGTGTTCACCGGTGCTCGCTCCGCTTGGAACTGCTGCACGGCCAATAGCGCCGCCGGCGAGTTCGACATCGGCTTCGATGGTGGGATTGCCGCGCGAGTCGAGGATTTGGCGGGCGCGGATGGAAAGAATGGTGGTGTCGGACATGGTGGTTTTTTAAATGAGCCCCCCAGAAACCAAGTCGATTCTTCTCTTGCAAGCACAATCGCCAAGCATCGGGCACAGCAGCGCGAGGCGAAAGGTTGATCGCCGCAGGCTGAGGATTTAAGGTGCATCGAAACAAGCCTGAACCATGCAGCAATTCGAAAGCCTTCGCGCCTCGTCGCTCTATTGCAAGAAATGCGCCACCGCCATGCCGGTGCGCGAGAAGCTACTTCTCGTCCTGCCCGACAAGGAAATCTACGACTACCTCTGCACCGGCTGCGCCTCATCTCTCGGCCAGCGCGAGGTCACGGCCGGGGAACTCATGATGTCCCGCACGCAGATGGCGCGTCAGGCTGCCACTTCACGACTGGGATTCTAAAAATGATGCGCGTTGTTTTTTGCGGCACCGGGGAAATCGGACTTCCCGCCTTAAAGGCCCTCCTCGACTCTGGAAAATACGAAGTGCCTGGCGTCATCACCCAACCCGACAAACCCGCCGGTCGAGACCTGAAGCCACGGGCCTCAGCGATTAAACAGCTCGCCGTGGAACGCCGAATTCCTGTGCACCAGCCTCCGAAACTCCGCGATGCGGCATCCCTCGAAATGCTGCGAAGCCTGAAGACGGATGTTATGGTGGTCGTAGCCTACGGTCAGATTCTACCCAAGTCTGTCCTGGAGTTGCCACCCCTCGGCTGCCTCAATCTCCACGCCTCGATCCTGCCACGCCATCGCGGCGCGTCGCCGATCCATGCGGCAATCCTCGCAGGGGATGCCATCACGGGAATGACTGTGATGTATATGGACGAGGGCCTCGATACGGGGGATGTCCTGCTTGAGGAGGCTTTGGAAATAGGCCCGCAGGAAACAACAGGTGAACTCCATGACCGACTGGCAGCGCTTGCCGCCCCATGCCTTCTGCGGGCATTGGAGCTGCTGGCGGCAGGCAACGCGCCCCGCACACCTCAAGATCCAGGAAAAGCCACCTACGCGCCGAAATTGAAAAAGGTAGATGGCTTTCTCGATTGGAACCGCCCCGCATCGGAGCTCGCTCTGCGGGTGCGGGCGATGTCGCCATGGCCGGGAGCATTTGCCCGCATTTCTGGTAATGTTTTAAAAATCCACTCCGCCGCCGAAGATCCTGCCGCGGGCATTCCCGGCAGCGTGCTGCAAGCGGATGCCGACTCTCTTGTGGTCGCCTGTGCGACGGGTTCCCTGAGGCTTCTGAGTGTGCAACTCGAGGGCCGAAAGCGCCTGCCAGCCGCCGAATTTCTGAGGGGGTTTCCGCTGACTCCTGGCGCGCGTTTTGATTTATCCTTTTCTCCGGAGCCCTGATGCGGTTCTATATGGGCACTCGCCCATGTCCCAAACATCCCATGTCCGCTACAAAAGGATCGTGCTCAAACTCAGCGGAGAGGTTCTCCGCGAGCCAGGAAGCCGCGACAGCATAAGCCCTGAAGTCGTCCAAAAAATCGCCTCGCAAGTCGCCGAGGCCCGCAAACTTGGAGTCGAACTGGCCATCGTGATCGGCGGCGGCAATATCTGGCGCGGCCTCACGGCAAGCCACCGCGGAATGAACCGCACCACGGCGGACTACATGGGGATGTTGGCCACAGTCATCAACGGCCTCGCCCTCATGGCCGCCCTCGAAGCCCAAGGCGTTGAAGTCCGGGTCCAAACGGCCATCGAAATGCAGAACCTCGCCGAGCCGTTCATCGTCCGCCGCGCCACACGCCACCTCGAACTCGGCCGTGTCGTGATCTTTGTCGCAGGCACTGGAAATCCCTTTTTCTCGACCGACACCACCGCAGCCCTCCGCGCCGCTGAGATCGGCGCGCAGGTCATTTTGAAAGCCACAAAGGTCGATGGCATCTACGACTCGGATCCCGTAAAAAACCCAGACGCGAAGCGTTTCACCCACATCACCTACTCGGATGCCCTCTCGCGCCGCCTGCAGGTCATGGACTCCACAGCTTTCAGCCTCTGCATGGACAACAAAATGCCGATCATCGTTTTTGATATGAACAAGCCCGACAACATCCGTCTGGCGATCGCCGGCGAGGAAGTGGGCACCCTTGTTTCCGAAAAATCCGAATAGACACCATGAGTATCGAAGAAATCCTTTTTGAAGCCGAGGACGGCATGGAAAAAGCCGTATCCTTCATGACGCACGAATTTGCCGCCATCCGCACCGGCAAAGCATCCCCCGCCCTCGTGGAGAACATCGATGTCGAGGCCTACGGCTCCACGATGAAACTCAAACAACTCGCCCTCATCACCGCGCCGGAACCCCGCCTGCTTGTGATCCAGCCCTTCGATGCCGCCACAGTCCGCGACATCGAGCGCGCTTTGAATGAATCCCGCATCGGCATTCATCCGGCGGTGGATGGTAAACTCATCCGCCTCCCGATTCCCGAGCTCTCCGAGGAACGCCGCCGCGACTTGGCCAAAACCGTCAAAGGCATCGCCGAGGAATCCCGTGTGCGCGTGCGCTCGAGCCGTCGTAATGCAATGGATGCCGCAAAGAAAACCCAAAAGGACGGCAAGATGAGCGAAGACGAACTCCGGGACACCGAGGGCGAGGTCCAAAAACTCACCGATCGCTTTGTTGCGGATATCGACAAACACACCACCGCGAAAGAGGCGGAATTGATGAAAATATGAAAGCCATCACCGCTCTCCTCGCCGTGCTCTGCCTCACCGCCCCACTTCAAGCCGAAGTCGTGCGCGAGGCCCCCTCGTTCACTTGGACGGACTCCACCGGCTCCGCCAAGCCCCTCAAGAATCTGCGTGGGCAACCCGTGGTCCTTGTCATCGCCAAAAACCCACGCGAATGGGCCTTCCGCTCCCAAGTCGGCCAGCTCCAGAAAATCTACGCCCGCTTCGCCGCCGAGAAACTCCTCTGCGTCGCCGCCTTCTCAGGCGAGCAAGACATCATCCGCTCAAACATCCCCTTCCTCACCGTGCCCGACGGCCCCGGCACAGCCGCCGCCTACGAAGTTCCCGAAGGCTTCGCCATCGCCGTGATCGGAGCGGATGGAAACCTCGACTGCTTCAGCACCCGCGTGCTGCCCGCCCAGCGGATTTACGACATCATCGTAAACTCCTACACCAATCAAAAACAACTCCGCCGCGATTGATGTCTTCAGGCTCAGGCCCACACACACCGCGATAAGCGTCCGCCCTGCGCAACTTAAAACTTAATTGATGAAATTACATTTCACCCTTCGGGCTGCCTCTGGCAGTCTTTCTCCGCTTCGCTCCGATTCTTAAAACTTAAAACTTCCCATGAGCTTCCAAGACCAAATCAACCAAGACATCAAAGCCGCCATGCTGGCACGCGATTCCGCGAAACTCGGTGTTCTCCGCATGCTCAAAACCGCCCTCATGAATTCCGCTATCGAAAAAGGCGGAGCCGGTAGCACACTCGACGACACCGAGGCACTGGCCATCGTTCGCAAAGAGGTCAAGAAGCGCCAAGACTCCATCGAGGCTTTTGAAAAGGGCGGACGCCCAGAAATGGCCGCCACTGAAAAAGCCGAGATCGAAATTCTGAACAACTACCTGCCCCAGCCTCTCTCAGCCGAGGAAGTCACGGCACTCGTGCAAGCCGCCATCGCCGAAACCGGCGCCACCAGCCGCAAGGAAATGGGCACCGTCATGAAGATCGTGAACGAAAAAGCCGCAGGCCGCGCCGATGGACGCACGATCAGCGCAGAGGTCCAAAAACACCTCGCTGCCTGATTTTTTTGGCCCTCCCTAAACACGCCGCTCCGCAGGCACGCTGAGAAACCGGCTGCCAGGAGCCACAAACCTCCACGGGAAATCCACCGAGCGCGTTATACCAATGCGCGGGCAGGCTTGGACATTAGGGGCAGCGCTCGGATGACGCAACGAGGCACCTGGATCCGTCAAGAGATCACGCCCGTGGAAAGTTCCATCAATCCCCAAGGCTCGAGTGAGTTTACCTGGACCTGAGCAGAGGTTCTTGAGCGTCGTCGTGTTGCGGCGTCGGGTCATTTCCTCGATACCACACGTCGGCTCGAGAGCGCGAATCAGAACAAAGCCATCCTCGCTCCCGCCTCTCACC
>Ga0209598_10002125_pt1 | contig 15717 bp, 14 predicted proteins | sample M_140807_EF_Meta_FD_187317 | JGI IMG/M metagenome (GOLD analysis project Ga0209598, IMG submission 187317) | Freshwater microbial communities from Lake Montjoie, Canada to study carbon cycling - M_140807_EF_MetaG (SPAdes) (version 2) | ecosystem: Environmental > Aquatic > Freshwater > Lake... | reverse complement strand
CTTCCACATTATGTGCTATTTGAAGTAAGTTATCCAATTTAGCGCCTGATTTTATGATGGTACTACCAATGGTAGCCCTATCAATGGTGCTATTTGCCCCTATTTCAACATGGTCTTCAATGATTACGTTTCCAATTTGAGGGATTTTTTTTAATGTGCCGTCTGGCAATGGGGCAAAACCAAATCCATCTCCACCGATTATCGTACCCGCATGAATGATTACTTGGTTTCCAATCACACACTCCTGATAAATTTTTACTCCGGGATGAATAACCGAGTTTTCACCAATGGTTACATTATTTCCTAGATAAACACCGGGATATATTTTAGATCCATTTCCAATTTTTACATTTTCACCCAAATAAGCAAAAGCACCAATAAATGTATTTTCGCCAACAGATGCAGTTGAATGAATGTATGATGGTTCTTGAATGCCCGTTAATTGGGCAGATTTCATTTGTTGATAGGCATCTAACAATCCCGCAAAAGCCATGTAAGCATCTTGAACGCGTATTAAAGTAGATTTTACCGATTGTTTTAACTCGAGCTGTTCATTGATAATTACAATAGATGCATCCGTTGTATATAAGTACTCTTCATATTTTGGATTGGCTAAAAAAGAAAGTTCACCTGCTTTTGCTTCTTCTATTTTACCAAAAGTATGCACCGATATTTCAGCATTACCTTCTACTTTTCCGTTAATTATCTGAGCGATTTGAGCCGCAGTAAATTGCATGATTAATTTTTAATATTTTTATTTAGGCTGGGTAACAAATGTAATATTTCTTAACCTTGCCTTTTAAATTTTCGCTTATCAACGCATTATCTACTTCTGAAATGTCTTTCACTTGTCCATCTTTGAAAAGGATATGAATACATTCATTTTCAAAATTATACGTACTACTTGAGGCTTCTCCGTTAAAAGTTAACCAAGCGGCTTCATCCTCAGACAACTCAAATTTCAATTTTGTTGCTTCTGCCTTTTCGATTAATAATTTTTCTGAAATGGGCTCATTAAAATATTTGACTTTTAATAAGTTTCGATTCAATAAACCGTTGCATAAAATGGAAAGTACTTTATCTGGATGATTGCTCCATGTTTTAATGGCCATCATTACATCACAGTCGTCTAAACTGCAAAACTGTGCTAATGAAACATCGCCAATGGGTTGATTGATGAAACTATTTAATGGTTCGTCGCAATTTGCATGTATTTGTTTGGCTCTTTTGATGATGCGTTGCAACATTTGTTCGGCACTTACGACGGTTTTATGCAGGTATACTTGCCAGTACATCAATCTTCTAGCAACAAGAAATTTTTCGATGGAATACACCCCTTTTTCTTCAACCATTAACTCCCCATCTTTTACCGTGAGCATTTTAATTATTCTATCATAAGCAATTACACCTTCGTTTACACCTGTAAAAAAACTATCTCGGGTTAGATAGTCCATTCTATCCACATCGAGTTGTCCACTGATCAATTGATGTAGAAATTTTTTTGGGTAAACATTGGTAAAAATATCCAATGCCATTTGTAGTTTACCATTGAAATGACTGTTTAAATCTTTCATCATCATCAAAGAAAGTTCTTCGTGATGCAAGTGCTCGGCAAGTACATGTTCGAGCGCATGGGAATAAGGCCCATGTCCAATATCGTGTAATAAAATAGCAATTTTTGCGGCTTGCTGTTCTTCCAAACTAATGTCAATGCCTTTATCCAAAAGTACTTGAATGGCAGAACGCATCAAATGATACGCACCTAAAGCATGATGTAAACGGGTATGTATGGCACCAGGATAAACCAACTGCGCCATGGCCATTTGGCTGATTCTACGAAGTCGCTGAAAATAAGGATGGGCAATGATTTGAATGATCAATTCATCATCAATGGTGATGAAGCCATACACCGGATCGTTAATGATTTTATGTAAACGCATTTGTATGTTTAAATTGGAAGAATCTGTTAAATAAATATTTAATAATAAACAAATCTACAATGCAAAGCTGTAAAAAAATAAAATTGTGTAGATTGTAATCAAACCGTGCTTTAATTCAAAGATTAAAAAACATTCCTAATACAAAAATATCAAACCATGAGTATAGCAAAAATTCTTTGGGTAGATGATGAGATAGAACTTTTAAACTCACAAATTATTTTTCTAGAAAACAAAGGATATAAAGTTGAAACCAAAGCCAATGGTTTTGATGCGATTGATTATATCAAAGAAAATATTGTAGATGTGGTGTTATTGGATGAAACCATGCCCGGCATTACAGGGTTGCAAACACTGCAAAAGATAAAAGAAGTAAACAGCAATTTACCTGTGGTGTTGATAACAAAAAACGAGGCTGAAAATATAATGGATGATGCCATTGGTAGTCAAATCAGCGATTATTTGATAAAACCAGTGAATCCCAATCAGGTTTTGTTGAGTTTAAAAAAATTGATCGACAACAAAAGGTTAGTTGCAGAAAAAACCACTTCGGCATATCAACAAGAGTTTAGCCATTTGTTTATGGCATTAAACAACAATCCCGATTATCAAGCGTGGATGGAAATTTATAAAAAACTGGTTTATTGGGAATTGGAAATTCAAAAAAGCGATAGCCCAGAAATGCAGGAAATATTTGCCTCACAAAAACAAGAAGCCAATCTTGAATTCTTTAAATTCATTTCTAAAAATTATGCCGGATGGGTTGATCCTAAAAGCAATCAATCGCCGATAATGAGTCATAATTTGATGCAATTTAAAGTGCTCCCCCATTTAGAAAAAGGAACACCATTGTTTTTTATTTTGATAGATAATTTACGCTACGATCAATGGAAAACCATTCAGCCCATCTTTGCGGAAAGCTTTAGAATATTGGAAGATGAAACCTTTTATTCGATATTACCAACTGCAACCCAATATGCCCGAAATGCCATATTTGCGGGGATGTTGCCCATCGACATAGAAAAGCAATTTCATGACCAATGGAAAAACGATGATGAAGAAGGTGGAAAAAATTTACATGAATCAGAATTTCTTGGTGCTCAATTGAAAAAACTAGGGAAAGGCGATATTAAATTTTCGTACACAAAAATTACCAATAATCATGATGGGCAAAAATTGGTAGACAACATGCACAATTTGATGGAAAATGATTTGAATGTGATCGTGTATAATTTTGTAGATATGCTAAGTCATGCTCGAACAGAAATGGAGGTATTGAAAGAGCTTGCTGGCGACGAAACCAGTTATAGAAGTTTAACAGCAAGTTGGTTTGAACATAGTCCGCTGCATCAGGCATTGAAGAAAATTTCCGAAAAAAACATCAATCTCATTGTGGCAACAGATCATGGATCTACGCGTGTAAAAAATCCGGTGAGGGTAATTGGCGATAAACAAACTACGGCAAATCTCAGGTACAAGCATGGTAGAAATTTAGATTACGAGTCAAAAGATGTATTGGCATTTAGAGATCCCAAACTAGCCGGGCTTCCTGTTCCAACGATAAACTCATCGTACATCTTTGCAAAAGGGGACCTATTTCTATGCTATCCCAATAATTACAACCATTTTGTAAACTATTATCGCAATACTTTTCAGCATGGAGGAATTAGTTTGGAGGAGATGATTGTGCCAATTATACGTATGACTTCAAAAACCAACAATTAGTTATCAACGTTTGTTGAAAAGTAGATTTCATTATAAAATTTAAAATTAGGAAGTTGCATCTATATTAGTATCATCACTATGAAGTTTACACAAAACACGTTAGATAAAATAGAAAGAATTATTGAAGAAAGTGGCTATATCGTTCGTTTTGAAAAAGGAACATTTCAAAGTGGATATTGCATTCTTCAAGCAAAGAAAGTAGTTGTACTAAATAAATTTTTAGCCATCGAAGGTCGTATCAATACCTTAATCGATTTACTTCCCTTACTCAATATCAACATTGATGATTTAACCCACGAGAGTCAGAAATTATTTTTAGACTTGATGCCGGTTCAAGAGCATAAGATGGCGTCATAGCCCCCTCAATCCCCCAAGGGGGAAGTGGAGCATTTAAAATAAGGAATGTATAGATAGTATTTATTGTTTGATGTAGTAGTAAAGGGAGTCAACCTATGAAAAATGAATAATTTTTTATCACAAATACAAGAAGGATTTTTAAGAAGAAGTTGTAAATAATTGGAAATTACTTCCAACGTCTTAAACCTCTTAAACGTTTTAAACCTCTTGAACCTCTCTTACATGTTTTGTCCTCCATTAACCATAACTTTTTTAGGAACAGGCACCAGCGGTGGTGTACCTATGATTGCTTGTGATTGTGAGGTATGTGAATCTTCAGACTTAAAAGACAAAAGATTTAGAAGCAGCATTTTGGTGGAAAGTGATAACACTACAATTGTAATTGACACTACCCCAGATTTTCGTTCGCAAATGCTACATGCAAAAGTAAAAAAATTGGATGCGGTTTTATTTACACATCCCCATAAAGATCATGTGGCGGGGTTAGACGACATCAAAGCCTTTAATTATTTTCGTCAGCAACCTTTGGATGTTTATGCAAATGAACTAACACAGCTTGCCTTAAAAAAAGAGTTCAGTTATATTTTCGATGAAAACAAATATCCCGGCGTACCAGAAATCAACATGCAAAGCATTGACAGCGCTGCTTTTGTTGTTGGCGATATTCCAGTAATTCCAATTTATGTATGGCATTTGAAGATGCCAGTGCTCGGATTTCGTTTTGGAAATTTTACCTATATCACAGATGCAAACCGCATTGACGAGAGCGAAATGCAAAAAATTATTGGGAGTGATGTTTTGGTGTTAAATGCATTAAGAAAAGAAAAACACGTCTCTCATTTTACTTTAAATGAAGCCGTTCAAAAAGTACATGAATTAAAAATCCCCAACGCTTATTTTACGCACATCAGTCATCAGCTTGGAAAGCATGAACAAATAAACAAAGTACTGCCCCAAGGAATACAATTGGCCCACGACGGACTAGTGATAAAAACAAAATAAATCCGTTTTTTTCTCCTTAAAATTTTTTGCATGAACTGTAGTTTTATCTCATGCAAAAAAAAGAACAACACCAATTATTAAGTTTTAGCAAAAAAGAAAAGAATGGCATTATTTTAATTGTTTTCGTCAATTTGGTATTGATATCATCTCCATTTATTTATGAGCGATTGTTTCCTGAAAAAAAAGAAGCAACTGTTGATTTAATTACAGAATTAAAAACGCTTGAAGAGATACAAAAAGACAGTGCAACACATTTTGAAACACAGCTACAGACATCAAATGATAGCTATTACCAATCAGAAACTGCGAATGATAAAGCCGAAACAAAATCGGAGTTGTTTCATTTTAATCCAAATGTAATAACGGAGCGAGAATGGATGAAATTGGGCGTGTCAGAAAAAACGTCAAAATCAATACAGAAATATATTTCAAAAGGTGGGCAATTTAGAAAGCCCGAAGACATCAAAAAGATATGGGGAATACCAGAATTATTGGCGAATAAATTAATCCCATTTGTACAAATTCCCGAAGTCAAATCAACAAATGAAAAGGAATTTTTTAAAAAAAATGAGCGTAACATAAGTTATGTAGACATTAATAAAGCAGACTCCGCATCTTGGGAATCTTTGCCTGGCATAGGACCAACATTGGCCAGAAGAATCATTTTATACAGAGAAAAATTGGGCGGTTTTTTTGAACTGCCGCAGCTATTAGAAGTCTGGGGTGTGCAAGATTCTGTATTACAAAAATGTAAACCAAGGTTCCTTTTAGGCGGAGAAATAAAAAAAATTGACATTAATTTAGCCACATTTGAGGCCTTAAAAACCCATCCTTACATTGGATATAAATCAGCCAATGCAATCATCAATTATCGAAATCAACATGGAAACTTTAATCGGTTAGAAGACATTCAAAAAATCATACAAATTGATGAAAAATCGTACAATCGGTTTCAGCGCTACTTAACAATAAAACAATAAATACTAACGCTTGTTTGCATTTTTAAATCCCTAAATTGCACAAAATAAAAACCAAATAAAATGCATTTTCAACAATCAGAAATCACTGCTCAAGTAGCTCAAACCGCAAAGGATTTTGCGAACCAACATATACGACCCAATTTGATGGAATGGGATGAATCACAAGAATTTCCGGTTCATATTTTTAAAGCATTAGGCGAATTGGGTATGATGGGTGTATTGGTACCAGAGGCTTATGGTGGAACAGGGTTGAGTTACTTCGAATACAATGTAATCATTCAAGAAATTTCAAAGGTATGTGGCTCAGTGGGATTATCACTTGCAGCGCACAATTCTTTGTGTACGGGGCATATCATGACATTTGGCAATGAGGTGCAAAAACAAAAATACCTTCCCAAATTGGCTACAGCCGAGCATATAGGCGCCTGGGGATTAACAGAGCCGAATACAGGAAGCGATGCAGGAAACATGAAAACAACTGCCGTTAAAGATGGCAACAATTGGATCATCAATGGTACAAAAAGTTGGATTACACATGGCAAATCTGGCGATGTAGCAGTGGTGATTTGCAGAACAGGAGAACCTCGAGCAAAAAATAATTCTACTGCGTTTATCGTTGACCGTGATACCCCTGGATTTTCTGGCGGAAAGAAAGAAAACAAATTGGGCATGCGTGCGAGTGAAACTTGCGAAATGATTTTTGATCAATGTGTAATTTCTGATGACCAACGTTTAGGAGAAGTAGGAGATGGATTTAAACAAGCGATGAAAATATTAGATGGAGGTCGTATTTCAATTGCAGCATTGAGTTTGGGTATTGCAAGAGGTGCATATGAAGCTGCCTTACAATATTCGAAAGAACGTCATCAATTCGATCAGCCGATTTCAAACTTTCAAGCGATTTCTTTTAAGTTGGCGGATATGGCCACAAAAATTGAATGTGCCGAGTTGTTGATACAACAAGCTTGTGATTTAAAGATTAAAGGTTTGCCAATGACCAAAGAATCGGCAATGGCTAAATATTATGCAAGTGAAATTGCTGTAGAAATCAGCACTGATGCCGTACAAATTTATGGTGGCTATGGGTACACAAAAGATTTCCCGGTAGAAAAGTTTTATCGCGATAGTAAGCTTTGCACCATCGGCGAAGGCACTAGTGAAATACAGAAATTGGTGATTAGTAGGGAGATTTTGAAGTAAAATGTTTGGGGTTTGGGGTTTGGGGTTCGGCGTTAAAACTAATAGTCAATTTGGAACAAAATCAAATAATGAGAAAATGCTTCCAACGCCAAACACCAAACACCAAACAAAAATTATACCACCACATTCACCATCTTACCCTTTACAAAAATGATCTTTTTAGGTGCATTTCCTTCGAGCCATTTTTGAACGATTTCATTATTTAAAACGATTTGTTCTACTTCTGGCTGTTCGGCTGCAAGAGAAATTTCAATGTTGGTTCTTAATTTACCATTTATTGAAATCGGATATGATTTGCTAGACTCTACTAAATAAGATGCATCAAATATTGGATAAACTGCATCTAAAATGCTTGTAGAATGTCCAAGTTGATGCCACAATTCTTCTGATATATGTGGGGCATAAGGCATCAACAAAATCAACAGATTTTCGAGAATTGATTTTTTATGACATTTTAAATCGCTCAATTCATTTACACAAACCATGAAGGCACTTACAGCTGTGTTGTATGAAAAGTTTTCTGTGTCTGATTCGATTTTTTTGATGGTGCGATGAAGGATTTTCAATTCAGCATCTGTTGCATTTTCTTCGTTCCAAACTTTTCCTTTTAGATCATCATTAAACAAGCGCCAAAGCTTTCTAAGAAATCGATGAACTCCTTCAATACCTTTTGTGTCCCAAGGTTTGCTTTGTTCAATTGGACCTAAAAACATTTCGTACATCCTAAACGTATCCGCACCATATTTCAATACCAAATCATCAGGGTTTACGGTATTGAATTTAGATTTCGACATTTTTTCAACTTCAACACCACACAAATATTTACCCTCTTCTAAAATAAAACGAGCATTGGCATAATCAGGTTTCCAATTGGAAAATGCCGTTGTATCTAATTCGATACCATCTACAAAATTTACATCTACATGCAATTCATCAGTATCATAATTATCTTTTAACCCAAATGAAACAAACTCGTTCGTTCCTTTAATACGATACACAAATCGGCTACTGCCTTGTATCATGCCTTGATTAACCAATCGTTTAAATGGTTCATCAAAACCAATATGTCCCAAATCAAACAACACTTTTGTCCACATACGGCTATACAATAAATGCCCAACTGCATGTTCAGTTCCACCTATGTACACGTTTACCTGTCCCCAATAATCGCTTACTTTTCTATCACAAAATGTGTTTGCATTCTTGGGATCCATGTAACGTAAAAAATACCAAGATGAACCAGCATAACCCGGCATTGTAGAGGTTTCTAATTTTTCATTTTTCCAAGATTCGATATTGGCTAGCGGCCCTTCCCCTTCTGGACCGGGACCATATTTTTCTACGTGTGGCAATTCCAATGGCAATTGTGTTTCTTCTTTTGCCATAGCCATTCCATCTTCCCAACGAATAGGAAAAGGTTCTCCCCAATAACGTTGTCTACTAAACCCGGCATCACGCATTTTAAAATTCACTTTTCTTTTTCCAATGCCCAACGATTCTATTTTTTCAATGGCCACGTTAATGGCATCTTTCATCAACAACCCATTTAAAAAATCAGATGCTTGTAAAGTGGCGTCTTTAGTAGGATTTGCCTGTGTTCCATCATAGTGCTCTCCTATGATGTTGGTAATTGGAATATTAAAATGTTGTGCAAATAAAAAATCGCGTTGATCGCCACAAGGCACCGCCATAATTCCACCTGTTCCATATCCTGCCAACACATATTCTGCAATCCAAATGGGAATTTGTTTTCCGTTAAATGGATTTGTTGCAAAAGCTCCAGTAAAGCATCCGGTAATTTGTTTTACCTCGGCCATACGCTCTCTATCGCTTCTGCTTTTTACATAGGTCAAGTATTCGTTTATGCTTGCCTGTTGCGCTTCGGTAGTAATATGATTTACCAAATTGTGTTCTGGTGCCAAAACTAAAAAGTCTACCCCAAAAATCGTATCTGGTCTTGTGGTGTACACTTTTATTTTATATTCACCATTATTACCGCTTTGACTTTCCACTTCAAAATCCATTTCACATCCTTCACTTTTTCCAATCCAATTGCGTTGCATTTCTTTCATTGAATCGCTGAAATCCACTGTATTTAAACCTTCCAAAAGTCTATCTGCATAATCTGTAATGCGCAAATACCATTGACGCATTTTCTTTTTGATAACTGGATGCCCGCCTCTTTCACTAACGCCATTAATCACTTCATCGTTTGCCAAAACTGTACCTAGAGCCTCACACCAATTCACTTCTCCAAATGCAGAAAATGCCAATCGATGCTGCATTAAAATCTCTTGCTGTTTGTTTTTTGGAAACGATTTCCATTCTTCAGCTGAAAAATTTTCTGAACCCGATGTTTCAAATTGTTGAATCAATGTTTGAATGGATTCTGCTTTTTTTGTTTGTGGATTAACCCAACTTTTAAACAATTGTAAAAATATCCATTGTGTCCAGCGATAATAATCGGGTTCACTGGTACGAATTTCTCTACTCCAATCATAACAAAATCCAATTTTATCGAGTTGGTCTTTGAATGTGGCGATATTTTTTTGAGTGGTAGTTGCTGGATGTTGACCGGTTTCAATCGCATACTGCTCTGCAGGCAAACCAAAACTATCGAATCCCATAGGATGCAAAACATTGAAACCTTTTAAACGCTTGTATCTGCTATAAATATCACTGGCAATATATCCCAATGGATGACCAACATGTAAGCCTGCACCACTTGGATAAGGAAACATGTCCAACACGTAAAATGGCGGCTTCGAAGAATCATTTGACACTTGATACGCATTAGTGTCTTTCCAGTTGTTTTGCCATTTTTTCTCCGTCTCAATAAAATTATATTCCATCTTTTATGTCTTAATTTATTTTAATCTTGGGAAATATTTATCGTGCTGAAACTTTTTTAAAAGTTTGTAATAAGTGCGTTTGATTCAAAATTTTTGCATCAAAATTACTTTTAGCCAAAAACGAATTCAATTTTTTAACAAAGTTTCAGTTTTTGAAGTGCACAAAAATATAACAAAGCAGGTAAAAACCTTTATTTTTGTAAGGCTCTATTCATTAAACTTTGAAGAAAACATATGGCACAATTTGGAAAATCATCAAGCAAAAAAGGAAAACCTTCTTATGGATATGCAATTATTGGTATGGCATTGGTATTGTTTCTGTTTGGAATTGTAGGTTGGTTTTTTTTAAACTTACGCAAAACAGGTGATTATTTTAAAGAAAACATTCAAGTACATACCTATTTAAACAGAGATGCGTCTAAGAAACGCATTGACAGTTTGGTTAAGTATATTGAAACCCTACCTTACACCAACAAGGTTGAATACGTTACTAAAGAAAAAGCCATTGAAAAATGGAATACCGAAAATGATACCACTTGGAAAATGTTTTTAAAAAACAATCCTCTTCCAGAAAGTGTGGATTTTTATGTGAAAGCCAATTATGTTGAGGAAGATAGTTTGAACTTATTATCCAATCAATTACAATCTGCTTATCCTGGGGTAATTTCAGAATTTCAGTTCCCAACTGAAACCGTTGCCAAAGTGAGCAACTATGTAAAAACGGGCGGGTTCATATTTTTATTTGCCGCTATTGTTTTAACCATTTTAGTTGTTTTTTCAATTGACAATACCATTCGATTGGCGATGTATAGCAATCGTTTTTTAATAAAAACAATGCAAATGGTGGGCGCTACAAGAGGGTTTATTGCAAAGCCCATTAATCAGCGTGCTGTAATAAATGGCGTAATCGCTTCTTTTATTGCCATTATTGCTGTCTGGGCTTCAGTACTACTTATTGAAAGTTTTTTACCCGACTTTAAACTGTTGCACGACAATAGTGGACTTGCCTATTTATTTTTAATCATAATTTTGCTAGGCATTTTAATTTCATTGGCCAGCACTTATCGTTCTGTCATAAAATATCTAAAAATGAAATTGGATGACCTTTATTAAGTAGAAAACAATTTTTATTATCTTGCAATCACAAAAAGAAAAAATGTCAACAGAAAAAATAACAGAAACTACGGTTTCAAAAAATAATAATGCTAACCAATCTTTATTTGGTAAAGAAAATTACATGCTTATGCTTGCCGGATTATTGGTACTTGGCTTGGGATTTTTTTTAATGGCGGGCGGAAAAAGTAGCGACCCAAAGGTATTTGACCCTAAAGAAGTTTATAGTACAACCAGAATAACCGTTGCACCGATTTTAATCGTTTTAGGCTTTATCATTGAGGTAGTTGCCATCATGAAGAAACCAAAATCTATTTAATCTTTTATAAAATAATTGCGAAGTTTAAGCTTCGCTTTTTTTTTAAACTTATTTACTGTGACTACCATTGAATCTATTGTAATTGGCATTGTTGAAGGACTTACTGAATTTCTGCCTATATCTTCAACTGCCCACATACGCTTTACCGGGAATTTTTTGGACATTTCTAACGAGGATAAATTTTTCAAACTATTTACCATTGCTATTCAACTTGGTGCGATATTATCTGTTATAGTTTTGTATTATAAAAAATTCTTGGCTTTTAAAAATTGGCAGTTTTATGCCAAGCTTATGATTGCAGTTATACCTGCACTTATTTTCGGGAAATTATTTAGTGAGAAAATTGATTTAATTCTTGAAAAGCCAGTGATAATTGCGGCAATAATGATTGCAGGTGGCGTGTTGTTTCTATTTATCGAAAATTTATTCAAAACACATTCAATAGACAGTGAAGAAAAAATTGATTTCATCACAGCATTTAAAATTGGACTGTTTCAATGTCTTGCCATTTTGTTTCCAGGATTGAGCAGAAGTGCGTCAACCATTATTGGCGGTATGAGTTTAAAACTTACCCGTTCTGCAGCTGCAGAGTTTTCGTTTTTCTTAGCTGTTCCTACTATGCTAGCGGCAACTGGATATAAATTGTACAAATTTATCGATGAAAATGGAGGCATTTCTTCCGACCAAATGAAACAACTTGCTATTGGAAATGTTGTGGCATTTGTTGTGGCTTTAATTGCCATCAAATTTTTTATCGGGTTTTTACAAAAACATGGTTTCAAAATTTGGGGGTACTACCGGATTTTTGTTGGGGTGATTTTGATGGTATTAATTTTTATGAGAATCATTAAAGATGATTTTGCATGGAGCATTATAGAAAGACTCATCATTTTTATCAAATAATTACAATACAACAGCATTTAAAATTTTAATCATTATGGAATATCGTCGTTTAGGAAAATCAGGTTTACAAGTCAGTGCATTATCATTTGGCAGCTGGGTAAGTTTTAGCAAGCAAATCAATGATAAGGTTGCGGATGAGCTTATGGGCATTGCGTTTGACAATGGTATCAACTTTTTTGATAACGCAGAAATATATTCGCTTGGCGAAAGTGAAAAAATGATGGGCAGGGTTATCAGAAAGAAAAAATGGGACCGTTCTTCTTTTCTTGTTTCTTCAAAAGTATTTTGGGGCTGGAGAGGTAAAGAAAACAAACCCAATCAAATTGGATTGAGTCGCAAACATGTGATTGAGGCCTGTAATGAAGCGCTGGTAAGACTTCAAGTAGATTATCTAGATATTTATTTATGCCATAGGCCTGATAAACAAGTACCTATTTCGGAAACGGTTTTTGCCATGAATACACTTATTCAGCAGGGAAAAATTTTGTATTGGGGAACCAGCGAATGGAGTGGCGTTGAAATTATGGAAGCACATCGCGTGGCTGCTGAATTTAAATTAATTGGTCCAATAACAGAACAGCCTCAATACAATATGTTTGAGCGTGAGAAAATTGAAAAAGAATATTTGGATGTGTACAGAACAGTTGGATTAGGCACTACCATTTGGAGTCCGTTAGCTTCTGGCTTATTAAGTGGGAAATACAACGATGGTATTCCAAAAACTAGTCGCTTTGCTTTAGAAGGTTTCGATTGGCTAAAAGACCGTTGGATGCTTGATGACAATCTAAAAAAAGTAAAAAAGATCTCTGAATTGGCTTCAAAATTAGGGGTGTCAACCGCTGCATTAAGTATAGCTTGGTGTATTAAAAACCCGAATGTAAGTACAGCAATACTAGGTGCAACCAAGAAGCAACAGCTAATTGAAAATTTAAAATCTTTAGAAGTGGCGCCCATGCTTAATCCAGAAATCATGGAAAAGATTGACGGTATCATGAAAAACAAACCTAAGCTTCCGGATTATTGATATACGTTAATACTCAATAGCAACGATACTTTTAAAGCATAACCAATGAATACAACAGAAGTAGTTATTTATGGGATACCCAATTGTGATAGCATAAAAAAAACCATTGATTGGCTAAATGAAAATCAAATAACATTTCATTTTCACAGTTATAAAAAATTGGGTATTGAAAAAAGCACGCTAAAAAAATGGTGCAAGCTTGTAGGATGGGAAATGCTGCTGAATAAAAAAGGAACTACATGGAAAAAAATCCAACCGGAGTATCAAGATGTAGAAATTAACGAAGCAATAGCTATAGAAATTATGCTTCAAAATAACAGCATCATAAAAAGACCAGTGGTAGCATTTAATAATAAATTAATAGTTGGTTTTAATGAAAATGAGTTATCCCATTTTTTCAAATAAAGACAACTCTTCTACCCTTTCTCCCTTTAGCAACAGGTGTGTTTTAAAACCCATTTTTTGTGCAGTAATAATGTTTGGTGCTGAGTCATCTATAAAAAACGTTTCGCCCGCTTCAATGCCTGCATCCTTCAAAACAAACTCAAAAATATCCGCATTGGGTTTGCGCATGCCCATTTTAAAAGAATAATAAGCCTTTGTAAAATACACATCTAGTTCTTCTACATGGAGTTGTTGCTGGGCTAAAAGATTAATTTCGGTTAAATGAATAGCGTTGGTGTTACTTAAAAGATATAGATTATAATCAAATTTTATGGCAGATAAAAGTTTCATTGTTTCTACTCTAAAATCGAGTAAAATTGAATTCCAGGCATTTCTTATTTCCGCTGTTGAAATGGTTATTTGAAATTGCTTTTTTATAGATTCGTAAAACACTTCATTGGAAATATCTCCTTTTTCCAATTCCTCAAATAATGTTGATGCCGCTAATTGAGAATATTGTTTTTCGAAATCTTTAATGCCTATTTTGTCAAATGACCTACACACTTTTTCAAAATCAATATCAATTAATACTGCCCCTAAATCAAATAAAATATTTTTTACTGCTTTCATAAAATGATATGCCTTGAAAGTAAGAATCAGAGCGAGAAACAGAACTAAACTGATGAAAAAACCAGACCTCTTTGATCGATCACGCTTTCATTTTCGCTCTGAATTATTTTAAATATCCAAAGAAGAATTATGAATAAACTTCAACAATGAAGCGGTATTTTTTAAATTTAATTTTTTCAAAATGTTGGAACGATGTACTTCAACAGTACGAGAAGATAAAAACAATACTTCTGCAATTTCTTTTGATGACATGCCGTCTTTTATCCTTTTGAGTACATCGATTTCTCTTTCAGATAATTTGCTGATATCTGGAAGTTCATCATCTTCAAATACTTGTTTGGCTAAATTTTCCTGAATCTCTTTGCAGATAAAAATTTTGCCTTCTACTACTGATGTAATGGCGTCGAACATTTCACTTTTCTGGCTGTTTTTTGTCACATACCCCAACGCACCATTTTTAAGCATTCGTTTTGCAAATGAGGGTTGATTGTGCATGGAAACACCAATTATTTTTGAACCTGGAGAACCTTTTTTTATGAGTTTGGTAGCATCTATTCCAGAAATAGGCATGATGTTAATGTCCATAATAACTACATCTGGGCGTTTGTTTTTTACAATTTCCATTGATTTGTCTGATGTATCGTTGCAAATGGCAAGTACAGAAAATCTTGGATCCGAATTAATCAATTCAGACCACATTTCAGCAATCAAATTATGATCGTCGAATATTATGATGGTTATTTTATTACTCATATTTGATGATGTTTTTTAAAGGCAATTCTATCGTGAAAGTTGTTTGCAATTTTGAAGATTCTACTTTTGAACTACCACTATAAAAGTAAGCCCTATTTGTAATACTGTTTAATCCATTTCCTTTTTTTATTTTATTAATATTAAAAGGCTTTCCGTCATTTTTATAAACGATCATTAACATTGTTTTAGTGCGTTTCAATGTTAATTTGATTTTTTTTGCATCCGCATGCTTGATGGTATTTACGATGAGCTCTTGAATGATTCGATAAATACTTTTTTGCGCATCTAATTCTAATTCATCCAAATCATCTTTTTTACAATCTACATTAAATTCAATCTGATTCATATCATTGAATTGATTGAACAATTCAATAATTGCTTCTTTCAACCCAAGATCAATTAAAGCTGGTGGAACCAAGTTTCTAGAAATACGTCTTATTTCATTTAATGCTTCTTCAACTTTATCTTTTGCTTTATTTATTAGTTCGGGTTTTATATCATTAGAACCAGCAGCCATTTGCAAAAACAAACTCGTATA
>Ga0209598_10002124_pt1 | contig 15721 bp, 14 predicted proteins | sample M_140807_EF_Meta_FD_187317 | JGI IMG/M metagenome (GOLD analysis project Ga0209598, IMG submission 187317) | Freshwater microbial communities from Lake Montjoie, Canada to study carbon cycling - M_140807_EF_MetaG (SPAdes) (version 2) | ecosystem: Environmental > Aquatic > Freshwater > Lake... | reverse complement strand
CAGGGATTAAGCCATTTGCCAGAAGCCATGGGACTTGGAAAGCATACATATTTAACCATTAAACAAAATTTATTTTGGGCATTTGCTTATAATATTATTGCCATTCCTATCGCTGCTGTTGGATTGCTTACGCCTACTTTTTCGGCATTGGCCATGGGTTTTAGTGATGTAATGCTGGCCGTTATTTCTTTAAATTTATTTGTGAAAAAAGTAATCTAATTTTAAAGCATATTTTGAGTGAAGCATTATCCATATTGAAAAAATATTGGGGGCACGATCAGTTCAGGCCGCTTCAATCAGATATTGTGGAAGCCGTTTTAGCCAATCAAGATGTGCTTGCTTTATTGCCAACGGGCGGCGGCAAATCCATTTGTTTTCAAGTGCCCGCAATGATGCTCGATGGTATTTGTTTGGTGATTAGTCCGCTGATTGCCTTAATGAAAGATCAAATCGAAAACTTAGAGCGCAAAGGCATTTCAGCTATATCCATTCATTCGGGCATGACCTATCCAGAAGTAAAAAAATGTTTGCAACAAGCGGCCTTTGGCAATTACAAGTTTTTATATGTATCACCCGAAAGATTGGAAACAGATTTATTTGAAGAATTTTTACCCGCCATAAAACCTTGTTTGATTGCCATTGATGAAGCACATTGTATTTCGCAATGGGGTTATGATTTCAGACCTTCGTATTTAAAAATTGCAAACCTTAGAAAGCAATTGCCAAAGGTTTCCATCATAGCATTAACAGCATCAGCAACTTTGGATGTGCAAAACGACATCTGTGAAAAATTGAAATTTACGGATGCTCAAAAAAGATTTCAACAATCTTTTTCGCGACCTAATTTGAGTTATCAAGTGCGTATTCCTTCTTCTAAGCCACATCATTTGATTGAGCTTTTGAAAAAAAATACGGAATGCTCAATTGTATATTGTAAAAGCCGAAAGCAAACCCAGGAAGTTGCTCGTTTGCTTCAGCAGCATCAAATTAATGCAGATTATTATCATGCTGGATTAAGCAGCATTGAACGTTCTGTAAAACAACAGAATTGGATTTCAAATCAATGCACCACCATCGTTTGTACCAACGCATTTGGAATGGGAATTGATAAGCCAGATGTGCGGTTGGTGATTCATTTTGCAATACCCGAAAGTTTGGAAAATTATTATCAAGAAGCAGGACGAGCAGGAAGAGATGGAAAAGAATCAGATGCCATTTTATTGTATGCGCCACATGAAATTCAGGATTTAGAAAAGCAAAATGATTTAAGATACCCCGATTCAGATCAGTTGAAAAAACTATACACCGATTTGATGAATTACTTGCAAGTGCCCGCGGGTATTGGCGAAGGACAATCTTTTGATTTTGATATTGTTGATTTTGCTGCCAATTTTAAATGGAATGTATTGCAAGCTACATATGGATTACAGGCTATTGCTCAAGAAGGCTTGCTATATTTCAATGAACAAAATTTTAAACCTTCAAAAATTGTATTCACCACGTCAAAAGAAGCGCTCTACGATTTTGAACATAACAACCCAACTTTAGAGCCCATCATTAAAACGCTGTTAAGAAGCTATGAAGGCATATTTGATTATCCAACAAACATACACGAAACCCGCATTGCGAAAATTTCATCAACACCCATTGATTTGGTAAGGTTAAAAATTCAGGCATTACATAAATATCAAGTGATCAATTATCAACCTGCAGCGGAAAGTCCGCAGGTAGTTCTAACAAAAAACAGAATGTATGTGGATGCGTTTAAATTTGACTTAGAAAATCTACGCATAAGAAAAGAAAAACACGCAGAAAGGGTAAATCAAATGATTCAATATACGACCAATGAAAGCAATTGTAGAAGTCAAATCATAGGTGTGTATTTTAATGATATAGACATTAAAAAATGTGGCAAATGTGATAACTGTAGAAGCGATAAAAAAACGGAATTGAATGATGTAGAATTTGAACAGATAAGCGTTAAAATACTAGAAATATTGAGCCATGGTGAACATTCATTTCAACATATTTCTAAAGCTATAGAATCGACTAACGTAGAAAAAGCAAATGAAGTAATTCAATATTTAATTTCGGAAGGGATTATTGAAATGAATGAGATGGGATTATTGAAAACAAAAAAAAAGGGACCAAGATAAAAATCTAGTCCCGCTTTAAAATCCAATATCCTATGAAAAACCGAAACGAAGGTAATGAATGTTGTGTTAACTAAATAAAAAAGTTAGCTTTTTATTTAGTTCATTTTAGTTCATTAATAAAATTATATCAATCAATGAAGGTCTATTAAATATTGATTTTAAATGATATGGTTTCTCTGACATACCAATAAGTAGGTATTTTTAAAAAATTGTTTTTTATGCAAAAAAAATATTTTATTTCTTTTTTATGCTTTATTTCTTTTATTACGTTATCGATTGCGTTTAAAGAAATAAAAACGGATGACTATTCGAAAAAAAAGTTAGGAGAATTGCTCTTTAATGAAAAAATAATTTCAAAAGATTCCTCTGTAAGTTGTGCCAGTTGCCACAATCCTGCATTTGCTTTTGCAGACACATTGGATTTTAGTGTGGGAATAAACGGCCACCTTACAAAACGAAATACACCTTCTGTGTTAAACATGAAAAATAGGCCATATTTTTTTTGGGACGGAAGGGCAGAAACATTGGCACAACAGGCATTGATGCCCATTCAAAATCCAGATGAAATGGGTTTGTCCATTGATGAAGCCATTGAAAGATTGAATGCTTCTGCGTTTTATAAAAATTATTTTTATCAAGTTTTCAATTCGCCACCCAACACAAAAAATTTGAGTTTGGCATTTGAAGCTTATGAAAATACCTTAGAAACTGTAGACAGTAAATTTGATGATTGGAGCAATAACATAGGAAAATTATCTGCATCAGAAGAACGCGGTCGTAAACTTTTTATAGATGATGACTCAAAATGTTTTGATTGTCATTTTGGAATTGATTATACCAATGATGATTTTAAAAATATTGGATTGTTTAATGGTAAAAATTTAAATGACAGCGGTAGATATTTAATCACTCGAGATTTAGCAGATTTGGGAAAATTTAAAACCCCAGGTTTGAGAAACATTGCGCTTACAGCACCATACATGCACAATGGAATGTTTAAAACATTAGAGGAAGTAGTGGAGTATTATAGCAACACCAATAAATTTGTACCAGATGCATATAATAAAGACGCCACACTTCAAACGCCTATTAAATTTTCAGATAGAGATAAGAAAGATTTAGTAGCCTTTTTAAAAACCTTATCTGATAAAAAATTCATGACAAAAAAAAGTAGCAATTGAATTTATTATCATAAAAAAAAGGAAGCAATTGAATACATTTGTTTTCATCACAAAACATTATCAAAAAACCTTTAACATTTTATTATTTAACAAATGGTAAAAAGTAAAGATGAAATGTTATAATTTGGAGTTAACTAAAACTATTTACCATGGAAGCAGCAAAATCAAAAATCTTACTATGCGAAGATGACACAAATCTTGGCATGGTGTTAAAAAACTATTTGGAATTAAATGATTACGATGTAACGCTTGAAAGAGATGGTCGATTAGGGTTGGCCGCATTTCAACGTGAAAAATTCGACATCTGTTTATTAGACGTAATGATGCCCAATATGGATGGGTTTAAAGTTGCAGAAGAAATCAGAGACATCAATCCAGATGTTCCATTGTTTTTCTTGAGTGCAAAAACCATGAAAGAAGACATCATCCAGGGATATAAATTAGGTGCTGATGATTATATTACTAAGCCATTTGATAGTGAAGTATTGCTTCATAAAATAAAGGCAATTATTAAAAGAAACGAAGAAGATCATCGCGAAGAATTATATGCAGAGTATGACTTAGGAAAATACCATTTCAATCCAAGATTACGTGAACTAACGGTAAACGGTATCACCCAAACCCTTTCTCCTAAAGAAAATGATTTATTAAAAATGCTAGCAGATTATAAAAATGATTTGTTGCCAAGAGAAATTGCATTAAAGAAAATTTGGGGTAGCGATACTTATTTCAATGGAAGAAGCATGGATGTTTACATAGCAAAGCTTCGTAAATATTTAAAAGAAGATGAAAAGCTTGAAATCGTAAATATCCATGGAAATGGATTTAGATTGGTGGTGTCGGTGTAGATAATTTCAAATTTTATATAGAACTAGCGTCGGTCTCAAACCGGCGCTTTTTTGTGGCTGGATACTGGATGCCAGTTCATTACAAACATCCAACATCCAACATCCAACACCAAACACCAAACTACAAACCTCTTATCACTTCCTCCAAAAACCCCTGATCAATTACATCAAAAAAACCAAGGTGTTCGCTATCGACATCCAAAACGCCAATGACTATACCGTTTCTAATAATCGGCAGTACAATTTCTGATTTCGATAAACTGCTACAAGCAATATGACCAGGAAATTTTTCTACATCGGGTACTATAATTGTTTTCATTTCCTGCCATGCAGTTCCACAAACGCCTCTACCTTTTTTAATGCGCGTACATGCAATCGGACCTTGAAACGGTCCCAAAACCAATTCATCATCTTTGACCAAATAAAACCCTACCCAAAGCCAATTGAATTGCGTTTTTAAACAAGCCGAAATGTTGGCCAAATTAGCAATCAAATCTGTTTCGTGTTCGATGATGCTTTTAATTTGAGGGAGCAAACTTTCATATTGTTCCGTTTTATCTCCAGTATAAATCAATAATTCTTCAGACATAAACATTATAATTTTTGTAGCAAATCATTTATTAAAGAGGTTTCATATCCTTTTTGTATCAAATAAGATTGAATCTTTTTCTTTTTTATAAAAATATTCTTTTCAGAACGCAAAGTATTTGATTTGGTAATTAACAATTTTTCTAGCTTTTTTTGATAGTCGTCTTCATCAATATTGCTTAATCCAACTTTGATACAGTAATCGCTAACCCGATTTTTTTTTAATTCGTATTTAATCTTTTGCTTTCCCCAATCCTTGATGTTGAACTTTCCCCGCGAAAACGCAATGGCATATCGTTCTTCATTTAAAAAATTTTCAGTAATCAATTCAGAAATGATCGTCTCTACTTGCTCAGGATACAAACCAAAACTGTACAATTTATCCTTCACTTCTTGATGACTTCGTTCCTGATAAGCACAGTAATGCTTTATTTTTTCAGTAGATTTTTCAATGCCTATGTTTAAAACTTTGCTCAAATGTTGAAAATTATTTTTTAGAATGTTGAAATTAGGAACAAATTATCTTCGTATCATTACAATCATTAAATTATCTTTGATTCCTAAAATTAGAATATGAAATTTATCGTGTCGGCTTCATTATTATTGAAGCAATTACAACAAATCAGTGGTGTTATCAATAGTAATCCAGTATTGCCTATACTTGAAGACTTTCTTTTTGAAATAGAAAACAACAAACTTACCATAGTGGCAACCGACCTTGAAACCGTGATGAAAATTAGCATGCCAATTGAAACCAAAGAAGACGGAAAGGTTTGTATTCCAGCTAAATTATTGATGGATTCGCTTAAAAATATCTCAGATCAACCGTTGACATTCAGTATAGATAAGAATTACGGGATCGAAATTACCAGCGATAATGGTAAATATAAAGTGATGGGCGAAAATCCAGAAAGCTTTCCTCGCGAACCTCAAAAAGAGAACGCCAACTCATTTGTGATTACATCTTCGGGATTGGTTACAGCAATCAATAAAACCATTTTTGCGGTTAGTACAGATGATTTAAGACCCGCAATGACAGGTGTGTTTTTTGAATTGGATGAAAAAAAGGGCGTTACTTTAGTAGCTACTGATGCGCATCGTTTGGTAAGATATTCAAGAAAAGATGTGACTTGCTCAGAAAATCACACATTTATCGTACCTAAAAAGCCATTAAATCTGTTGAAAAGCGCATTGCCACTAAATGAAGATGAATTAACGGTGTCATACAATAACAACCATTTATTTGTAACGCATGGCAATACCGAATTGATTTGTCGTTTGATAGACGCTAGATTCCCAGATTACAGGGTAGTTATTCCAACCGATAATCCATATAAATTGGTGGTAAATAAGCATGATTTCCAAAATGCATTAAGACGTGTAAGTGTATTTAGCAATAAAAGCACCAATCATATTGCGATTAGTATTAACGGAAACGAGCTGCATTTAACCAGCCAAGATGTAGATTTTAGTAACGAAGGAAATGAAAGAATGGCTTGTCAATATGATGGCGAAAACTTACAAATAGCTTTCAATGCCAAATTTTTGATTGAAATGTTGAATGGGGCAGAAACAGAAGAAATCAATATGGAATTGAGCACATCTTCAAAAGCAGGAATCATTCGCCCAACAGAACAACATGAAAATGAAGATTTATTGATGTTGGTTATGCCTTTGATGCTTAATAATTAATTGTTTTAAAAGGCATTATTTTATTTCCTCGAAATCGATATAATCATCGCTTTTGGGTTTCGAAGTAGTTGGTTTGGCTGTATTTTCACTTGAAGTATGGTTGGTATCAGCTTGTTTATTCATGTTTTGCTGAAACTCGTTCATTTTCTTTTTCACTTCACGCGTTGTTCTAAAGATTGGAATCACCAATTCGAAAATGAATCTGTATAAAAGATAAAAAAGAAATAATTCTACCAGCAATTTAAACATACCCCAAAGTTAAAACTCAATCCATAATAATCGAGTTAATTTTTTTAAGTAATTACAAATTGAGTTTGGCTGATAAACAATCAATGCCTATATTTGTGCTGTAAAATGATAAATGAAGGGAACGGAAGCGTTCCCTTCTCCTTTTTAATAATATGAAATACCCATAAGAGAAAAGCTTATGGCCAAACGGAGATAAGTATCAAGGGTATAATATGTGGCAAAAAGAAAACTATAATACACACATGAATACAATAGCTCATTTCGATACCATTAGCCAATTGCTACAATCGCTTTTAACCGATGATATTTTTTTAGTTGAGATAAAAGTAAAGCCCACCAACAACTATAAAATTTATTTAGATGCGGATGGGGGATTGGGCATTGAAAAATGTATAAAAATCAACCGAGCTTTATACAAACACATGGAGGAAATGGCCCTTTATCCAGAAGGCGATTTTTCTTTGGAGGTGTCAAGTCCAGGTATAGACGAACCACTAAAATTATTTCGTCAGTACAAAAAAAATGTGGGTAGAAATGTAGAAGTAACCTTTAATGATGTCTCCAAGAAAGAAGGACAATTATTGGAAGTGAATGAAAATGAAATAACAATCGGATATACAGAAGGAAAAGGGAAAAAATTGGTTGAACATCAGCAAATAATACCTTTTTCAGATATTAAGCAAACAAAAGTTTTGATAAAATTTTAATTAACTAAAAAACCTCTTCCGGGGAGGCCCTAAAAAAGTAGGGAAGTTCGGATTGGATTATGGCAAGCATTAACTTGATTGAATCATTTCAGGAATTTAAAGAAGCAGAAGGTATAGATCGTCCTACACTTATGAAAGTGATGGAAGATGTTTTTAAAACCCTTATCAGAAAAAAATATGGTAGCGACGAGAATTTCGACGTAATCGTAAATGACCAGAAAGGGGATTTGGAAATCTTTCGTAGAAGAACAATTGTAGATGACGACGATTTGTACAACACCTTAACCGAAATTGAATATAAAAACGCAATTTTAATTGAACCTGATTATCAGGTTGGTGAAGAATTATACGAAGAAGTAGATATTCAATCTGAATTTGGAAGAAGAGCAATATTAGCAGGTAAGCAAACACTTGCGGCACGTATCAACGATTTGAAGAAAAACGTGTTGATTAAAAAATACGAAGATCGTGTAGGCGATATCGTTAGTGGTGAAATTTATCAAGTTTGGAAAAAAGAAGTGTTGATTCTTGATGAAGATGGAAATGAAATGTTGCTTCCAAAAACAGAGCAAATCCCAAGCGATTATTTCAAAAAAGGAGATACTGTTCGTGCAGTTGTGAAAAAAGTAGAACTTAAAAATAGTCAGGCAATCATTATTCTATCTCGTACAAGTCCAGTATTCTTAGAAAAACTACTTGAAATTGAAGTACCTGAAATATTTGATGGCTTAATCGTTGTTAAAAAAATCGTAAGAGATCCAGGAGAAAGAGCTAAAGTAGCCGTTGAAAGCTATGATGATAGAATTGATCCAGTTGGTGCTTGTGTTGGTATGAAAGGAAGTAGAATACACGGTATTGTAAGAGAATTGAAAAATGAAAATATTGATGTAATCAATTGGACAACAAACATCCAATTAATGATTCAACGTTCTTTAACACCAGCAAAAATTACCAGCATTGATTTGGATACAGAAAAACTACATGCAAATGTGTTTTTAAAACCAGATCAAGTTTCATTGGCAATCGGTAGAAGAGGCGTGAATATTAAATTGGCCTGCGAATTAACAGGTTATGAAATTGATGTATTCCGTGATAATGAAGGTGAAGAAGAAGAATATGATATCGATTTAGAAGAATTTGGTGATGAGATTGAATCATGGATCATCGACGAGTTTAAGCGTGTGGGTTGTGATACCGCTCGCTCGGTATTGGCACTTAATGCCGATGAATTAGAACGTCGTACAGATCTTGAAAAAGAAACCATTGCAGAAGTTAGAAGAATATTAACAGAAGAGTTTGAAAGAGAATAAGATTGAATTTTAAAAAAGCAAACGACAATAAAAAAATGTCGTTTTAATATCAAAGAATGTCAGAACTAAACACGCCCAGATTAATGGCAGCAGCCAAGGAATTTAATATAGGTACCAATACCTTGATAGAATTTCTTGTGTCAAAAAATTTCAATGCTGATGAGCTAAAGCCATCAACAAAACTGTCTGAGGATATGTATCGTGTGTTACAATCCGAATTTCAGCAAGATAAGGCAGCAAAGCAAAAAGCAGAGCAAGTAGATTTGCCAAAAGGTGCTGGAGGAGATCCAAAGAAAAAACGCGACGAAGAAGATTTGTCGATCAAGAAAAAAGACGAAAAACCTAAGACAGCTGCTGTAGTTGAGGAAGTAAAACCTGAAGTAGTAGAAACGCCTGTGGCAGAAACGCCAACAATTGAAGCGCAAAAAGTGGATCATTTTGCGGAGGATAAGCCAGATGCTGAAATTCCTGTAGTTGAACAAACAGCAACACAAAAAGAGACAGGCATTACAAAAATAGATGCTCCAGAAATTGGCGGGTTAAAGATTTTAGATAAAATTGATTTAAACCAAATCGATTCTTCAAGTAGACCTAAAAAGACAACTAAAAAAGAACCTGTTAAAAAGTCATCAAAATCGGATGAAACACCAAAAACAGTTGAAGTACCTACACCTCAAGAACAAGAAACGACCATACCTCAAACTGAAGTTGTAGATGATACAACTCCAATAAAAGAAGATCCATCTGTAACTGTTATCGAAAACATTCAAGCAGATAAATTAACAGGTCCAAAAATCTTAGGAAAAATTGTTTTACCAGTTAACAATGATACCCGTCCGAAGCGCGAAACAAATGAGGAGAAGCAAAAGCGCAAACGCATTCCAATTCAAAAGAAACCAGGCGATAATACCAGTCAGCCAGGCCAACCAAATAGAGGAAATAAAGCATTACCTGATAATCGTGGAGGACAACCAAACAGACCACCATTTGGTCAACAAGGCAACAATCCACAACAAGGAGGCAATCGTTTCCAACGCCCATCAACAGGTGCCGGAGCAGCTCCAAAGCGTCAGGAAGATAAAATAATTGATGCAAAAGAAATCCAAGAGAAATTAAAACAAACCCAAGCAAAACTTGCAGGTGCCGGAGGAAGAGGAAAAAGCTTAAAAGCGAAATATCGTAAAGCGAAGCGTGAAGAGATGGCCGAAAACATGGGTGATGGCGAAATCTCAAACAAATTACAAGTAACAGAATTTATTTCGGTTAGTGAATTGGCAGGTTTGATGGATGTAAGCTTTGCAGACATCATCAGCAAGTGTATGAATTTGGGAATCATGGTTTCCATCAATCAACGCTTAGAAGCCGATGTAATTGAATTGGTAGCCAGCGAATTTAACTATGAAGTAGAATTTATCGGGGTGGATGATGCGGCCGAACTAGAAGTAGATGAAGAGGTTGACAATCCTGAAGATTTAAAACCAAGAGCACCAATTGTAACCATCATGGGTCACGTAGATCATGGTAAAACATCGTTGCTTGATTATATCAGACAAACAAACGTTATTGCAGGAGAAGCTGGAGGAATTACGCAGCATATCGGTGCATATGAAGTAACGTTGCCTGATGGACGCGCCATTACGTTTTTAGATACGCCTGGTCACGAAGCCTTTACGGCTATGCGTGCCCGTGGTGCTAAGGTTACAGATATTGCGGTTATTGTAGTTGCTGCGGATGATGCGGTAATGCCACAAACCAAAGAGGCCATTTCTCATGCGCAAGCAGCGAATGTACCGATGATATTTGCCATAAACAAAGTGGATAAAGATGGCGCTAATCCGGAGAAAATTAAAGAACAGCTAGCCTCAATGAATATTTTGGTGGAAAGCTGGGGCGGTAAATTTCAAAGCCAGGAAATCAGTGCTCGTAAGGGAATGAATATCGATTTGTTACTTGAAAAGATATTGTTGGAAACGGATTTGCTTGAATTAAAAGCCAATCCAGAAAAACAATCTTCAGGTACAATTATTGAAGCATCCCTTGATAAAGGTAGAGGTTATGTAGCTACAATATTGGTTCAAAATGGCACATTGAAACAGGGAGACATGATTGTTTCTGGACAATACTTCGGTAAAGTAAAAGCAATGTACAATGAGCGTAATCAACGAGTGGAAGTAGCTCCACCATCAACACCTGTGTTATTATTAGGGTTGAATGGAGCGCCACAAGCAGGTGAAACATTTAAGGTTTTTGCTGATGAAGCAGAAGCAAGAGAAACCGCATATAAGCGCGGACAGATTTTACGTGAACAAGGTATGCGCGCTAAGAAACACATTACGTTGGATGAAATTGGACGTCGTTTGGCATTGGGTAACTTTAAAGAATTGAATGTAATCATCAAAGGTGACGTGGATGGATCGGTAGAAGCATTGAGTGATTCATTACAAAAATTAAGTACAGAAGAAATTGTAATTAAAGTTATTCATAAAGCAGTTGGTGCGATTACAGAAAGTGATGTTACTTTAGCAAATGCATCGGATGCCATCATCATTGGTTTCAACGTTCGTCCTTCAATGCAGGCGGCACGTTTGGCAGAAAGTGAATCCATCCAAATTAAGTTGTACTCAATCATCTATAACGCCATTGAAGAAATCAGATCGGCAATGGAAGGTATGTTAGAACCAACCGTTGAAGAGAAAATCTTGGCCAATGTTGAAATTAGAGAAACATACCGTTTTGATAAAGCAACCGTTGCTGGTTGTCAGGTATTAGATGGTAAAATTGCCCGTAACAGCAGAATCAGATTGGTACGTGATGGAATTGTAATCTTCACCGGCGAACTTTCGAGTTTGAAACGTTTCCGTGATGATGCCAAAGAAGTTACTTCAGGTATGGAGTGTGGTTTGGTAATCAAAAATTATAACGATTTAAAAATTGGAGATATCGTAGAAGCATTTGAAGAAGTTGAAGTTAAGCGTACGTTGTAATGGAAGGCAAAGGTTTAAAAGGTTCAATAAGTTCAATGAGTTCAAAAGGTTCAAAAAGGCAAAATCGGAAAACAGTTCCAACCTTTAAACCATTAAACCAGCTTAGCGATTTAAACTTTTCCTAACCATCATCAAGTTCCGGCTTCAAACTTTTGTTAAATAAAAAACATCGGATTATATCAATTGTTTCGGGTTTAATTTTGGCATCAACAAATTCAATGTTGACTTATACAAAAAGATGAAAAATAAAATTGCGTTTACACTCGTTTCATTATTAGCTTTTACAAGCATATTTGCTCAACCCAAAAAAGTGCTGGCTGATAAAATAATTGCCGTAGTTGGAAATAAAATAATCCTTAAAAGTGATATAGATAATAGCTTAATAGATATGCAACGTCAAGGTGTAGAAATTACTTCAGACGCTAGATGTATGAGTTTGGAACAAGCTATTGGTATAAAAGCATTGGTGCTTCAAGCCGAAAAAGATTCACTACCCGTTACTGATGAAGAAGTAGAAGCTGAAATCGATAATCAAATTCGATATTTTATAAGTCAATATGGTTCTAAAGATGAGGTAGAACGTATTGCTGGTAAATCTTTGTATCAATTAAAAGAGGATTTTAAAGAAGGATTTAGAGATAGAAAGTTGGCTACAGCCATGAGAAATAAAATTGTTGGCGACATTAAAATAACACCCAACGAAGTAAAATCATTTTTTGTAAAAATACCTGTAGATAGTTTGCCATACTACGAAACAGAAGTAGAAGTTGGACAAATTTTAGTTTATCCAAAAGCAAGCAGAGATGCTGAACAATATTGTATTGAACAATTATTGGATTACAAAAAACAAATAGAAAGCGGAAAGAAAGCTTTTGGTACAATGGCATCTGTATATTCAGAAGATCCTGGAAGTAAAGATCGTGGCGGAATGTATGAGATAAACAGAAATCAAAAAGATTTGGATCCCATCTGGATGTCTAAAGCATTTACATTAAAAGAGGGACAAATTTCAGCTCCATTTAAATCAAAATTCGGGTATCATATCATTCAATTGGTATCTCGATTAGGGGATGATGCAGTAGTAAGGCATATTTTAAAGATTCCACAAGTAACCCAAGTTGAATTAAGAATTGGCTTTGGCAAATTAGATAGTGTGCGTGCAAAATTGATTGCAGGCACCATAGATTTTGGTGAAGCTGTTTCGAGATACAGCGATGATGAATCAAGCAAATTTACTGCAGGAATGATTCAAGGAAGAGATGGTAATTTTTTAACCATCGATCAGTTAGATAAAGATTTGGTGGTAAAATTAAAAGATTTAAAAGTTGGCGAGTACTCACAACCGTTAGAGTACACAGATGAACGCGGAAAAAAAGGGCTGAGAATTATTTATTTGAAATCAAAATCTGAGCCTCATCGAGAAAATTTAAAGGACGATTACAATAAAGTTGCACAAAGGGCAATTGAGGAGAAAAAAGAAACAGCATTAGAAAAATGGTTCGATGTAAAAACCAAAGGATATTATATTAAGATTGATGCAGATTATTTAAACTGTGCATCTTTAAAGCATTGGATTGAAATAGCCAATGCATCAGCGAAGTAGCCGAATGATATAAATCACAAAATAAATAGTACGTTTAGTATAATATACAGATGAAAAGGGGATAGATGAAAATCAACACCCATCTACAAATCATTCAATCATACCAATAAACATTGATAGAAAAAAAGAAATCGTTTGGAAATGAAGAGGTGGCTATTCTGGTTGGTTTAATTCAGAAAGATCAAACCGAGCAGCAGGTTATAGAGTATTTGGATGAATTGGAATTTTTAGCAGAAACCGCAGGAGCTAAATCGGTAAAACGGTTTACGCAAAAAATGGCTCACCCCGACAGCAAAACATTTTTAGGAAAAGGAAAGCTGGAAGAAATCAAGAACTACATTTTATTAAAAGGAAATATTACCATTGTAATTTTCGATGACGAACTATCGGGTGCGCAAATCATCAATATCGAAAAGGCAATTGGCATGAAATCAATCGACCGAAGTGATTTGATTTTAGACATATTTGCAAGCAGGGCAAAAACGGCACAGGCAAAAACGCAAGTGGAGCTAGCACAATATCAATATATTTTACCTCGATTAAAAGGGATGTGGAAGCATTTGGAACGTCAAGGAGGTGGAGTGGGTACTAGAGGTCCGGGGGAAACGGAAATTGAAACCGATAGAAGAATTGTAAAGGATAAAATAGCCTTATTGCGTAAGCGCTTGGTTGATATCGATCGTCAATCATTTACACAACGAAAAGAGCGCGGAGAGTTTATACGCGTGGCTTTGGTGGGATATACCAACGTAGGCAAATCAACATTGATGAATGTGTTGAGTAAAAGTGACGTGTTCGCCGAAAATAAATTGTTTGCCACATTGGACACAACTACGCGAAAAGTAGTATTCGAACAAACGCCTTTTTTATTGAGTGATACGGTAGGGTTTATCAGAAAATTACCGCATCATTTGGTAGAGAGTTTTAAAAGCACATTGGATGAGGTAAGGGAAGCAGATATTTTGCTTCATGTGGTAGATATATCGCATACACAATACGAAGAGCAATTGGCGGTGGTAAATAAAACCTTGGTAGAATTGAAATGTGCGGATAAGCCAGTAATAACCATATTCAATAAAATGGATCGCTTTGAAGCCATTACATTTGATGAGTGGTTAGAGGATGATGTAAAAGTGGAAATATTAAGGGAGTTGAAAGAGCGTTGGCAAGAAGAAACCAAGGGCAACTGTGTGTTTGTATCTGCCACAGAAAAAAGAAATCTAGATGGATTAAGGCAAACGATTTTAAACAAGGTCAGGGAAATATATCAAATTAGATACCCGTATAAGGCGGAGTATTTTTACTAGAGAGGTTTAAGAGGTTTCTGAAGTTTAAGAGGATCGAGAGGTTTAAATCGCTTCGCTGGTTTGATAGTTTAATGGTTTAAGGTTGAAATTATTTCCCACTTCGTGACTTAGAGCCTTTGTGTCTTCGTGTTAAAAAACTTTGCGAGCTTTGCGCGAAACCAAACAATAAACAACAAACCCCAAACCCCAAACCCCAAACATTCTTCATGTCTTGGCATAAAATAGCAGAAACCAGTACAGATTTATTCATTGATGGAAACCCAATAGTTGAAATAGATTTGGGTGAAAAAAAAGTATGTATCATAAAATGGAAGGACGAAATAAAGGCATGTGCTGAAAAATGTCCGCATGCGGGTGCAAAGATGGTGGATGGGTATTTAGATGCCTTGGGAAACATCGTTTGTCCGCTGCATAAGTATAAGTTTAACTTAGAAAAAGGTAGGAATATAACAGGGGAGGGGTATTTTTTAAAAACCTATTTGGTAGAGCAAAGAGCCGATGGAATCTACATAAATTTATAGGGAATAAATATTTTTACTTTTTTTAAAAATCTATTTGTTAAAAAGATTAAAAGTATTACTTTTGCCACCCTTAATTACTTGTAAAAGTGGATTGAGGTAAATTCCTCCTTAGCTCAGTTGGTTAGAGCATCTGACTGTTAATCAGAGGGTCGCCCGTTCAAGTCGGGCAGGGGGAGCAATCCACAGCAAAGGGTTTCAGCAAATGAAACCCTTTTTTATTTTTATATTTCCGTCACAATCGGAAAATAAGAAAATCATATTTTCTCTAATACTATTACTATATTTGGCTATATTTTAAAAAAATATAGCTCATTTTATGAAATCACTAAGTAAAATATCCATTGAATCTATTTTAAAAAATACTGAATTTGAAAGCCTAGTTGATAAGTTCAATATTTCTGGGGAAACGGATATGCAAAAAATTTTTTTTCTAAATAATAAAGGCACACTTTTAGAATTTTTAAAAAATATTGAGAAGGATGATGATAAGAGACTTAGGTTATATAGTTTATTGAAAAGCCAATTAGATACTTTTGATAAAAAACTTGGTGCAACTGTTCTGAAAATTTATATTC
>Ga0209598_10002123_pt1 | contig 15725 bp, 15 predicted proteins | sample M_140807_EF_Meta_FD_187317 | JGI IMG/M metagenome (GOLD analysis project Ga0209598, IMG submission 187317) | Freshwater microbial communities from Lake Montjoie, Canada to study carbon cycling - M_140807_EF_MetaG (SPAdes) (version 2) | ecosystem: Environmental > Aquatic > Freshwater > Lake... | reverse complement strand
GCCAAGGCCGGCAAGCCGGAGTCCAATCCCTTGTCGGCTCCGGTGGATTACTTGGGGGCCACTGCCGCAGGAAAAAAGTCGGCCGAAAAGACTGCCAACTTGGCTCCGGTGCTGTCGGCGTTGCAGCAGTTTCATGCCACCGAAGATCGCTACCCGGCCCAGTTGCAGGAGTTGGTGCGGGCGGGATTTCTGGCGCGTGTTCCGGAGGCGCCTTCTGGACAAGTCCTGCGTTATAATTCGACCGATGGGTCGGTGCGATGGGTGGCACGGCCGACCCCGTAGGTTACGAGGTAGCCTTCAAGGTCGGTGGGCAGGCTAGAGCTCTGGGATTGACCCGATCGAGGCACGCCGATCGGCGGTGGGCCTCAAGCCATTCCCGGACGGCGGGTTGTGAATCTTTAGCCAGAACGATTCTGTGGGGAGGGACGGGATGGCGTGGCCGATTCTTTGGCAAGGCGAGGCGCGCGCCATGCTGAGGCCCGTCACAAGCGACCAACGAGGCTCTTGCGAAAGAAGGCGCAGCCCGCAGGACCGATCTGGCAGCAAACCGTTCCTGCTTAAAAGGGGACCTTCAAGGGGCTTCGAGATCGACCAACACCGGACGGTTTGAACGAGTACCAGCGATGCGTTTCAGGTCGCTGGAGACGGCGGCAAACATCACCCGATTGGTGTGTCCCTTGAAGCTGCCGGCGATGGACGTGGCGCCGTCCGGGATATGGATCCGGTGCAGGTTCTCGGCCGAAAACTCGATCACTAACAGTTGGTCTTCGTCGCGGTTCATCACGGCCACATGCAATGAGCGCCGCAATTGAATGGGTTGTTCGCGCGAGACGGATCCGGTTTTCAAATCATACCAGGTGTTGCGGTCTCCGGAGAGTGCGAGCACGCCGCCCGACTTGGCGGAGACCACCAAGTGGCTGGGGTTCATGCCGGGGATGGGTGACATGAAATTGGTGGCGCCATTGGAGGCATTCCAGGACATGAGCCGTTCGTCCGCAATTCTCGCCGAGTGGAATCCACGGACTTCCTCCCAGACGATTTTTCGCGTGTAGGCCAGCAGGGTTTGGCCATCTGGGGTGAAGGCCAAGGTGCCGACTCCGCATTGGGGCAGTGTCCAGAGCACCTGGCCCGTAATGAGGTCCCACACCATGAGCGTGGCGGCTTCGGAGGTCTGGCTAATGCCCACCGGTTTGACCACGGCACCGGCCGCAGCCAAGCGTTTGCCATCCGGCGAAAGGGCGCAGACCAATTGGGAACCGAGTGTCGAGGAGGCGATGAGCGGTTCTTTTAGGCGGAGGGTGTGGCGCAGGGAATGATCAGCCATCGACCAGACTTTGAGCAGCCCGGAGGTGCCGCTGCCGCTGACCAGGGTTTTGCTGTCATCGGAAAACTGCATCCAGTTGACCGTCGCCGCGTGGTCTCCGAGGACCGAGTCACGGTGGCCATCCTGGGTTCGCCACAAGACCACCGATCCGCCCGAAGGGGGCTGGTTGGTGTTGGCGGCATCGCGCCGCGCTTGTGAGCCGCCGGCGATCCATTGGCCGTCGGGGGACTGGGCGTAGGAAAAGAAGATCGTGTCGTTGGTGCCGGTTTCTAGGGGAGTGAACTTGGCGGCCGAGGCCGACCCGCTCAGCAGGAGTCCCAATCCGACAAACTGCCACAGACGCTTCATGGTGCTGACGGTAGAACTCCGCCCGGCGGTTCGGCCAATCGAAAGATGCGCGTTGGCTGAGGAAATGCATCGAGACGAAAAGGCCCGAAGATCGAGGGTTCGATCTCCGGGCCTGGGCTGCATGGGCGGTTTCGCCGGTCGAAACGGCCTATTAATTGGGTTCAGCGTGTCTTGGGCAGGGCGCTGCGGCCGGCGTACACGGCGTTCCGGCCGAGCATCTGCTCGATGCGGAGGAGCTGGTTGTACTTGGCGGTGCGGTCAGTGCGGCTGAGTGAGCCGGTCTTGATCTGGCCGCAGTTCGTGGCCACGGCGATGTCAGCGATGGTGCTGTCTTCGGTCTCGCCGGAACGATGGGAGAGAACCGCGGTGTAGTTGTTTTTCTGGGCGAGTTCGACGGCGTCGAGGGTCTCGGTGAGGGTACCGATCTGGTTGACCTTCACGAGGATGGAGTTGGCGGTGCCGGTCTCGATGCCCTTGCGGAGGAACTTCACGTTGGTGACGAAAAGATCATCACCCACGAGCTGGGTCTTGCTGCCGAGTTTGTCGGTGAGTTTCTTCCAGGTCTTCCAGTCGCCTTCGGCGCAACCGTCTTCGATCGATACGATGGGGTACTTGGCGCAGAGGCGGGCGTAGAATTCGACCATCTCGTCACCGCTGAGCTTCTGGCCGCTGCTCTTTTTGAAAACGTAGGTTTCGTCGCCGGTATAAAACTCGGAGGCGGCGACGTCGAGGGCGAGAAAGATATCCTTGCCCAACTTGTAGCCGGCGTCTTTGACAGCGGCGGCGATGGCGTCGAGGGCCGCGTCGGCGCTCTCGAGCTTCGGGGCGAATCCACCTTCGTCACCGACGGCGGTGCTCAGGCCCTTTTTCTTCAAGACTGCTTTGAGGGAGTGGAAGATTTCGGTGATGGCGCGGAGTCCTTCGCTGAAGGTTTCGAAGCCATGGGGCATGACCATGAATTCTTGGAAGTCGATGGGGGCGTCGGAGTGGGCGCCGCCGTTGATGACGTTGGCCATGGGCACCGGCAGGACTTTGGCGTTGGGCCCACCGAGGTACTTGAAGAGGGGCTGGCCGAGGGTCGCGGCGGCGGCTTTGGCGTTGGCCAGGGAGACCGCGAGGATGGCGTTGGCTCCTAGCTTGGATTTGGTCTCGGTGCCGTCGAGTTCGAGCATGGTCTTGTCGACCGTGAGTTGGTCGAAGGCGTCGACTCCGGCCAAGGCCGGGGCGATTTTGTCGGTCACGTTCTTGACCGCCTTGGTGACACCCTTTCCGAGGTAGCGCTTTTTGTCGCCGTCGCGCAGTTCGATGGCTTCGTGCTCGCCGGTGCTGGCGCCGGAGGGGACTGCGGCGCGGCCGACGGCGCCGGAATCGAGGAGGACATCAACCTCGACGGTGGGATTGCCACGGGAGTCCAGGATCTCGCGGGCTTGGATATCAACGATATTGCTCATGTACGTGTTCAGGATTCGTTCCGAAGGGCAGAGGGAACCGCACACGCTCACGAGCGTCAAGGAAGCCCGCGCTTTGTTGCGATGGCCTTGCTGTGGGCAAAAGGGGTCGGTCCCACCTATTTACACAAAAAGTGCCAGTCTTCACTATTTTGAAGATTCTCTGTGGCCGATGAATTGTGGGGTGAACACCCAAGAGCCGATCCCACAGAAATCGTTCCGTCGATCATCATTCGACCGATCGGCGGAGTCGCTCCAAGTGCACAAGAACTTCCGGTGCCTCCTTCAATTCCACCAGCGGCTTAAGTTCCTTAAGGATATAATCCCAATCCAGACGGTCACCTTGGCGGACCAGCACATTTTCGATGTCCATCCAGTCTTTGGAACGACCGGCAAAGGCCTTTAGCACCACAAGGTCGTCGGCTTGGCACACTTGGAGCGAAATACCGGGCAAAAACTCCCGCAATACTGCTCTCCGACACAACGATTCCTCAAACGGAAACCCTGCCAACGCCACATCAATGGGAATGCCTTCCGACGTTTTCAGGAGGATCACCCGACGTTCCTCGGCAAACTCGGCAGCGTCTGGAATTCGCGGTGCAAACCTCGACAGAAACGCCTGAATCACCGGGGTTTCGTTCCCAAAGCCGCAGAAGAGCGTGAGGTCCACGTCTTCGGTGACGCGAGGTTCACCCCAGCACTGAACCGCCACCCCGCCGATGAAGGCGAAGGGAAAACTTCGTTCACGGCAAAGCTCTTGGGCGGCAACGGCCGCATTTATCCATGCAAAGCCGGTCTGCATTTGAGGAAGAACGCTTGCTGAGCCACAAGCCCTGATGACAACCGGGGACGTCCCATGTGGCGGGCCGATTCGAATGCTCCAGCCAACCGTTGCAACGACTCTACGGTGTCGGTTTTACGGAGCGCCTCACGACGCAACTCATCCATGATCGCGCCGGTTTCGGCCCAGGATCGAACCCACCGTTTGCCGAGCGCGACCTGCTCGGGAGTCCAGTTGGACAGTGGGTTTGGCTCACTCATTGCATGAAACTCTAGGGTTCTGATGCGTGAAATCCAAGCTCTCGATCCGACTGTCGATCCGGATCAGGCGATTAGAACACTGTGCGCCCCCGCCGCTCCGGCAGTGCCGAAGGCTCCTGCGGCCCTGGCCACCCCAGCTGCCGCCCAAGCGCTAAAGCTTACCGACGTAGCGGCGTCTTGGCGCGGGCCCTATGCGGCGTTCCTACAGAACGCAACCCTTCCACACACCTATACCCGGGGTTGCACCCCGGGCTGGTATGCAGTGCCCCGTTGGGGCACCCAGATGAATCGTCGACGGCCTTGTCCCGGCTCGGTGGAGCAACCCCAATGGATCGTCGATGGCTTTATATTGGCTTGGTGGGGCAACACCAATGGATCGTCGATGGCTTTATATTGGCTTGGTGGAGCAACCCCAATGGATCGTCGATGGCTTTATATTGGCTTGGTGGAGCAACCCCAATGGATCGTCGACGGCTTTATCTCGGCTTGGTGGAGCAACCCCAATGGATCGTCGATGGCTTTAACTCGGCTTGGTGGGGCAACCCGCATTCGGAATTGCCCCAACTGGGCAACGCATACCAGCCCAGGGTGCAACCCTGGGCAAGATCGTTGATAAATCAGATGCGTTCTGAAGGAACGCCGCATATCCCCAGATCGCCCACCAACGCGGGCCCTATGCGGCGTTCCTACAGAACGCAACCCTTCCACACACCCATACCCGGGGTTGCACCCCGGGCTGGTATGCAGTGCCCCGTTGGGGCACCCAGATGAATCGTCGACGGCCTTGTCCTCCCCTGTTGAGGCAAACCACTTGAATCGTCGATGGCTTTATCTTGGCTCGTTGAGGCTCTGCTCTCTGCAGCCTGGGGACAGGCTGTGTGTGCGGGGTGGGCAGGTTTTGGGGGCAGGCTGCTGGGAGGGACAGGCTGCTGGAAGAGACAGGCTGCTGGGAGGGACAGGCTGCTGGAAGGACGCCAAATGTTTTAGGGACAGGCTGCTGGGAATTGGGCGGCCTTTCGTTGAGATAACATCAGCGGGGACGCGCTGCTCGCCTGAGATCGTGCTCTGTTGCGGTCGATGTGGCGTGGCTTCCCGAGGCGGCGGTGGATGGGAAACTGCCCGGCCCGGCTTGACCTGAGGCCTGTTTTCCCGGACACCGGGTGCGGTGAGGAATATCGTCTATTTTGATCTCGAGACGCAGAAGTCGGCCGACGAGGTGGGAGGGTGGTCAAATATCCGGGATATGAAGATGAGCTTGGGGGTCACTTTTTCGACGACCCGCGGTGGCTATGAGATCTATGCCGAGAATCGGGTCGATGACCTTATCCGTGAACTCCAACGCGCGGACTTGGTGGTGGGCTTTAATAATCTGCGCTTCGATTACGAGGTGCTCCACGGGTACACGGTGTTCGATCTCACTCAGTTGCCTACCCTCGATATGCTGGTGGCTTTGGTGGAAAAGCTGAAACATCGGGTTGCACTCGATTCGATTGCCGAGGCGACCTTCGGTCTGGGGAAAACGAGTGAGGGACTTCAGGCCATCGAGTGGTTCCGTGAGGGAAAGATGATGGAGATTGCTGAGTACTGCTGTTTCGATGTGAAGATCACTAAGATGGTCCACGAGTTCGGACTCTCTCAGCGTCAACTGTTCTACAAGAATCGATTCGGTGCGAAGTTGAGTGTGGCCGCTCCGTGGTGAAGCGTTGGATTCATTCGGAAGACGTGGCTTCGAATCGTGGGTCGGATCCGGGTTGGGTTTGCTGAGAGAGAAGTGTCAGTGACGGTGTGAAAATCACTGAAACCTGCCGGTGTGAAAATCACTCATCCGAGAAATTCAACGGATCATCAGTCCGGCCTGAGTTGGTCGGTGGGCCCAACGAATTCTGATCAACTCTGGTGAGCCCCCGACGCATTCGGCTTCCTCTGGAAGAAGGAAGAAACGCGGGCGCTCATTCGGAGAGAAAACGGATCCGAGGATCCGGCAAAACCGCAGTTTTCAAACCGTCCACTTTCCGTGGAGTCCGGAACGTTGCTGAGAGAAAAGACGGGCGCTGGATTTAAGCGCGGTTGTATCGATCGCGTTGTCGATCGTGTTGTCGATTCCGTTTCAGCGGTTTGGGTTTGCTTCGAAAAAGATCTGAAATTCTTGGCGATCGAGCTCTTGGTCGCCGTTCTGATCCCAATCTCGGAGGTCCGCTTTGGGGCCCTGCCAAAGTCTCCACTCGACGAGGTTGATTTTGCCGTCGCGGTTGAGGTCCCGGCGTTGCAGGGCCAGCGATGCCGGATTGCCAGGCACTCGGGTGCTGGGGATCGGTGGGGTGTTGGTTCGTGGGGGCAATTGGGGACGTGGGGCCAAGGACGGGCTTGCAGAGTTTGAAGAGTTGGGTGAAGCCACCACGGGTGCGGTGGTGAGCCGAGGGGCGGGAGCGGAGGCTGGCGGGGCGATGACCAAGGCCATAGGGGCGGGAATGGGAACGGGAGCGGGCGGGGGCGGAGGCTCGATCGAGGCTGGGGGCGCTAGATTGAGGGGCGGTGGTGGTGGCTGAATTGGGCTTGGGCTTGGAATGGGGGCCGGGGTCGGGGTCGGGGTCGTCGGTGTGCCTGCTGAAGGGGCGGTCGACCCTGTCCGTTCTAAGAGCGCTGTGGCCAAGCCGGTGAAGATGCTGTCAGGATGACGGATGATCAGACGACGGAGGTTGAGGGCCAATTGATCCGATTGGTTCAATCCGATGGGATCAAACGATAGGGCTCGCAGGAACCACTGCTCATCCGTTAGGGAGTCGCCTTCGGTCCAACGGACGACGTTGGCGTAGTCTCCGGAAAAGAATGCGAAGACGGTCCGTTCAGAGATGGGCAATGCCGCCACTTTCATGCGGATGTCTTCGGCATCCAAGGTGTCGGGACTCCAGCGGGTCGATGGGATGGAAAGTAATACCGATTTCTCGACGGCGTAGAGCGGTGTGGCTCGGGCAAACTGAGTGTCGGCACCGATCCATAAATAACGGTCATCGACGGCCAGGGTGGTGACCGGAAAACCCAAGGCGAACCAACCGACCCATTTCTGACTGCCCGGATGAAAGAGGAGGATTCGGGAACGCATCGGAAACACGGGGTCGGCCGTTGCAACCCAAAGGAAGCCGTGGTCCATGGCCAATGCCCGGACTCCGCTCGGGATTCGGCTCAGGGGAGTGACAGAATCGATAGGGCGTCCGGATTCGCGGGCGTTGCGTGCCAGTCGCGCTCGCAGCTTCATGCGGTCCCGGATGCCGTCAGTCACCCGATCCCGGGCTGCTTCGATGGCGGCCGCGGTGGGCTGCATGCCCGCTGCGATGGGGATTCCGAGGCCTCCAGGGACGCTCACCGTACCGGCGCGTTCGCGGAATTGGGAGGTGCCCGTCTCGGCGTGGAGAAATCCGAGCCCGGCATCGCTGCCAATCCAAAATCCGCCCTCGGCATCGGGACAGACGGATAAGATGCGGATCGGGTCGAGTTCGGGCGAGCGGGGCTTGAGGGCGGTGGGTAGTGTGGTCCAGCGCGGGGCATCGGCATGGCGGACGGCCACTCGCCGGTCGGTGGCAGCTAGTAGCCACTCGCCTGAGCCGGCTAAGAAGCGCCAGGCGGAGGTGTCGCGGGTGTCCGGGGTGGGAGGTGATGCGTCGAGCCGGAAGAAGGTTCGCTCATCGGGCGACAATCGGAACAGCGACCCGGAGTCACCCAGGGCGAAGAACCCTCGCCGGGTCTCGGCCACGGACGGAGGTTGGGGGCTAGTGATGCCTTGGGCGGAGCCGAACGGGTCCACGGCGAAGGTGGTCGCATCCATGCGCGCCAGGCCTCCGTCGATCATCAGCCAGAGTTGCTTACCGCGGGTCTGCAGGCCTGAGACCGCATGGACCTCCAGAACTCCGGTGGCCGGGTCGATGCGGTTGTCTCCGGGGAGGAACGTCCACAGGCGGCCTGCCGTCGGAGGGAGGTTGGTGTCGCCGAAGGGGTGGGCGGAGATCCATAAACGCTCTCCGGCTGTGGCCAGTGCATGGATGTAGCCCATCGGCTTGGCGTCCGGGAAAGCCACCGGAATGACCCGGACTTGTGGAACCGAGGGAATCCATTCTAAGGGGCGCAGTGCGAAGACATCCCGGGGAACCTGGGTCGAGTTGGCGGGGGCCGCTCGGAGAGCTGTGGCTCCGCTCGCCAAAATCAGAATGAACAGCAGCAAGGTCATGTCAGGCTGAGGAGGCGTCCAGAGCGGGCGAGGGAGGCGAGGGGTGCCATTGGGGCGATGGGTCCAAACTTCTGGAATAATCTCCCAGAATGGCTGCAGCCGCGATCGCTGCGGTCTCTGCGCGAAGGATCAATGGGCCTAGCGAGACGGGTTGTGCGCCGAAGGCTCGGAACTGGTTTAGTTCTCCGGGGCTGAAATCGCCTTCGGGTCCGACGGCGATGGCCAGCCGACGGTCGGCCGTGGATTTTGAGAGGGACTTCAGCACTTGGCCCAGAGGTGGCACTCCGGGCTCAAGGGATGCAACCCAGAGTTGGGTTTTGTCGGGGGGAGTTTGGTGTGCCAACGTATCGGCCAAGGATATTGGACCGAGAAGCTCCGGCAGCCAGGCGTTGCGCGATTGTTTGGCCGCTTCGATGAGTGTCTGGGTCCACATCGTTCGCTTTCGGTCTGCCTCGGAGGCGGGCACCCGTGCCACGCACCGTTCGGTGTCGAGTAAGACCAATTGTTCTACGCCCAATTCCACGGATTTTTCCAGGAGGGTATCCAAGGCCTTGCCCTTCAGCAGGGATTGCAACAGCACTACGCCGGGACGGGGCCGCGGCTGGATCTGACGTTGGATCACCCGCACCTCGACGGATTTTCGCCCCGAGCTGACGATCTCAGCCTCGATGAGACACCCTTGGCCATCGAGGATTTCGACCCGGTCGCCGGGTTCTAGGCGCAGCACCTGAGACGCATGACGAGCCTCGGATTCGCACAGTGTGAAGACCGACGCTGAACACCGGTCCGGGGAGGCGAAGAATCGGTGCATGAAAAAAGGGGCTGGCCCGGTGCGAAGGACGGGAGTCCGTCGCACCGGCTTGAACCTATTTGAAGAAGGCGCGCGCCTTCTCGAAGAAGCCCTTGGATTGCGGATTCACGTTCTCGTCGCACACGGCGGCGAATTCCTCGAGTTTGGCGCGCTGCGCGGCATTGAGACGCTGAGGGATTTCCACTCGAACGGTCACGAGCAAGTCTCCTTGGCCACCGCCCTGGAGATCTTTTACGCCCCGCGTCTTGAGTCGAAATGTGCTGCCAGATTGCGTTCCGGAAGGAATAGCAATGCGTGCCTTGCCCGTCAGGGTGGGTATGTCGATTTCGCCTCCCAGGGCGGCTTGCACGAAGCGGATCGGCACTTCGCAGGTGAGGTCTCGGCCGTTGCGGCCGAAAATCTCGTGTTCCTGCAGATGGATCATGACGTGCAGGTCGCCATTGGGCGCACCTCGGACACCGGCGGCACCATTGCCGGACGAACGCAGTCGAACCCCGGTGTCGACACCCGCTGGGATGCGGATGCGTACGGAGGTCTTCTGGTTGACGCGACCTTCGCCGCTGCAAGTACGGCACGGGCGCTCGATGACCTTGCCAGCTCCGGAACACCGGGGGCAGGTCTGGCGCATCATGATGATGCCGGCATTGCGCGTTACTTGGCCGCGACCGCCACAGGTCTGGCAGGGCACTGTCTTGGAGCCCTTCTCAGCGCCACCGCCACTGCACGGCTCACAGCGCATTGGCTTGCTGAAGCTGAGCTCTTTTTCGGTGCCACTGACGGCCTCTTCGAGAGTGATCTCTAGGTCGTAGCGGAGGTTCTCGCCCTGGGAGGGGCCTTCATCGTCACCGCCACCACCGCCACCGAAGAACTGCTCAAAAATGCTACCGCCAGCACCGCCGCCACCGCCTCCGAAGACTTCTCGGAAGATGTCGCCCGGGTCATGGAAGCCACCGCCGCCACCGCCGCGGGCTCCTCCGGCCCCGGCCCGCATGCGCGGATCGAAGGCCGCATGGCCGTACTGATCGTACGCTGCGCGTTTCTGGGGGTCGTTGAGGGCTTCGTAGGCCTCGCCCAATTCCTTGAACTGCTCTTCGGCTTCCTTATTGCCCGGGTTTTTGTCCGGGTGGTATTGGACGGCCAATTTTCGGTAGGCCTTCTTCATCTGCTCTGGCGCGGCATCGCGTTCCACACCGAGCACCTCGTAATAATCCCGCTTCTTCGAGGCAGCCATGGTTCAGGATTGGCTCGGAGTGTTCGCGGCGGCGGAGCTGGGCTTGCGGGCAACGACCACGGCTGCAGCCCGGAGGAGGCGATCCTTCATGCGGTAGCCCTTGCGATTTTGTGAGATCACCAAGCCCTCGGCGACTTCGGTGGTTTCTTGCTGGGAGAGAGCCTCGTGCAGGGCAGGGTCAAACGGCTTGCCCATCGCATCGATTTCTTCAACGCCATAATCGGCGACCGTGTTGCGCAATTGCCCCTGAATCATGGACACGCCGGCCTTGAGCGATTCGAGGTTGGTGTTGGGTTGAGCCGCGGCCTGCATGGCCATTTCGAAGGTGTCGAGCACCGGAAGCAATCGGCCGAGGACGGACTCGGTGGTGGACCGGCGCACCTCATCCCGCTCACGGGCGGCGCGTTTCTTGAAGTTCTCGAAATCGGCATACAGGCGGACATACCGCTCCTGCACCTCGGCCAGTTGGGCCTGCACAGGATCTAGGCCAGAGGCCTCTGTGTCAGGGCCATCGGCATTGGCTGCCTCGTTCGGGTTGATGGGCGTTTCAGCAGACGGGGTCTCACTCATGGTTGCAATAGTCTCGAATCAGGTCAGGGATTGTAGAAGCCGCGGCCTTTGCGGGCAATACCCGCAGGCGTGGTTGAAAAATTGTCACTCTCTCCCGATCGAAGCCTCGTCCGAGGTTCGGGATCGAGGGATTATCAGATTAATCCGGTCGTCTCCGGGAATCCACAGATCAGGTTCAGACTCTGGACTGCCTGACCGGAGGCTCCTTTAAGAATGTTGTCTTCGGCGCTCATCACGATGAGTCGGCCGGTCCGAGGGTCGAGCCGCCAAGCGATTTCCACCACGTTGGTGCCCACTACGTTCTTGGTGTCGGGCAAGGCCTTGCCCTCAAGTAAGCGCACGAACGGCGCGTTCGAGTAGGCGTTGGCGTAGGAGGCGGAGATTCGTTCGCCCAGTGAGGTTACCTCTTCCGGGCTGGAGAGGTGCTGACTGGGCGCCAGATACAAGGTGGTTAGGATGCCTCGGTTGACGGGGATCAGATGCGGCGTGAATTGGATGACGACGGGGCTGCCTGCCACGGCCGAGAGTTGCTCTTCGATTTCTGAGAGGTGACGGTGCTTGGGAACGCCGTAGGGACGTACACTTTCGTTGCACTCGCAGAACAGGTAATCGACATCAGCCTTTCTGCCAGCGCCGCTGACGCCGCTCAGCGAATTGGCGATGATACCGGTCGGCCGGATTAATCCATCCCGCAGGAGCGGGAGCGTTGGTAAAAGAATGCTGGTGGGATAGCACCCCGGCGATGCCACCAAGCGGGCACCTCGGATCGCTTCCCCGTGGATCTCCGGCAAGCCATACACCGACTGCGCCAAGAGTTCCGGGGCAGGGTGGTCGTGGGCGTAAAACTCTTTGTACACGGCCGCGCTCTTAAGACGGAAATCGGCGCTCAGGTCGATCACACGGCAACCGCTTCGCAACAGCGGGATAGCGAATTCAGCGGCCACGCCATGGGGCAGGGCCAAGAAGACGATTTCGGCCTGTTGAGCCAGAGTAGCGGTGTCGGGATCGCTGAACTTCAACGAACGAGCCACGGGGTTCATGGCGAACTTAGGAAACACCTGTGCGATGGTCTGCCCCGCATTTTGTCGGGAGGTGACAGCCACGAGTTCGACTTGAGGATGCCGCAGCAGCAGGCGGACAAGTTCTTCGCCCGAGTAACCGGAGGCTCCGACGATGGCGACGCGAACGGATTTGGAGTTAGAATTCATGGGCAACGCAACCGGAATAGAACTCTACAGAACGCGTCCGCTGGGGGCGAACAGGGATTTTTCCAGATTCGGAATGGGCATTCGGAAGAAGCGCCGGAATCGCTGCCCTTCCGTTCGTTGAAGGAAATAAAAAAAACCCCACCGAAACCAAATCGGTAGGGTTGTATTGAAACCTGTTGGAAACTGTCGAAACTCGTCGAACGCAAGGAGCGAGACTTGGAAGCCTTGAGTGCCCCTCTGCAGCTCCGGCCGATCAGCGCTTGCTGAACTGGAAGCGCTTGCGGGCGCCAGGCTGACCGTACTTCTTGCGCTCCTTCATACGAGGATCGCGGGTCAGGAGGCCGTCGGCCTTCAGCAGGGGACGCAGGGCCGCGTCGGCCTCAATGAGTGCGCGAGCGATGCCGTGACGGACCGCTCCAGCCTGACCGACAGGGCCGCCGCCGGCCACGTTGATGAACACATCGTACTTACCCGAGGTCGCGGTCGTCACGAAAGGCTGCTGGACAGCCATGCGCTGGGACTCGAGAGGAAAGTACACCTCGAAGGTGCGACCATTGACATGGATCTTGCCGGAGCCGGCAGAGATGCGGACCCGGGCCACGGAAGTCTTGCGGCGGCCGGTGCCAAGGAATTCGTTGGAGTTCGTCATGGTGGAGAGAAAAGGGAAATTAGCCGACGTACTTCATGTCGCGCGGTTCCTGCGCGGAGTGCGGGTGGTTGGAACCGGAGTACACTTTGAGCTTGGTCAGCAACTGATCACCCAAGCGATTCTTCGGGAGCATACCCTTGACGGCGTGCATCACGAGGCGCTCGGGATGGGCGGCACGAACTTGGGCCACAGAGCGATATTTTTCGCCACCCTTCCAACCGGAGTAAGACATGAACAGCTTGTCCGACTCCTTAGTCCCACTCAGGACAATCTTCTCGGCGTTGATGACGACCACAAAGTCACCGGCATCGAGGTGGGGGGTGAACACGGGCTTGTCTTTGCCGCGCAGGGCATCAGCAACTTGGACAGCGAGGCGGCCAAGAATGGCGCCGTTGGCGTCGATCACACGCCACGCACGGCGCTGCACGTCGACTTTGGGCAGATAGGTCTTCATCAAGTATCCGAAAAGGAAGGCGGTTTCTATCAAATGATCACAACACGTCAATCATTGAATTGGTTTTTGATTCTCGGAGGCTGTGGATTTTAACTCCGACAAGCACTCCGATCACCCTGAGAAATCCGTTGTAAACAGCTGTCAAGAAAAGCTGTCAAGAAAGGTTCTTTGCAGCTTCTTCGACGGTTCTTTCTCCGACCCAAAAATCACCTTCCCAGAGATTGCCTAGGGAAAGTCCAAATGGCAAATGAATGGAGCGTGGGCTTGACCCTAGGGGTCGGTGTGATTGCATCGCGGCGCAATGAACAAGTTTTTGACCGTCTCCGCCCTGTTGATCGGCCTCGCAAGCTTCACCGGTTGCTACCGGACCCAAGAAGGTCGAGTAAAGGTGGGTATGCCTTTCGCTTTAGATTACATCGAAAGCCGCTATGAGCGACCGGCCGCCCAGTTGTTTGAGGCGGCTAAGGCCACGTTGGTATTCAACGGCACGCTGACTTCCGAGGATGTGGTTCGAAAGACCCTCTCGGCCAAAATCGAGAACCGCAGCCTGTGGATTCGTGTCGAGGAGTTGGAGCCCAACGCGAGCCGCATCTTTGTGCAGGCTCGGCAGTCCAACGGTCAGGCCGACATTCTTTTGGCCAGCGAGCTCGACAAGCAAATCGCACTGCGCCTCCGCTAATCGCGGTGGTCGTGGTTGCAAGGCCGCGGGCCACTCCCGATCGTCGTCATGACTCCGGCCTTGTCCTCCCCGCAACTGCGGTCTCCTGAACGCCTGCTCGCAGGCTTGGGGATCGCAGCGCTGGCTGGGCTGGGCTCCGGATTGACCAGCGCATTTTTTTTGACCGCCCTCGATGCGGTCACCGCGATCCGTTGGCGTTATCCGTGGTTGTTATTTTTGTTGCCGGTGGCGGGTCTCCTCATGATCCGCGCCTACGCCGCTTGGGGGCGAGGCTCCGAGCGAGGCGTGAGTCTTCTGCTCGACGTGGCTCACCGGCGTTCTCCTCGCGTGCCTTGGACCATGGCACCGCTGGTGTTTGGGGCCACACTCTTGAGCCATTTGTGTGGTGGTTCGGTGGGTCGAGAAGGCACGGCCGTGCAAATGGGGGCGGCGTTATCTCATGCTTGGGGGCGGCGCTGGAGTCACCTCGTTCCGGATCCCTCCGTTGCCGTGTTGGCGGGTATCGCCGGCGGATTTGGTGCCGTGTTCGGGACTCCGTGGGCGGGGGCGCTGTATGCGATCGAATTGCCGGTTCTCGGGCGATTCCAGTGGCATAGAGCTCTGCACTGTCTGGTGGCGTCTTGGCTGGGTCATGCAACGTGTTTGGCTCTTGGAGTCCATCACACCGTTTATCCGTTGGCTCGGGCCCTTCCTCTACAACCCGCAGGAGGACTCTGGCAGTGCGTGTTGGCGGCGCTAATCTTCGGCCTGGCGGCCCGGTTGTTTGTAGGCTGCCTCCGCGGATGGGGCCGACTCTTTGAGCGACTGGCCATTCCACGGTGGGCCCTCCCAGTGGGGTCGGCCTGCGTGGTCATCGCGTTGACTCAAGTCCTGGGTACCGATGCGTACTTGGGGATTGGTGTCACCGGTCGATTGCCGGGAGATCCTTCGCTCGTTCGTTGCTTTGAACCGGGAGGTGTCACGGCCTGGAGTTGGGGATGGAAGCTCCTCTTCACCACCGTGACCTTGGCCGGTGGATTCAAGGGGGGCGAAGTCACGCCGCTCTTCTTTGTGGGTGCGGCCCTAGGGCACACGCTCGCGACGTTTGCTGGTTGGCCCGTTCAGGAATTCGCTGCGTTGGGATTTGTGGCGGTGTTCGCCGCGGCCAGTCACACGCCGCTGGCCTGCGCGGTTCTGGGCTGGGAATTGTTTGGGCCAGAAATCATCTTACCATCACTGCTGGTTTGCCTTGTGGCCAATGCTGTCGCGACAGGCACGGGTCTTTACGATGCACGGACCCAATCGGATAAGGCCTCCCAGTAACAACAGTTTGCCCGGGGCAGGGTGTCCGCGGGTACTTGAGAAAACTCGGACCTACAAGTCGTGCAACTCGAACTCGTTAAGTTTGCGGTGCAGCGTTCTGCGACTCACTCCCAGCTTCTGTGCCGCCTCGGTTCGGTTGCCGTCGCATTCCTTGAGCGCATGGATGATGAGCTGCTTCTCGGCCTCTCGCAGCGAGAGCCTGCCAGGAGCCAGATTCGCCAGCGGAACCTGTGTGATGGGCAGGGCCTCGGTGAGGGGTTCACGCACTGAGGCGGGGAGGTCTCGTGGCAGGACTTGATCGCCGCGACACAGGACCACCGCGTGTTCGATGGAGGCCCGCAGTTCGCGGACGTTTCCGGGCCAGCGATATCGGAGCATGAAATCCATCGCCTCGGTACTAAAGGTGGTGATTTTCTTGTCGTTTTCGCGGGCGAATTCTTT
>Ga0209598_10002121_pt1 | contig 15735 bp, 13 predicted proteins | sample M_140807_EF_Meta_FD_187317 | JGI IMG/M metagenome (GOLD analysis project Ga0209598, IMG submission 187317) | Freshwater microbial communities from Lake Montjoie, Canada to study carbon cycling - M_140807_EF_MetaG (SPAdes) (version 2) | ecosystem: Environmental > Aquatic > Freshwater > Lake... | reverse complement strand
TTTGAGGCGCTGGAGGCCCTGGACGCCGATGAGGTGCGCGGCTGGCTGGCCGCCGCCCACGCCCTGGTCGCCGCCAAGCTAACGCGCAGGGCGCGAGCAGAGCTGGGGCTCTATCCCCCCTCTTAATCCTCTAAGATCAGGCTCTCACTCTGGGTGTCGCGCAGGCGCAGGGCGACGAGGAAGGCGATGGCCATCACGATCGCCACATAGGCGTAGAAGCCACTCTCCGCGCCCGCCTTCTTGAAGGCCAGGGCGGCGTACTCCGCCGAGCCGCCGAAGAGGGAGTTGGCCAGGGCATAGGGCAGGGCCACCCCCAGGGCGCGGACGTGGGCGGGGAAGAGCTCGGCCTTGAGGATGGCGTTCACCGCCGTATAGCCCGACAGGATGACGAGCAGCAGGACCACCAGGGCCAGGGCCATCCAGGGCGAGCCGATCCCCGAAAGGGCGCTCATGACCGGGAAGGTGGCCAGGGCCCCGGCGCCGAAGGCGAAGGTGAGGGTGGTCTTGCGGCCGATCCTGTCGGAGAGCAGTCCGAACAGGGGCTGGATCAGCATGTAGACCACCAGCGAGCCCGCGCTGATCGCCGTCGCCGTGTCCTTGGTGAAGCCCGTCGTATTGACCAGGAACTTCTGCATGTAGGTCGTGTAGGCGTAGAAGGCGAGCGAGCCCGCCGAGGTCAGGACGAAGATCATCGCCGTCTCGCGCGGGAAGCGCCGGAACATCTGGACGGCGCCCAGCCGCTCCACCCCCCGGGCCTGGGCGGCCAGGAAGGCGGGGCTCTCGTGGATCCCCCGACGGATGATGAAGACCACCACCGCCAGCAGGCCGCCGATCACGAAGGGAATGCGCCAGCCCCAGGCCTCCAGGTCCGCCTTGGGCATGAGGTTCTGCAGGAGGATCAGCACGGCCAGGGCCGTCAGCTGGCCCATGATCAGGGTGGTGAACTGGAAGCTGGACCAGAAGCCCCGCCGGGTCTTGCCGGCCATCTCCGACATGTAGGTGGCGCTGGCGCCATACTCGCCGCCCAGGGACAGGCCCTGGACCAGGCGGGCCGCCACCAGGCAGATGGGCGCCAGGGGCCCCCAGGCCGAATAGTCCGGTAACAGGGCGATGGCGAAGGATCCGGCGCACATCAGCGAGACCGACAGGGTCAGGGCTGCCCGGCGGCCGGCCCGGTCGGCGTAAAGGCCGGTCAGCCAGGCGCCCAGGGGCCGGGCCAGGAAGCCCACCCAGAAGACCGCCGCGGCCTGCATCAGCTGGGCCGTCGTGTCCCCCTTGGGGAAGAAGTGCGGGGCGAAATAGAGGGCGAAGGAGGAATAGGCGAACCAGTCGTACCACTCCACCAGGTTGCCGGCGGCGCCCCCCAGTATGGCCCAGATACGGGCCAGGGGGGACAGGACCGGAGGCTCAGGGCTGGCGGTCGGCGGGGCGCCCGTCGAGGCTGCAGCGTCGGTCATCTCTCCCCTCCCCCTGGCCTTGCGGTCAGGCCTGGTCGGCCGTGTGCCCTGGGGTCCGGTCGGCTGTGGCGCGCAGGTAGGCCATGTGGCCAATGAAGGCGCCCTTGACCCAGGGCAGGAAGCTCAGGGTCACCGCGGTCAGGAAGACCATGGCCACGGGAATGACCACCGCCGGCGAGGCCTGCCAGACCCAGGGGATGAACAGGAGCGGCACGATGACCATGTGGCCGACGATCAGCATGGTGAAATAGGCCGGGCCGTCATCCGCCGGATAGCGCGCCAGGTCGACGCCGCAGGCCGGGCAGGTCGGGTTCACCTTGAGGTAGGACCGGAACATCTGCCCATCGCCACAGTGCGGACAGCGACCACGCAGGCCCCGGGAGACAGCGGTGAAGAAGGCGGGGCTCTGGCTCATGGGCTTCATATGCGCGCGCGGAGGCCAAAAGACCAGAGGGGCGCGGCCTATCCCGCCAGCTGGGAGGTCAGGACCTGGGCGTCGAAATAGTCGCGGTAGAAGACGATCTTGCCGTCCTTGACCTCGAAGACGCCGGTGACCGGCAGCTCCACCCACTTCGACCCGAACAGGTGGCGGTCCAGGCGCTCCATGAACACCACAGGCCCGGCGACGGCCCGGCGCAGGATGTGGAACTCGTTCTTCGAGATCGGCGCGAAGAAGGGCTCCAGGAAGCCCACCACCCCGGCCGGGCCCACATGCACCGTGCCCGGGGCGTTCATGTTCTCGTACCGGCAGTCCTCGGCCACGAAGGGCGCAGCGGCGGCATAATCCTTGGCCTCCATGGCGGCCAGGAAGGCATCGACGACGGCGGCGGGATCGGTGGGGGCGCTCATGGGCGATCTCCGGTTCGGGGGGGTCAGGCGCGGGCGTCGCCCAGGAGGACGCGGCGCAGGTCGCCGCCCGTCCGGGCGAGGAGATAGAGGAGGTAGATGGCGAGGAAGGGCGTCCCGCCAAAGAAGGCCACGACCGCCAGGCCCAGCCCGCCGGTCGAGAAGCCGTTGCGCCAGGCCGTCCAGAGGGCCGAAAGGGCCAGCATGCACATGAAGTCCAGGTTGAACTGCCCCGCCCAGCCCATGGCACCCATGTCCCCGAAGAAGGCCGGGAAGAGGTTCAGGCCGTGATTGGCGATGACGATCGCCGTATAGACGGTGATGACGCCCAGGGCGGCGATGAGGAAGAGACGGAAGAGGGTCATGGCCCGGACTCCGGAATGTAGCGGTTGCTACATTTGTGGCATACTGTAGCGGTCGCTACAAGTCCCGCTGGCCGGAAATACCAGCGTCGCAGGTCGACCCTCCCGCGCCGCTCAATGCGCCTCGGCGGGCTTCAACCTGCGAGACACCCTGAAGAGAAGGGCAGACGTCCCGACGAGAGCCGCGCCATCGCACTGGAAGGCCACGCGGAATCTCGAGTCTGTCGGCTTCACTGATCTTGGCGCGGGGGAGGCCCGCGCTCTGCGTCTGCACCCTTGTCTGCAGGCCCGGACATCGCCTCGAGGACATGTCTGTCGCCGTCATCTCCAGCGGTCGAGGATACGCCGTCTGGGTTCCGGCGGCCTGGGACCCATATGTATTTGCTATATTGCCGTATTAGCAATATGGCCACAATAATTCCTAAAGAAATACTTATGAAATCGCTTAGACCCAGACGTCTACAGGCGGATGAAACCATAATTGCAATCAATGGAATCAGGATAAGTGATTCCATAACAACAAACGATTTATCATGAGAATTTGTGAAACGAGCAGTAAGCGGGAATACTTTCATCAAACTGAATCCCTGATGTCTTTTCGCCCTAACAAACCGGTCAGCACTCGCTGGGCTCCAGCTACAATGCCGCACATATCATACACAACATATCCGAAAGCTGCTCCCGCTGCGGCGTCAGCGAAAAAGCCGACAGGGCTACCCCAAACTCTAATCTGCGCTCTCCTATGGGGTCCCGCTATTTCACCGCCTGCATTAATATTACTTTAGAAATTTAAATATCGCTATGAGTAAAAATATAAGGATCAAAGAAACGAAAGACGAAATTAAATAATAGTTCGATGGCGAGATTTTTTCGATGTTTGCCCATACCATTATATTCACAAAATTTAGTATTAGTGCAGTCGCAAATTTGTGATTAATTACATATTTTAACATTAGCGCCTCTGTTGTGGAATATAATTTTATACTTCGATTGATTTACACTCAGGAACCACAAAAATTATGGGATCAGGGACAATTTATCTATGCGTACAGTTATTGGGGCGTGTAGGATCAGGTTAAATATCAATTCTGCCAGCAGTGATCCCCTCAAATAGACCAGCCTGGCCTGCTCGTCCCATTCCAGTAACGACAACTAGGCCGTCTCCGCCCCCGAGACCTCAATCTGCGGGAAATCATGATCAGATTGCCGAAAGTCCCTACAAGCGCACCTTCCGCGGGATTGAAGACAAGGTTGAATCGGATGTCATGGAGCTTTACCCCTGCTGGTGCCAATAGCACGCGCCACGTCTGGGGCTCGGAGCCCTGGACGCGCGTGCAGCCCAAGGCCGTCAGGACGCTCGTCATGTTTGCAGGCGGGACACCAGATATGGTGAGCCGGCACGGCAGTGAGAGCCGGGCCAGGACGTAGAATACGCTGCCCGAGTAACACAAAGCCCAGAAGCTGGATCCGAAATCGGGCTTCTGGGCAAAGTCCGCAAGTATAACGACAAACGTAAGTGCAATTGCAACTTGTCCCGGCCTCCGGTGCGGCCTGAGAAGCGTCCGCGCCAGTCCGTCCCTGAAGGTCAGGGCCATCCCCGGGTTTGAATTCGCATGAAGCTCGACCATGACCCGCCTCCCAGGACTTCCGGTCAAAGCGTGCTCCCATTCCGACGACGAGGCAACCCGGCGCCCAGTGCGGTTTGGCGCACCCGCCCACCTCCGCTACAACCCTCCCCATGACGGTCCGCGCGGCGCAGAGGCAGGTGGTGACGGAGCGGCTGGCGGGGCATCTGCTGGCCACGGGGCTGGCGCGTACAAGCGTCCGGCAGCTGGCGGCGGCGGCGCAGGTCTCCGACCGCATGCTGCTCTATTACTTCAAGGACAAGGCCGAGGCCCTGGGCGAGGCCATGGGGCATGTGGCGGCCCAGCTGGGCGGGCGGCTGGAGGCGGCCCTGCCGGCGGGGGATCGGATGCCTCCGGAGCGCCTGTTGGCCGAGGCGGCGCGGATCGCCACTGAGCCTGAGGTCCGGCCCTTCATGGCACTGTGGATGGAGGTCATCGCCGCCGCCGCCCGGGGCGAGGCGCCCTATGCCGGCATCGCCCGGCAGGTCACCACCGGCTTCCTGTCCTGGATCGAGACCCGGCTGGACATCGAGGATCCGGAGCGGCGGGCGGCCACCGCCGGGCTGATCCTGGCGACGGTGGACGGCCTGGCTCTGCTGGAAATCGGCGCCGGGGCCCCTGCCGCCCTGGCGGCGGCGGCGCGGGCGCGGGACGTGCGGTTCACGCCGTAAAATGACGCCCGACCTCCGTTGACAACCTCACCCGGCTTCGCCGGGAGCTCCCCCTAAGGTGGAGCAATTAGAGGGCTTCAATTCCTCCCCATCAGGGGGAGGTGGACCGGGGCAGCGCCCCGGGACGGAGGGGGTCAGCTGAGCCGCAGCTGCCCTCTAGTCCGCGTCCATCTTCAGGGCGGCGATGAAGGCCTCCTGGGGGATGTCGACCTTGCCGAACTGGCGCATGCGCTTCTTGCCGGCCTTCTGCTTGTCCAGCAGCTTGCGCTTGCGGCTCATGTCGCCGCCGTAGCACTTGGCGGTGACGTCCTTGCGCAGGGCGCGGATGGTCTCCCGGGCGATGATCCGGCCGCCGATCGCCGCCTGCAGCGGGATCTGGAACATGTGCGGGCTGATCAGGTCCTTCATCTTCTCGACCATGCCCCGGCCCCGGGCCTCGGCCCGGTCGCGGTGGACCAGCATGGACAGGGCGTCGACGGGTTCGGCATTGACCAGGATGCTCATCTTGACCAGGTCGCCGACCCGGTAGTCCTCGATCTGGTAGTCGAAGGAGGCGTAGCCCTTGGAGACGCTCTTCAGCCGGTCGTAGAAGTCGAAGACCACCTCGTTCAGGGGCAGGTCGTAGATCACCATGGCCCGGCTGCCCACATAGGACAGCTCGCGCTGCACGCCGCGGCGGTCCTGGCAGAGCTTGATCACGGCGCCCAGGTACTCGTCCGGGGTCAGGATGGTGGCCTTGATCCAGGGCTCGGCAATGCTCTCGATCTTCACCGGGTCGGGCATGTCGGCAGGGTTGTGCAGCTCGACCACCTCGCCGTTGGTCAGGGTGATCCGGTAGACCACGCTGGGGGCGGTGGCGATCAGGTCGAGGTCGAACTCGCGGGACAGCCGCTCCTGGATGATCTCCAGGTGCAGGAGGCCCAGGAAGCCGCAGCGGAAGCCAAAGCCCAGGGCCGCCGAGGTCTCCATCTCGTAGGTGAAGCTGGCGTCGTTCAGGCGCAGGCGGCCGATGGCGGCGCGCAGGTCCTCGAAGTCGGCGGCGTCCACGGGGAAGAGGCCGCAGAAGACCACCGACTGGGCGATGCGGAAGCCCGGCAGGGGCGTAACGGTCTGCCGCTTGTCCTCGGTGATGGTGTCGCCCACGGCGGCGTCGGCCACCTGCTTGATCTGGGCGGTGATGTAGCCGATCTCGCCGGGGCCCAGCTCCTCGACCTCGGTCTGCTTGGGACGGAAGACGCCGATCCGGTCGACCTGGTGCACGACGCCGGCGTTGATCATCCGCACCTTCATGCCGGCGCGCAGTCGCCCGTCCATGACCCGTACCAGAACCACCACGCCCAGGTAGGGGTCGTACCAGGCGTCCACCAGCAGGGCCTTAAGGGGCGCATCAGCGTCTCCCTTGGGGGCCGGCAGGCGGGTCACCACCGCCTCGAGCACGTCGGCGATCCCCTGCCCGGTCTTGGCCGAGCACAGGATGGCGTCCGAGGCGTCGATGCCGATGACGTCCTCGATCTGCTCACGGACCCGGTCGGGGTCGGCGGCGGGCAGGTCGATCTTGTTCAGGACCGGCACGATCTCGTGGTTGTTGTCGATGGCCTGGTAGACATTGGCCAGGGTCTGGGCCTCGACCCCCTGGCTGGAGTCCACCACCAGGATGGAGCCCTCGCAGGCGGCCAGGCTGCGGCTGACCTCGTAGGCGAAGTCCACGTGGCCGGGGGTGTCCATCAGGTTGAGGACATAGGTCTCGCCGTCCCGGGCCTTGTAGTCCAGGCGCACGGTCTGGGCCTTGATGGTGATGCCCCGCTCGCGCTCGATGTCCATGTTGTCGAGGACCTGCTCGGTCATCTCGCGCAGGGTCAGGGCGCCCGTCTGCTGGATGAGGCGGTCGGACAGGGTCGACTTGCCGTGGTCGATGTGGGCCACGATCGAGAAGTTGCGGATTCGGCTGAGTGGGGTGGTCATGTAGACGCGGCCTTAGCACACTCCGGCGGCCGGGGGCGAGGGCGGTTCAGAGCCGGTCGCGCAGGGCGTACCAGGTCAGGCTGGCGACAGTCAGGGGCCGGCGTAGCCAGCGTCCGCCGGGAAAGGCCGGGGTGGGCAGGCGGCACACGGACTCCAGGGCCTCGGCGGCGGCCGGGTCGCCCTGGGCCTCGCGCCCCAGAAGGTCGCCGATATAGGGCGCCAGAAGCACCCCCTGCCCTGAGTATCCGGCCGCCAGGGAGACCCCCGGCGCCGGAAAGGCCACCAAGGGGGTGCGGTTGAGGGTCACCCCCACCGAGCCGCCCCAGGCGTGGGTGATGCGCACGTCCGCCATATCCGGATAGATCTTCAGGAGACTGCGCCGGACATAGGCGGCGAGGTCGGCGGGATAGGTCTCGCGATAGGTCTCGCCACCGCCGAACAGCAGGCGACCGTCGGCGGTCTTGCGGAAATAGTTCACCACGAAGCGGGTGTCGGCGACGGCAGCTCCGCTCCGCAGGATCGCGTCGGCCCGCTCGCCCAGGGGTTCGGTGACGAGGACGAAGTTGTTGATCGGCATGACCTGGTCCCGGGCCGCCCCGGCGATGGGGCTCAGGTAGCCGTCCCCGGTCAGGATCAGGCGGTCGCAGACGATCCGGCCAGTGGGGGTGGCGACCTCGATCGCCCCGCCCCGGCGCGTCCAGGACAGGGCCTGCGTGTCCTCGCAGATCCGTCCGCCGGCGGCCAGGACCGCCCGGGCCAGGCCGAGGGCCAGGTTCAGGGGGTGCAGGTGGCCGCCGTCCCGGTCGAGGATGCCGCCGTGATAGACCCCCGTCCCAAGGTCCTCGGCCAGGTCCTGCGGGGACAGCAGGCTGAGGGCGTCGCAGCCGTAGACCCGGGCCATGTGCTCCACGTGGGCGGCGTCCTGCCCCTCCCCGCCCGGGCGGTGGCGAGCGACGATCAGGCCGGGGCGATAGTCGGCCTCGGGGGCAACCTCGGCGACCAGGCCGGCCAGGTGGGCGCGCCCGGCCTCCGCCAGCTTCCAGAGCCGCAGGGCCTCGTCGGCGCCGACCCGGGCCTCGAGCCAGGCCTGATCCTGCCGGTGGCCGGGATGGGCCTGGCCGCCATTGCGCCCCGAAGCCCCCGACCCGACCCGGGCCGCCTCCAGCACCAGGCAGGGAACCCCGGCACGGGCCAGGGCCAGGGCGGCCCCCAGTCCGGTGAAGCCTGCGCCAATAATACAGACGCCGGTACGCACCTCGCCCTCCGGGGCGGGCAGGGCCGGCAGGGGGATGGCCGCCGTCTCGGCATACCAGGAGCCCGCCGGGTGGCCGTCATTGCGCATGGCGCGGTCAGACGTTCAGCAGGAGGAACTCGCGCTCCCAGGGGCTGATGGTCTGCATGAAGGTCTCGTACTCCGCCCGCTTCACCGTGGCGTAGGAACTGCAGAAGACCTCGCCCAGGACCTCCCGGATGGGCGCGCACTGCTCGAAATGCACCAGGGCCTCCAGCAGGTTGCGCGGGAGCTCGATGCCCAGGGCCGAGGCGTCGGTGGCCACCGGCTCCGAGGGGGTCAGGTCCTGGGTCATGCCCAGCCAGCCCGCCGCCAGGACGGCGGCGATGGCGAGGTAGGGATTTGCGTCGGACGAGGGGATCCGGTTTTCCAGCCGACGGTTGGCCGCATCTGAGGGCGGCTCCCGCAGGCCGCAGGTGCGGTTGTCGTAGCCCCACTGGGTATTGACCGGTGCCCCCGTCCCCCGGGCGATGCGCCGGTAGGAATTCACATAGGGCGCCAGCATGGCCATGATCGCCGGCAGATAGCGCTGCTGGCCCGCGATGAAGTTCAGGTAGGTGCGGGTGGGCTCGCCTGTCTTCCAGTCCGAGAACAGGGGCCGCCCGTCCGCGCCCAGGAGGGACTGGTGGATGTGCATGGCGCTGCCGGGCTCACCCGCCATCGGCTTGGCCATGAAGGTGGCGTAGATGTCGTGCTCCAGCGCCGCCTCGCGGATGGTGCGCTTGAACATGAAGACCTGGTCGGCCAGCTCCAGCGGGTCGCCGTGCCTCAGGTTGATCTCCATCTGGGCCACGCCGCTCTCGTGGATGAGGGTGTCGATCTCCAGCCCCTGGGCTTCGGAGTACTCGTACATGTCCTCGAAGAGGGCATCGAACTCGTTGACCGCGGCGATGGAATACCCCTGCCGTCCGGTCTCGGGCCGGCCGGACCGGCCGATGGGCGGGCGCAGCGGGTAGTCGGGATCGATGTTCTTTTCGACCAGGTAGAACTCGAGCTCCGGGGCGACCACCGGGGTCCAGCCCCGCGCCTTGTAGAGAGCCAGGACCCGGCGCAGGACCTGCCGGGGCGCTTCCTCCACCGGCCGGCCGTCGGGGTGAAAGGCGTCATGGATGATCTGGGCAGTCGGGTCCTGGGCCCAGGGCACCACCGCAAGGGTGGCGAAGTCCGGGTGCAGGACAATGTCGGTGTCCGCCTGCACCGCCGAGACCGTTCCCATCACCTCGGGAAAGTCGCCTGTGATGGTCTGGTAAAAAACCGCCAGGGGCAGGTTCATGCTGGGCGCGCCCAGGAACTTGCGGACCGGCATGATCTTGCCGCGCGCAACCCCGGCGAGGTCGGGCACGACGCACTCGATCTCCTCGATGGACTGGCGGGCCAGCCAGGGGCCCGCCGCCTCCAGCGAGGCGACGCCGCGCTTCTCCCGGGAGGCCGGCGACGGGCGCTTCTTGCGGGAACTCATCCCGCCGCCTCCGGCTTCAGGGCCCGAAGGATGGGCTCGGCTTCGTCGAGAGAGCGACGGATGATGGAGACCAGCCGGTCGATCTCGGCCCGGGTGACGATCAGGGGCGGGCAGCAGACGATGCTGTCGCGGATGCCGCGCACCATCAGCCCGTTGCGGATGCAGATGTCGCGCACCACCGGACCGGCCTCGCCCTCCTTGTCGAGGAAGCGCTTGTTGGTCCCGGGCTCCCGGACGATCTCCACCGCCCCGATCAGGCCGAGAGAGCGGGTCTCGCCCACCAGGGGATGGTCGTTCAGGGTGGCCAGGGCCCGGGCCAGATAGGGGCCGGTGTCGTCGCGGGTGCGCTCGACCAGGCCCTCGCGCTCGATGATGTCGATATTGGCCAGGGCGACAGCGGCGGCTGTGGGATGGCCGCTGTAGGTGTAGCCGTGGATGAAATCCCCGCCCTTCTCGCGCAGTTCGGCGACGATATGGTCGGCCACGCCGGTGGCGCTGATGGGCAGGTAGCCGGAGGACAGGCCCTTGGCCATGGAGATCATGTCCGGCTGCACGCCGTAGTGGTGATGGCCGAACCACTGGCCAAGCCGGCCAAAGCCGCAGATCACCTCGTCGCAGACCAGCAGGATGCCGTACTTGCGGCAAATGGCCTGGACCCTTGGCCAGTAGCCCTCCGGCGGGATGATAACCCCGCCGGCGCCCTGGAGGGGCTCGCCGATGAAGGCGGCGACATTCTCGGGGCCGACCTCGAGTATGCGGTCCTCGATGGCCTGGGCGGCCCGGGCGGCAAAGGCGTCGGGGTCCTCGCCGAAACCCTCGCCGAAGAGGTAGGGCTGCATGACGTGCTCGACGCCGGGTACTGGCAGGTCGCCCTGGACGTGCATGGCCTTCATGCCGCCCAGCGAGACCCCGGCCACGGTGGAGCCATGATAGGCGTTCCACCGGCTGATGAAGATCCGGCGCTGGGGCTGGCCCTTCAGCTTCCAGTAGTGCCGCGTCAGGCGGAAGATCGTGTCGACAGCCTCGGAGCCCGACGAGTTGAAGAAAACGTGGCTGAGGTGGCCGCCCATCTTGCTCGCGATCCGGGCTGCCAGCTTCACCGTGGGCGGCGTCGCTGTCCGGAAGAAGGTGTTGTAGTAGGGCAGTTCGAGCATCTGCTCATAGGCCGCCTTGGCCAGCTCCTCGCGGCCATACCCCACGTTCACGCACCAGAGCCCGGCCATGCCATCGAGGATGGCGTTCCCCTCCCCATCGTAGATGGTGCTGCCCTCGGCCCGGGTGATGATCCGACTGCCGCCAAGGCTGGCGATCAGGCGGTGGTCCGCCTGGGCAGGCAGGTGGTGCGCCAGATCCAGGCGGCGCAGCTCGGCGATATCGTGGTTGCGGATAGGAACGCTCACGCGGGTCACTCCTGAAACGGATCAGCTGACAAGGGGCTCGCCCCGGAGGGCCCGCCCGAAGACGCCGAAGAATACCTGACTTTGAGGATTTTCGCCCGTCCGCCATTCGGGATGCCACTGGACGGCCAGGACCGGGGCGGAATTGACCTGGGTCGAGAAGGCCTCGACCACCCCGTCATCGGCGCAGGCCTCAACAGACAGGCCGTCCCCCAGGCGCTGGACACCCTGGTAGTGCACCGAGTTCACCTGGATGCGGCCCTGCCCCAGGGCGCCGGCGAGGACACCCCCGGGCGTCAGCGCCACGTCGTGGACATGGTCGAACATCTCGTTGAAGCCGACCTCGTCGGGGGCATGGTGCCGCAGGAGATCGGGATGGTCCGAGACGTCCCGGCGCAGGGTCCCGCCAAAGGCCACGTTCAGCTCCTGGAACCCCCGGCAGATGCCAAAGACCGGGCGGCCCAGGTCGAGCATGGCGCGGATGAGGTCGCCAGTCATGGCGTCCCGGGCGGGGTCGAAGGGTCCAGGGGCATCGTCCGCCGCCTCGCCGTAGGCGCCGGGGTCGAGGTTGGAGGGGCTGCCGGTCAGCAAGAGCCCATCCAGGCGGCTCGCGACATCGGCGGCCCGCATGAGCCCGGGCATTGAGGGCACCAGCAGGGCGGCGGCGTCGGCATAGGCCATGGCCGAGGCGACATAGCGGTTCATCACGGCCTGGGCGGGCTCGATCCCCACCGTGCGGGTGCAGCAGATGATGCCGGCGACCGGGCGGACCACGTCAGTTCAGCAGGACGGCGGGCGAGCACGCGTGCCAGCCGAGCCAGACCTCCTCGCCCAGGGCGAAGTCCTCCTGGTCCCAGCGGGTCAGGTTGGACCTGAGCACCCTGACCCGCCGGCCGCCGGCGATCTCGACGTCGTAGGTGCTCTCGCTGCCCAGGTAGGACTCGTGGCGGATCACGCCGCGCACCAGGTTGGATCCGGCGGGGGAATCGTCCAGGATCGGCGGCGGCTGGCCGGGGGTGTACTTGTGCAGCTCGATCTTCTCGGGCCTCAGGGCCGCCCAGACCGTGGCACCCCTGCCCCCGGTGACGCCATGGTCGAGATAGATGTCGGTGGGCAGTTCGGGAGAGCGCACCACGGCCTGGTCAGGCTCATCCACGGCCAGGACACCCTCGAACAGGTTCACCGACCCGATGAAGTCGGCCACGAAGCGGCTTCCGGGAAACTCGTAGAGGTCGTTGGACGTCGCCACCTGCTGCAGCAGGCCGCGGTTCATGACCGCGCAGCGGGTGGCCAGGGCCAGGGCCTCGTCCTGGTCATGGGTGACCATGATGAAGGTGATGCCGACGGTCTCCTGGAGGGTACAAAGCTCGGTGCGCATCTGGTCCCGCAGCTTGGCGTCGAGGGCCGATAGCGGCTCGTCCAGTAGGAGGACCCGGGGGCGCTTGATCAGGGCCCGGGCCAGGGCCACGCGCTGGCGCTGTCCGCCGGACAGCTGGTCCGGCTTGCGGGCGCCCAGCCCGCCCAGCTGAACCAGCTCCAGGGCCTCCTCGACCCTCCGGTCACGCTCCGCCTCCGGAACCCGGTCGATCTTCAGGCCATAGGCGACGTTGTCGGCCACGGTCATGTGGGGGAAGACCGCGTAGGACTGGAACACCATGTTCACCGGCCGCCGGTTGGGGGGCACGGCCGAGATGTCCTGGCCATCGATGAGGATACGCCCCTCGGTGGGGGTCTCGAAGCCGGCCAGCATGCGCAGCAGGGTCGTCTTGCCGCAGCCCGAAGGGCCGAGCAGGCAGAAGAACTCACCCTCGTCGATGGTCAGGGAGACATTGTCCACGGCCACCATGCGGCCGAAGCGCTTGGTGACATTCTCGAAGGTGATGATGGGCTTGCTCATGACGCCTCAGGGACGGTTCTGGGGGCGGTCGAGGGCCGCGTGGCCCCCCGCCGTGGAGGCCGGGTCGCCCTGGACCTTCAGGGCGATGGCGGTGAGGAAGACGGTCAGCACGATCAGCAGGGTCGAGGCGGCGTTCACCTCTGGCGTCACGGAGAAGCGGACCATGGAATAGACCTTCACCGGGAAGGTCACTGTGTCCGGGCCCGAGGTGAAGAAGGTGATCACGAAGTCGTCCAGGCTGAGGGTGAAGGCCAGGAAGGCCCCGGCGATCAAAGAGGGGGCCATGTGCGGCAGGATGACGTCCCTCAGGGTGCGCCACTCGCTGGCACCCAGGTCCCGGGCTGCCTCTTCGAGCTCGCGGTTGAAGCTGGCCATCCTCGCCCGGACGACCACCGCCACGAAGGGGAAGGAGAAGGAGACATGGGCGATGATGATGGCGCCCAGGTTGAACGGCCAGGGCAGGCCCTGGGGCCAGGGCAGGACCTTGGCGAAGAAGACCAGCATGGCAACGCCCATGCAGATCTCGGGCGCCACGATGGGCAGGGCCAGGGCGCCGTCGAGGGCCGACTTACCCGGGAACCGGAAGCGCCAGAGCGCCAGGGCGGCCATGGCGCCGAGCACAAGGCTGAGCACGGTGGAGACCGCGGCGATGGTCAGGCTGTTGGCGAAGGCCTCGATCAGCGAGGCGTTGTGCAGGGCCTTGTCGTAGTACTTCAGGGTGAAGCCCTGCCAGACGATGTTGCGCCGGCTGTCGTTGAAGCTGAACACCATCAGGGCGACCAGCGGGGCGTAGAGGAAGATACCGACGCCCGCGAGCCACAGCTGCAGGGGCCAGCGACGCAGGTATTCCAGGGGACCGGGAGCGGGACGCTTGGCCATCAGGCTGGCTCCCGCCGACGTCGCGAGAGCATCGCCTGCAGGGCGATAGCGATGAAGGTCATGTACATGAGCAGGAAGGACAGGGCCGCGCCGAAGGGCCAGTCATTGGCCCGCTTGAACTGGCGCTCGATGATGTTAGCGATCATCTGGCTGTCCGGTCCGCCCAGCAGGTCCGGCGTCAGGTAGGAACCCAGGGCGGGGATGAAGGTGATGACCACGCCGGAGGCGATCCCCGGCAGGGCAAGCGGCACGACAATGGTGAACAGGGTGCGGAGATGGCCGGCGCCGAGGTCGAGGCTGGCCTCGATGAGCGAGGTGTCCAGCCGGTCCAGGGCCGAGTAGAGCGGCAGGACCATGAAGGGCAGGTGGACATAGACTAGGCCCAGCACCACCGCGAAGTTGTTGTGCAGGAGCTCCAGGGGCTGGAAGGGCCCCAGAGCCCCCGCGCCGAGGACGCCGACCCCCGCGCCCAGTCCGTTCCAGAGCCATTCCAGGGACTGGTTCACATACCCCTCGGTTCGCAGAACGGCGATGAGGGCGTAGGTCCGGATCAGCAGGTTGGTCCAGAAGGGCAGCATGACCGCCAGAAGAAGCCAGGTCTTGGCCTTCGGCGGGGCAAAGGTGATGGCTAGGGCCACCGGGAAGCCGATCGCCAGGCAGATCAGGGTCGTCAGCCCGGCGATGCCCACCGACTTGACGAAGATCTTCAGATAGAGCGGGTCCAGGGCCCTGAGGTAGTTCGAGAAGGTCCCCGTCAGGGCGATATCTGTCAGGCCCCGGTTCTCGCCGAAGGAATAGAGCCAGATGATCCCCATGGGGATCATGAAGAAGAGGACCAGCCAGAATAGCGGCGGGCCGAGGACGGTGCCGAACAGGCCTTTCGCCGATTTCCAGTGTTGTTCCATCCTGGGGCTCCAGCGTCAGGTCAGGCGGCGCGCACCCGGGTCACGACTTCCTCGTAGAAGCTGGCCTTCGCCGCCCCCTCGAAGGCGCCGTATTCGCATTTCGCCATGACGTCGGCGGGCGGGAAGATCGCGGGGTTGTTCCGGTAGCTGTCCGGCATCAGGGCCTTCGCCGCTGCGTTCGGGGTCGGATAGAGGATGGTCTCGCTGATCTTCTTCCCAGCTTCGGCGTCGAGCAGATAGTTGATAAAGGCATGGGCGTTGTTCGGACGCGGCGCCCCCACAGGGATAGAGAGGTTATCGGAGTTGATGAGGCTGCCTTCCTTGGGCACGACGAAGCCGATATCCGGGTCCTCGCTCATGATCTGGGCGATATCGCCGTTGTACTCCAGGACCAGGTCGACCTCGCCGGACAGGAGCATGTCCTGGCCATTGTCCTCATGGAAGGCCTTCACGAAGGGCTTCTGGCGGATCAGCATCTTCTCGATTTCGGCAACCATCTTGGGCGGGATGTTGTTGACCGAGTGGCCCTTGTACTTGGCCGCGAGGCGGACGAGGTCGGCGGACTCGGAAAGCAGGGCGATCTTGCCCTTGTAGGCTTCGGAATCGAACAGCCACTTCCAGCTGTCCGGCACGCCCTTCACCTTGCTCTTGCGGTAGCCAATGCCCAGCACCAGCCAGGTGTAGGGCACGGACATCTTCCGGCCGGGATCGTAGTCCGGGTTCAGGAAGGTCGGGTCGATGTTCTTCAGATTGGGGATCTTGGAGTGGTCGAGGGGCTGGATGAGCTTGGCCTCGGTCATCCGGCTGACGAACTCGTTGGACGGGACGATAAGATCGAAGCCCGGATTGCCCGCCTTCAGCTTGGCGAACAGTTCATCATTGGTGGCGAACAGGCTCATGTTCACGTCGACGCCGCTGGCCTTCTTGAAGTCGGCCAGGGTGGTGTCACCGATGTAGGTGTCCCAGTTGTAGAAGTTCAGCTTC
>Ga0209598_10002120_pt1 | contig 15747 bp, 15 predicted proteins | sample M_140807_EF_Meta_FD_187317 | JGI IMG/M metagenome (GOLD analysis project Ga0209598, IMG submission 187317) | Freshwater microbial communities from Lake Montjoie, Canada to study carbon cycling - M_140807_EF_MetaG (SPAdes) (version 2) | ecosystem: Environmental > Aquatic > Freshwater > Lake... | reverse complement strand
CGGGAAGGCCGGCGCCGCCAGGGCGGCGCCGGCGAAGGCCACGAAGGCCAGGACCGCAAGGACAATGGGTCCTGCGCTCCGGTTCCTCGTCATTGGGCAGTTGCAGGCGCGGCTGCAGGTGCCTGCAGGACGGGTGCCGCCGGGGCAGGACCCGTCGGGTTGAAGCTCACCGACGGAGCCGTCTGGGCAGCTTCGTTCGCGGCGAACATCTGCATCGGCTTGGAGCCGCGGTGCACCATCGTCCAGAACGAGTTCGGGAAGGTCTTGAACTCGAGGTTATAGTTCCGGACGGACTCGTTGTAGTCGCGCCGGGCGATGGCGATGCGGTTCTCCGTCCCCTCAAGCTGGGACTGGAGGGCCAGGAAGTTCTGGTTGGACTTCAGGTCCGGATAGCGCTCCTGGATCATCATCAGTCGACCCAGGACGCCCGAGAGCTTGTCCTGGGCGGCCGAATACTCCTGGAACTTCGCCGGATCGGTCAGGGTATCGGCATCCACCTTCACCTGGGTGGCAGAGGCCCGGGCCTGGGTCACCTCGGTCAGGACATTGCGTTCCTGGGAGGCGTAGCCCTTCACGGTCTCGACGAGATTGGGGATCAGGTCTGAACGGCGCTGGTACTGGTTTTGCACCTCGGCCCACTGGGCCTTTGCCGCCTCTTCCTTGGTGGGAATGGCGTTCACGCCGCAGGCCGCCAGGAACAGGGGGGCGGCAAGAACAAGCAGGGCGCGGACGAGTGTCTTTCGGGTCTTGATCACGATTTAGCCTCCGATCCTGTCACCGCTCCGAGGCGGCCAGTGCCACAAGATGGCCCGCCCGGGGAGGTTTCGCAATGCAGACCCTGCAGCAGCGCTCAACGAAATCGGGCTGAGGCGCTCTTTTCGCGAAGATTCCGGAACTCGGAGTCTGGCCGCCAGTCGGGCCATTGACGGCTATTGGCGAGCCGGCTGGCCATATCGACGACCAGGTCGACATCGGCCGCCGCGCCGCGCAGGTCCCAGTCGGCGCTCCAGGCGTCGCAGGCCTTATGGTAGCACCCGTCCGTGTAGGCAGTGACCCAGGCGTCACCTGCGGGGCGGCCACCCTGGACCAGGTCGGCGCCGCCGCCGAGGCCCATCAGCAGCAGGGCGGGCACCCCCCGCCGGGCGAGGCTGAAGTGGTCGGCCCGGAAGAACAGGGCGCGTTCCGGGCGGGCGTCGGGCGTCACCGTCCGCTTCTGGCGACGGGCCGCCTCTGCCAACCGGTCATCGAGCTCGGACTGGCCCGCACCCACCAGCACCACGTCGCGGGCGGGGCCGGCGGTCTGAAGGATGTCGAGGGTCAGGTTGGCCGCCATCCGCTCGAGTGGGACCGTGGGATTGGTCCCGAAGTACTCAGATCCCAGCAGGCCGCGCTCCTCAGCGGTCCATAGGGCGAACAGCACCGAGCGTTCGGGGCGCCGGTCCCGGGCCAGCAGCCGCGCCGCCTCCAGGACCCCTGCCACCCCCAGGGCATCATCTATGGCACCCGGTCGGATGCGCCGGCCCTTGGCGTCCGGCGGGCCTTCGCCATAGGCGTCCCAGTGGGCGGCGACCATCACCGTCTCATCCGGACGGCTGCGTCCCGGCAGGCGGGCGATGACATTGTGGCTGTCGAACCGGCTGTGGGCGACGCCAACGTCGGCGCGGAAACGCATTCCCTTCAGCTCGACGGGGCGGAAGTCCGCCGACCGGGCCTGCCGCCGCAGGGTCGCAAGGTCCAGGCCTGCGGCCGAGAAGAGGCGAGCGGAGGCGTCTGCGGACAGCCATCCCTGAAGGGGAAGGCGCTCGGCCTCGGGACGCGGGCGGGCGACGTCATAGCCCTCTCCGGCGGAGGCGATCACCGTCGACCAGCCATAGCCCGCGCCCTCGGTCTGGTGGACGATCAGGGCGGCGATCGCGCCCCTCCGGACAGCTTCCTCGAACTTGTAGGTCCAGCGCCCATAGTAGGTCGCAGCCCGGCCTCCGAACTGGCCGGCCACCGCATCCGCCGCCGTCGCCTCGAAATCGGGATCATTGATCAGGAAGACGGCGACCTTGCCGCGCAGGTCGACGCCCTTGAAGTCATTCCAGCGGCGCTCCGGTGCCGTGACGCCGTAGCCGACAAAGACCATGGGCGCGTCCTGCACGGTGACCCGGTCGACCGGCAGGAGGGTAATGACCGAGATATCGCGCCCGGATGCCAGGACCGTCTCGCCCTTGGGCCCGGTGACCGCAAAGCGGCCGTCCGCCGCCAGCTGGGTCCGGATCATGGGAACGGCCTGGAGGAAGCGTCCCCCGGGGCCGGCAGGCTCCAGGCCCAGCTTCCGGAAGGCAGCCTCGAGGTAGGCGAGGGTCTTCGCCTCGCCAGGACCACCCGGCGCACGGCCGGCATAGGGGTCCGAGGCCAGCTCCCGGGTGATGTCGGAGAGCCGGGCGGGATCCGTCCGGTCCCGCGCCGCTGCGGGCGCTGCCGGGAAGATGCTGAAAAGGCTGGAAAGGATCAGGGCGGACAGGATCAGGTGGGGGCGCAGGCGCAGGTTCATGCCCCCCAGTCTCCGGAATTCGCCCCGCTCTGGCAAGGCGCTCAGGCGGGGGACCGCGCCAGCTCTTCCTCGACCTGGCCGAGGCGGTCCTTGCCAAAGAACATCTCGTCGCCGACGAAGAAGGTGGGAACCCCGAAGACGCCCCGGGCCACCGCCGCTTCCGTGTTGGCGACCAGCTCGGCCTTGACCTCCGGATCCTGGGTCGCCTCCAGGAGGGCGCGGGCGTCCAGACCGGCCGCCGTCAGCGCCCCGGCGACGACCTCGGGGTCATCCATCTTCAGCCCCTGCTCCCACATGGCCGACAGAACGGCCTCGCGGTAGGCGTCCTCCACTCCCGCGCGCCGGGCGGCGACCAGGCCGCGCATGATGAGCAGGGTGTTGACCGGGAAATGCGGGTTGAACCGGTAGGCCGAAAGCCCATGCCGGGCTACGAACCTCTGGGTCTCCAGGGTCTCGTAGGCCAGCTTGCCCTTGATGTGACCAAAGGCCTGGGCGGGGGACTGGTTGCCCGTGGCCTTGAAGATCCCCCCGAGCAGGCAGGGGATCAGGTTCACCCGGGCCCCGGTGCGGGCAGCGATCCCTGGCAACACCTTCCAGGACAGGTATCCGTTGGGACTTCCGAAGTCGAAGATGAAGTCGATTGTGCGGGTCATGGGGCGGTCTTCCTTCCGGGCTACCAGGTTTCCGACCAGGGCCGGAGGTCCAGTTCATGGGTCCAGGCCGAGCGCGGCTGGCGGTGCAGGTGCACATAGGTGGCCGCCACGTCGGCGGGCTTCAGGATGGTGTCGCGAGCCAGGAGGTCATCGACCTCCCCGCGTATGGAGCGGATGAAGGTCCCATCCACAGCGCCGTCGATCACGACGTGGGCAACGTGCACGCCCTCCGGTCCCAGTTCCCGCGCCAGGCTCTGGACCAGGGCCCTCAGGCCCGCCTTGGCGGCGGCGAAGGCGGAGAAGCCCTCGCGTCCGCGCAGGGAGGCGGTGGCCCCGGTGAAGATCAATGTGCCCCGGCCCCGGGGGGCCATGATCCGGGCCGCCTCGCGCCCCGCCAGGAAGCCGGCGAAGCAGGCCATCTCCCAGACCTTGGTGAAGACCCGGGCCGTGGTCTCGACGACGGGGAAGCGCACATTGGCGCCGATGTTGAAGACCACCACCTCGAGGGGCCCGATGTCCGCCTCGATCCGGTCGAAGAGGGCGATCACCTCAGCCTCCTCCCGGGCGTCGCAACCGAAGGCGTGGGCGCTGCCGCCGGTAGCCCGGATCTCCTCCGCAAGCGCCTCGAGCCGGTCTAGGTTCCGGGGCCTGCGCGTCAGGCAGACCGTGAGACCCTCGGCCGCGAATGCGCGCGCAACGGCGGACCCCAGCCCGTCCCCTGCGCCGATCACCAGGCAGACGCCCTTGCGCGTAGCCATTTGCGGAACTCCTTCTCCGATCCGGACTCAAAGCATGCGGGGTCCGGGGTGGAAAGCGAGTTCCGAAGGGACAGTCCGTCAGTTTTCCTGAAGCGCAGCGGGGGCGAGCGTGACCGGGACCGGTGGCGGCGGCGGGCGCTGGCGGATCGGCTCGCCCTTGAGCCACATCCAGAGGGCCTCCCAGTGGATGGCCGCCAGGACGCCCAGGCTGGTCATGGGATGCTTCAGCCAGGCGGCCAGAAGGTTGGCGTCGGTCATCTCGCTCCGCTCGCCGGCGAAGGCGGCGGTGAGGACGGGCCCTTCGGCGTCGGAAACCTCGATCGAGACCGCCACGCGCTCGCCGGGGGCCCGAATTCGGAAGGCGTAGGTCAGGTCCATGTCCATAAAGGGCGAGACGTAAAAGCCCTTGTCGATGGACTGGGAGAGGACCTCGTCGGTCCCCGGCGCAGCCGGGATCAGGTAGCTGTGGCTCTCGCCAAAGGTGTTGCGAACCTCGTAGAGCACCGCCGAGAGCGCGCCGTCCGCCCGGTGCAGGAACCAGACGGTGAGCGGATTGAAGACCCCGCCCAGGATCCGGGGCATGGCGAGCAGGCGGATCGGACCACCGCCCTCGAGGCCCGCCTCCGCCAGGATCGCCTCCACCTGGCCGCGCAGGTCCTGGCCGGTATGGTCGAGGTGATCCCGGGGCGAGAAGCCGGTCAGGGCGAAGCGCCCCACCGAAAAGCGCCTGAGCCGGGCGTCGAGCCCCTCGAGCTCGTCCAGGTCCAGGAGCAGCATGAAGATCCGGTAGCTCAGGCGGTGCGGCCGCGGCCGGAGGCGAACGTGGGAGACGACCCCGGCATAGAGTCCCGAGGCGACCACGGCGCTCAGCCCGCCCCGGGGCCGGCGGGCAGGTGGATTCGCCCGGACTCGTTGGCCACGGTCCAGGGCCGGCGCGGGGCCCCCATGGCCTCGGCGGCCGCCAGTCCCGACTGGAGGGCATCCTCGTGGAAGCCGTGTCCGAAATAGGAACCGCAGAACCAGGTCCGGCGCACCCCCTGCAGGGACCAGAGCCGGGTCTGCGCCTCCATGGCGGCGGCGTCGTAGAGGGGGTGGTCGTAGGGGATCTCGGCGATCAGGCTGTCGGGGCGAAAATCCTCGGGCGGATTGAGGGTGACGAAGAGGTCGCCAGCGTTCTTGAGGCTTTGCAGGTAGGTCATCCAGTAGGTCACCGGACCCTCGCCGGGACTGTCGCTGCGGCCAATGTGGTTCCAGGCCGTCCAGGCGGCCCGCCGGCGCGGCATCAGGGCCGGGTCGCGGTGCAGCATCACGCGGTTCCTGGCATAGCGGAAGGCGCCCAGCAGGGCGCTCTCCTCCGAGGTCGGGTCCTCGAGCAGGGCCAGGGCCCTATCGCCATGCACGGCCAGGACCGCCTCGTCGAAGTCGAGGTTTGCCCCGTCGGCCAGGCGCACGCGCACGCCGCCCCCCGTGCGGGACAAACCCGCCACCCGGACGCCGGTGCGAAGATCCGCCCGTGCCACCTCGGCCAGCCTGCGGACATAGGACCGGCTGCCGTGCGTCACGGTCCGCCAGAGTCCCCGCCCGGAGACACTCATCATGCCATGGTTGAGGAAGAAGCGGATCAGGGAGGCGGCTGGATAGTCGCCAATCCGGTCCAGGGGGGTCGACCAGATGGCCGCCGCCATGGGCAGGAGGTGATCGTTCCGGAAGGCCGGCCCATACCGACCGGTCTCCAGGTAGGCGTCGAGGCTCGTCCCGGACCCCTCCAGCCGCCGCAGGTCGTCCGGCGCCTGCCGGTAGAAGCGCAGGATGTCAGCGATCATGCGCCAGAAGCGCGGCCTCAGCAGGTTCCGCTTCTGCGCCAGGAGGGCGTTGGAGGAGTACTCGAGCTTGCCGTCGTCCAGGGACACCGACAGACCCATGTCGGCCGGCTGGCTGGCCACGCCGAGATGCGCAAGCAGGGCGACGAAGTTTGGGTAGTTGTCCTCATTGTAGACGATGAAGCCAGTATCGACGGGGGTATCCCCGCCCGGTCCCGGCGCATCGAGGGTATTGGCGTGGCCGCCAAGCCGGTCCTCCGCCTCCAGGACCGTGACCTCGGCGACCTCGCCCAGCCGCCAGGCGGCGGAGAGTCCCGCGGCGCCGGCGCCGATCACGACAATCCGGCGGACAGGAGAGGCGTCAGGCGCGACGTCTGGCAAGGGAAACTCCTGGGGAGCGGAGGGGAGGATGCGGAGGCTCCATTGACCCCAGAGCCCGGAGGGATGCAAGGGGCCGCCCGCCAAGAGAGGACTGGCCGCGAGGTCCGGTCTGGTGCAGCGTGTCCGCCTCAACTTTCGGAGGGTTCGACATGCGATGGATTCTGACCTGGCTCGGCGTCGGCGTGGCGTTCGGGGTCCTGGATGGGATCTGGCTGAGCCAGATGTTCGAGCGGCTCTACAAGCCCGCCCTGGGGGACCTGCTCGGCCCCGGCCTGAGGCTCGACGCCGCCGCAGCCTTCTACCTGATGTACGTGACCGGGCTGGTCCTGCTGGCCATCCGGCCCGCTGTCCTGGCGGGGGGCGGGCCGAAGGCGGCCGCCCTGAGGGGCGCGAGCCTGGGCGCCTTTGCCTACGCCACCTACGACTTGACCAACCAGGCCACCCTCGCCGTCTGGCCGGTCCACGTCAGCCTGGCCGACATCGCCTGGGGAACCTTCGCCTCGGCGACGGCATCGGCGGTCGGCGCCCTGGTTTGGTCACGCGCAGCGCGCCGGGCCGCCTGAAGCGCGACACGGGCACACTCGAGCCTGTTGTCGGAGGCACAGGCTCGCGTCTATTGTGAATGCGGACGGTCGGGGCGACCCGGTCCGGGGTCAATTACGGCCCCGGGTGCCTAATCAGCGCCGTAGAATTTAGGTTTCAGGCATCGACAGGACGCCGGAGAATGCGTCTGTCCCGGGAGGAATTTGAATGAACGATTTGCTCAATCCCGAGTTCATGGCGCGCCTTGAGGCCGCTGGCCAGGTGGGGATGACCACCGCCTGTTGGGCCGCACGCAACCCCGACAAGGTCGCCGTCTACGACCCGGACGGGACGCCCCACACCTTCGCAAAGGTCAACACCAACGCCAACAAGCTGGCCCGCTTGCTCCGCGCCCGCGGCCTGAAGGCCGGCGATTCCCTGGCCCTGGTCTGCTCGAATCGCGCAGAGTTCGTGGAGGCCCTGGCCGCCACCCTGCGCTCGGGGATCCGCATCACCCCGGTCAACTGGCACCTGAACGCCGACGAGATCACCTACATCATCAAGGATTGCGAGGCCAAGGCCCTGGTGGGCGACGCCCGGGTCGCCACAGTCGGCCCGGCCTCCGCGGAATGCCCGGACCTCCTGGTAAAGCTGGCCGTCGACGGGAAGATCGAGGGCTTCGAGGACTATCAGGCCGCCCTGGACGCCTTTGACGGCAGCGACATCGACGACCCGGTCCTCGGCAATGCCATGATGTACACCTCGGGCACCACCGGACGGCCCAAGGGCGTACACAGGGCCGCCGCCATCGCCACGCCGCCGGCCATGTACCTGATGCGCGGCTACGACACCGAGACCTCGGTCCAGCTCTGCGCCGGCCCCGCCTACCACGCCGCACCCCTGGCCTTTGACGTCCGCGCCGCCATGGGCGCAGGTACGCCCCTCGTCTTTATCGACAGGTGGGACTCCGAGCATGTCCTGAAGTCGATCCACGAGCTGAAGGTGACCCACCTTCACCTGGTGCCGATCATGTTCCAGCGCCTCCTCGCCCTTTCGGCGGAGGTCAAGGCGCGCTACCCGGTCGATCAGGTGCAGTACATTGTCCATGGCGCAGCGCCCTGCCCGCCCGAGGTCAAGCACGCCATGATCGAGTGGTTCGGCCCGATCCTGTCCGAGTACTATGCCGGCTCGGAAGGCGGCGCGGGCTTTACCATCGACTCCCACGAGTGGCTCAGGAAGCCGGGCAGCGTCGGCAAGCGTCCGGCCCTCCTGCAGGTCCGGATTCTCGACGAGAGCGGGAAGGACCTGCCAAACGGCCAGTCTGGCGGCATCTACCACCAGCTGCCCCCGGGCGGCGGCTTCACCTATTACAAGGACGAAGCCAAGACCAACGCCAGCCGGGTGGACGGCTTCTTCACCATGGGCGACGTCGGCTATTTCGACGAGGACGACTACCTGTTCCTCACGGGCCGCAGCGCCGAGACCATCATTTCCGGCGGGGTTAACATCTACCCGCAGGAGGTCGACAACGAGCTGATCAAGCACGACGCCGTCGCCGACTCCGCCACGGTGGGGATCCCCCATGACGAGTGGGGCGAACAGGTGAAGGCGGTGATCCTGCTAAAGCCCGGCTATGCGCCCTCCGACGCCCTGGCCCAGGAGATCCTCGACTTTGGCCGGCGCAGCCTGCCCTCGTTCAAGGTCCCCCGCAGCCTCGACTTCGTCACCGACCTTCCCCGGTCGGCGGCCGGCAAGATCCAGCGCAACAAGGTCCGGGCTCCCTACTGGGAAGGCCGCGCCAAGCAGATCTGAGGCGGAGCTGTCCCAGACCTGCGCTGGGGCCCCCGCCGAAACGATGCGAAAACAAGCGTGTCTGGAGATTGCAGGCGGGCGCCCTTAAGAAGCGCCCGCCGGTTTCCACTCGGGGTGCTCATGCCGATTCCCTTCATCGATCTCCAGGCCCAGCGCCAGCGCCTTGGCCAGCCCCTTGAAGACGCCATCCTCAAGGTCGTCCGCTCGGGCGCCTGGATCATGGGTCCCGAGATCGCCGAGCTGGAAAAGGCCCTGGGCGACTTCGGCCAGGCCCCCTTCGTCCTGTCCTGCGGCTCGGGTACCGAGGCCTTGCAGCTGCCCCTGATGGCCTGGGGGATCGGGCCTGGCGACGCGGTCTTCTGCCCCTCCTTCAGCTTTGCCGCGACCGCCGAGGTCATGCCCCTGGTCGGCGCCTCGCCAGTCTTCGTGGACGTCCGCCCGGACACCTTCACCCTCGACCCGGAACGCCTGGAGGCGGCCATCCAGGCCGTGAAGGCCGAGGGCGTCCTGACCCCCCGGGCGATCCTGGCGGTCTGCCTGTTTGGCCAGCCCGCGGACTATCCGGCCCTGGCCGACATCGCCCGCCGGTACGGCCTGAAGCTGATCGCAGACTCCGCCCAGGGCTTTGGCTGCACCCTGGACGGCCATCACCCCATCCACTGGGCCGACGTGGCCACCACCTCCTTCTTTCCGGCCAAGCCCTTGGGCGCCTATGGGGACGGCGGGGCGGTGTTTAGCAAGGATGCGCGCCTGCACGACCTGCTGGTCAGCCTGCGCGTCCACGGCCAGGCGGTGAAGTCCGACATCGAGGGCCGGATCTTCGAGCACGATCCCAAGTATCTGAACATGCGGGTGGGCATGAACAGCCGGATGGACACCCTCCAGGCCGCTATCCTCCTGCAGAAGCTGACCATCTTCGCCGACGAGATCGAGGCCCGGAACCGGGTGGCCGACCGCTATGCCGAGGGCCTGAAGGGCCTGGTCGAGACCCCTGTGGTCATCCCAGGCGGCCGCAGCACCTGGGCCCAGTACACGGTGAAGTGCGCCGACCGCGACGGCCTGGCCGCCCACCTGAAGGCCGCCGGGGTGCCGACGGCGGTCTACTACCCCATCCCCATCCACCAGCAGGCGGTCTACAGCGGCTATCCCGCGCCGGGCGGCCTGCCCGTGACCAACGCCCTGGCCGGCCAGGTGCTGAGCCTGCCCATGCACCCCTACCTGACGCCCGACGCCCAGGACCAGGTGATCGCGGCGGTGCGGGGGTTCGTCCGAGCCTAGCCGAACCTTGCTTGCGTTGACGCTCTCACGGAGCTCCGCCTGATGGGTTCTCAAATTCCTCCCCCCAGGGGGAGGTGGCCCGCGCAGCGGGCCGGAGGGGGTCAGCTGAAGCGCCGTTGACCCCCTCACCGCGCTTCGCGCGGAGCTCCCCCTTGGGGGAGCAATTGAACGCATCTGGGAGCCCTAGCTGACCTCCAGCGTCCCAACGATGGAAGCGCGTTGGGACAGTTCGATCCAGTTGCCGTCGGGGTCCCGGACCATGGAGATGCGCGCCGTCGTCCCCAAGGTGGTCGGGGGCATGGCCTCGCGGCCGCCGGCAGCCAGGACCCAGGCGTGGTCGGCGTCGACCCGGAAGACCTGGAAGGTGATGTAGCGCCAGCCCGTGCCGGGCATGGTGGCGTCAGACGGGGCGTCGGCGGCTTCCTCCAGGATGAGCAGGGTCTCGCCGGCCCGGAAAGCCGCGCCGCCCTCCCAGGCCTCTTCCACCAGGCCCAGGGCACCCGCATAGAAGGCCCGGTGGGCCTCAAGGCTGCGGACCGCCAGGCGGATGCCAGCCTGGGTGATGCTGCGCCAGCCGGGCGGGACCAGGGTCACGCGGTTACCGTCGGGATCTGCCAGGGCGCGGGGCGCGATCAGGCCTTCCCGGGCCAGATAGAGCTCACGATAGCCGGTCGGCGCCCCGGCCGGGACCGGCTCGGCATAGGCGTTGATCTTCAGGACCGAGCCATTGGCGTCATGGCGATGCTGGTTCTGGCCCCGCCGGATAGGCAGGAGGTGGTCGAAGGGAACCCCTGCCTCGCCTTGCCAGAAGGCCAGCACGGCCTCGAGGGCGTTGGTGGACATGCCGATGTCCACGCGTGGCTTGGCCAGTTCCATGGTCGCCTCCCTTTTCGTGCCTCTGCCTCCGGGCTTGCCCGCGATCCGTCCGCGTGACAAGTCGGAAGCCTAGGGAGACCACAACCAGGAGCCAGACCCATGAAGGCGGCAGTCTATTACGAGAACGGTGGACCCGAGGTCCTGCGCTATGAGGACGTTCCCGATCCGGTCTGCCATCCCAAGGGCGTGATCCTCCGGGTCGAGGCCATCGCCATCGAGGGCGGCGACACCCTGAGCCGCTTCGGCGGCCCCCTGGTGACCAAGCCCCACATCGTCGGCTACCAGGCCGCCGGCGAGATCATCGAGGTGGGCGCGGAGGTCACCCACCTGAAGGTCGGCCAGAAGGTCGCCACGGTGAATAACTTCGGCAGCCATGCCGCCCTGCGCAGCGTTCCGGCCCGCAACTGCTGGCCAGTCCCCGAGGGCTACGACATCGCCAAGGCCTCAGTGATTCCCGTGACCTTCGGCACCGCCCACGACTGCCTGTTCGAGTACGGGCGGATGAAGGCGGGCGAGATCGTCCTGGTCCAGGCCGGGGCCTCGGGTGTCGGCGTCGCCGCCATCCAGCTGGCCCGCCGGGCCGGGGCAAAGATGATCCTGGCCACGGCCAGCTCTGACGCGCGCCTGGAGCGCCTGAAGCCCCTGGGGATGGATGCCGGCATCAACTACCGGGAGCACGAGGTGCCCCGGGAGGTCCGCCGCCTGACCGACAATCACGGCGCTGACGTGGTGGTGGACTCCGTGGGCGGCTCGACCCTGCAGGGCTCGATCAATAGCCTGGCCTATCGTGGCCGCGTCTCCATGGTCGGCGCCGCCGGGCGCGAGCCCATGGTGGTGGACGTCGGCTCCATGATGGGCGGCAACCGCAGCCTTTCCGGCGTCTTCCTGGGCGCCGAGATCATGACCGACCGGGTCCACGACATGATCCAGGGCCTGATCGACGACGCTGCACAGGGCCAGCTGGAGGTGGTGATCGACCGGACCTTCCCCTTGTCCGAGGCTGCCGCCGCCCACGCCTACATCGAAAGCCGCGCCGCCGTCGGCCGCGTCGTCCTGGTCCCCTGAGGAGAGCCTGGCCATGCCCTTTGCAACCAACGGCGACGTCCGGATCTGCTGGGAAAGCTTCGGCGATCCCGCGGCCCCCGCCATCCTGCTGGTCAACGGCCTCGGCTCGCAAATGACCCGCTGGCCGGAGGCCTTCTGCAAGGTCCTCACCGACAAGGGCTACCGGGCCCTCAGGTTCGATAACCGCGACACCGGCCTGTCGACCTGGTTCGATGCCGGCGACGCCTATACCCTTGAGGACATGGCCGCCGACGCCATGGCCGTGCTGGACGCCGCCGGGGCCCCCTCCGCCCATGTGGCGGGGGTGTCTATGGGCGGCATGATCAGCCAGGTCATTGCCGCAGACCATGCGGACCGTACCCTCTCCCTGACCTCCATCATGTCCACCTCCTCGGCACCCGGCCTGCCCCAGGCGACCCCCCGGGCCATGGCGGTGCTGACCCAGCCGACGCCGGACTTCCAGACCGACCCACATGCCCACACCGCCGCCGCTGTGGAGAATGCCCTGGTGATCGGCAGCCCCGCCTATCCCTGGCCCAAGGGCGACCTGGCCGTGCGGGCCAAGGCGGAGGCCGAGCGGGCCTGGAACCCCACCGGGTCCGGCCGCCAGATGCGGGCCGTCGGCGCCACGGGCGACCGCTCAGAACGCCTGGCCCGGATCACCGCCCCCACCGTCGTCCTGCATGGGGCGGACGATCCCCTGCTGCCGGCCGACGGTGGCCGGGACACCGCCGCCAAGATTCCCGGGGCGGAGCTCCGGATCATCGAGGGCATGGGCCACGACCTGCCCCCCGCCCTGTTTGGCATTGTCGCCGACGCCATCCTCGCCGCCGCCGCCCGCGCCGGCTGACCCCTTCAAGGAGCTGACCCATGGGACGTCTTTCCGGAAAAACCGTCATCATCACCGGCGCCGGCTCGGGAATTGGCCGGGCCGCCTCCCTGCTCTTCGCCGCCGAGGGCGCGAAGCTGGTCATCGCCGACAAGTTCGACACCGTTGAGGAGACCGCCCGCCAGGTCCGCGAGGCGGGCGGGACCGCCCTGGCCCTGACTGGCGACGCCGGCGACGAGGCCTTCGTCGCAGCCCTGGTGGACCGGGCGGTGGCCGAGCACGGAGTCCTGGACGCCATCTGGGCCAATGCCGGCATCTCTGGCGGTGCCACGCCGCGCGAAGAGCAGGACGCCGCCCACTGGGCCGAGGTCCTGCGGGTCAACCTGATCGGGCCCTTCCTGGCGGTGAAGCACGCCAGCCGGGTCATGGTCCCCCGGGGCCAGGGCTCCATCGTCATGACCGCCTCGGTGGCTGGCATCCGCTCGGGTGCCGGCGGCCTGCCCTATTCGGCCTCCAAGGCCGGGGTGATCAACCTGGCCCAGACGGCGGCCAACGACCTCTACGGCACTGGCGTCCGCGTCAACGCCATCTGCCCCGGCCTGATCGAGACCGGCATGACCAAGCCCATCTTCGACGGCGCCCGGGCCCGGGGGAACGAGGGCAAGATCGGCCAGCTCAACCCCCTGGCCCGATATGGCGTACCCTCGGAGATCGCCCACGCTGGCCTCTTCCTCGCCTCGGACGATGCGTCCTACGTGAACGGCCAGGCCATAGCCGTCGACGGCGGCCTGTCTTCGTCGCACCCGGTCGTGCGGCGGCGCTAGGGGTTGAACCGGCCAGGGCAGCGGCGAGGCGGTCCTCGGCGCCTCAGCTGACCCCCTCAGTCGGCTTCGCCGACAGCTCCCCAATTCCTCCCCCAAGGGGGAGGTGGACCGCGAAGCGGGACGGAGGGGGTCAACGGCCCCTCCGCTGGCGCCCTCCGGCCTGCGCCGCGACTGGTCAGGCGGCGCGCAGACAGCTAGAAACGGGTTCGTATCGCCTTTTGCCCGCAGGGATCCATGGCCGGACATTCCAAGTTCAAGAACATCATGCACCGCAAGGGCCGCGCCGACGCCCAGCGGTCCAAGCTGTTCTCCAAGCTCTCGCGCGAGATCACCGTCGCCGCCAAGTCCGGAATGCCCGACCCGGCCATGAACCCGCGCCTGCGCCTGGCCGTGGCCAACGCCCGGGCCGAGTCCATGCCCAAGGACAATATTGAGCGGGCGATCAAGAAGGCCTCGGGCACCGACGCGGCCTATGAGGAAATCCGCTATGAGGGCTTTGGCCCCGGCGGCGTGGGCCTCATCGTCGAGGTGCTGACCGACAACCGCAACCGGGCGGCGGCCAATGTCCGCTCGCTGTTCTCCAAGCACGGCGGCAACCTGGGCGAGACCGGCTCGGTTTCCTTCATGTTCGACCGGGCGGGGCGCATCGTCTATCCGGCCTCGGCCCGGGGCGAGGAGGCGATGATGGAGGCCGCCATCGAGACCGGCGCCGACGACGTGGAGTCCGACGAGGACGAGCACGTGGTCTTCGCCGCCTTCGAGGCCCTGAACGAGGTGGCGGCGGCCCTGGAGGCGACCCTTGGCCCGGCCAAGTCCACGGGCCTGGCCTGGCGGCCCAAGAGCCTGACCCCGGTGGAGGGCGACGCCGTGGGGACCCTGCTCAAGCTCATCGACGGCCTCGAGGACGACGACGACGTCCAGACCGTCTGGGGCAATTACGATATCTCCGACGCCGACCTCGAAGCCTTCGGGGCCTGACGGAGTCCGGTTCTCCATGGCCCGCGCCGCGACCTCCCGGGGAAACCCGGCCGGACTGATCCTCCTGGCCTGCCTGGCCACGGCCCTGGCCATGACCCTGACGGACTGGCCGCCCCTAACCTTCCTGTTCGTCATGCTGGGCTGGGTTCTGGCGGTGGGCGTGCATGAGTTCGGCCACGCCTGGGTGGCCTGGCTGGGCGGCGACCATACGGTGAAGGACAAGGGCTACCTGACCTTCGACCCGCGCAAGTACGCCGACCTCCAGACCACCCTGATCTGGCCCCTGATCGCCCTTGCCCTGGGCGGGATCGGCTTCCCCGGCGGGGCCGTCTGGCTGAGGGAGGACCTGATGCGCGGGCCCCTCTGGCGCTCGGCGGCCTCCCTGGCCGGGCCCGTCGGCTCCTTCCTCGTCCTGGTGGTCCTGGCCCTGGTCCTCGCCTTCCTGCCGGTCGGCCCGGAGTCCGAAACCCTTGCGGCGGCTGTGGCCTTTCTTGCCTTCCTCCAGGCGACTGCCGTGGTGCTCAACCTCCTGCCGGTACCTGGCTTTGACGGCTTTGGCGTCCTGCGTCCCTTCCTGCCCGCCGGGGTCCGGGCCGCTGCCGCGCGGATCGAGCCGGTCGCCCCCCTGATCGCCCTGGCGGTCCTGCTGCTCCTGCCCGGCGCCTCGTCGGTGATCTTCGGCCTGGCCCTCACCCTGGCCCAGGCTGTGGGCCTGTCCCCCTCCCAGATCTTCCAGGGCCTCGAAGACTTCCGTTTCTGGACCCGACTGGGCGCATGAGGCCGGATCCGGCCATCGACACCCTGGCCGAGCGGCTGGTCGCGGCCCGCCCTCATGGCCGGACCCTCGTGACCGGCCTGACCGGCGCGGTCTCCGCCGGCAAGAGCACCCTGGCCGCCCAGCTGGCCAACCGCCTGTCCGACCAGGGGCTTTCCGTGGAGGTGATCTCCACCGACGGCTTCCTCAAGCCCAACGCCGTCCTGGCCGCCGAAGGTGCCCTGGACCTCAAGGGCTGGCCCCACACCTTCGACACCCCGGGCATGCTCTCGACCCTGGCGGCCGTCCCCTCAGGCCCCGTGCAGGTCCCGGTCCACAGCCACGTCACCTACGACATCGACCCGGCCCTGGCCCGGCGCATCGACCGGCCCGACATCCTGATCGCCGAGGGCCTGAACCTGCACTTCCGAGCCGAGACCCCGGCGCCCGCCGACCCCCTGGACCTCCTCCTCTACCTCGACGCCGAAGAGGCCGACCTGGAGGCCTGGTACCTGGCCCGGTTCCTGGGCTTCTGGGAAGACGCCGAGCACGACCCGGCCTCCTTCTATGCGCGGTTCCGGGGGATGGACCGCGACGCCGTCGCCGACCTCGCCGGCCGGGTCTGGGCGGGGGTCAACCTGCCCAACCTGCGCCAGCA
>Ga0209598_10002119_pt1 | contig 15750 bp, 14 predicted proteins | sample M_140807_EF_Meta_FD_187317 | JGI IMG/M metagenome (GOLD analysis project Ga0209598, IMG submission 187317) | Freshwater microbial communities from Lake Montjoie, Canada to study carbon cycling - M_140807_EF_MetaG (SPAdes) (version 2) | ecosystem: Environmental > Aquatic > Freshwater > Lake... | reverse complement strand
GTCACCTCTAGCGCCAACACAAAACTCGCTGTGCTCGCATCCGCCGTCTGCACGTTACCCGCCGCATCCACCTGCGTGGCCAAAACATTGATCGTGCCCTGACCTAGAGTCGTCACGTCACCGTCCGTCATCCCAACCGCTTGCGCCGCACCGCTGACGGTTAACGTCTTCGTGATCGTCTTGCTCGAATCACCCGCGTTCGCAAACGTCACCGAAACAGTCGCGCCACTCTCGCCCGCAACCGTCACCGCACCCGCCTTCGCTTCGGCCGCCGTCGCCTTGTCCGCCCCGCTCACCACCAATAAGCTCGCAGCACTCGGGGCCACCGTGTCAAGCGTAAAAGTCAAAGCCGACGAGGTTCCCGAAACCAAGCCACCTTCCGTCGTCAGTCGGAATGCTACGGAGTTTGGTCCTTCGACCGCCGTGAAGTTTTCAAGTCCAGACTTAAACGTCTTGGCCCCGTCTACGCTGTATTGCAATCCGCTCGGGGTGCCGGCCAATCCAGAGCGACTTTTGACTATCAGCGTCCCAATGTTCGTTAATCGATCGGTCGCTAGGCCTGTATCGTTCTTCAGACTGAGCTCTAGTTGCGATACTTCGTAATTCAGAAGCGTCTTAGGAATTTCATCCAGACTGGTCGATTTCGAAATCGTCGCAGTCTGTTGGGCCAGCATATTGCTCTGATTGGCGATCAAGGGGACGCTTGCAAAAACCGTCTCCAACGTGGCCGCTTTCGTCAGATCAAGAGTCGCACTGCTTTGCTTAAGTGTTGTGGCGAGTGCCGTAAAGGTCGCCGCGCCGCCGCCAGAACCAGTTGCAGAAACGGTGGACGCTAACAGCGCGACAGAGGCAGCAACTTTTTGATAAGCGAGATCACCGCTACCGGCGAAAGGATCGTAAGTGCCCAAGTTGAGCTTCGAATCGAGCCCTAACGCCGATTTGACTGCCGTCTCAGCCTCGGTCAATGTGAGCGACTGTTCGACCACCAGTGCATTAACCAAGGTGGTGATGGGGTTAACTACAGTCGATCCAGGCTGTGCTTTAAGAGTGATTGTGTTGGCAAGACCAGTGTCGATATTGATACCCCCAGTCGCCACGATCGGCCCAGGCGCGTTGGAAGCAATAGTGAAAACCCCCTTTGCGTCCGTCTTCGCGAAAGGCTCCCCGTTATCACGAACCCCGTTCTTGTTCACGTCGATAAAGGCAATCGCCTCTTTAACCAGCCCGTCCTGCACAACCGCAGACTGGAGCGTAAAACTCGCCATGGGGGCTGCGACCGTCTGCACGTTACCCGCTGCATCGGTCTGCGTCGCCGAAACATTGATCGTGCCCTGCCCCAGAGAGGCCACGTCGGCATCCGTGATCACAACCGCTTGCGCCGTACCGCTACCGATCACCTTCTTCGTGATCGTGCTCGAACCACCCGCGTTCGCAAACGTCACCGTGACGGTCGCGCCACTCTCGCCCGCAACCGTCACCGCGCCCGCCGCCGCTCCGCTCACGACCGCCAGAGTCGGAGCAACCGGGGGCACGGTGTCGAGCGGAGCCGATGAACCCCCGCCACCGCTTGCAGCCAAGCCGACAAGAGCGGCCCCAGCAAAAACCAACGCCCCAGTCGACACGCCGCCATCACTTGCAACATAGCCCAAGCTTTGAACTGATCGAGCAGGCAAATCGGACAAAACGCTAGTCGATGCCTGTGCGAGTTGAAGCGGCTCGGAGTTTAGACTGGCGTCCGTCATCGGATGTTCACCAGACGGGTCTAGCGGCGTTCGAATTGGCTCGTTCTCAACTTCGATCCGGGACGCAAGCTGAGCGCCTGTAGCTGATTCACCCGTCGTCTGATCGTCTTCGTCGAATCGAGCCTTCCGGGGGAATTGCTGAATTTGCGGAAGCGATTCGGCTGTGCGTTGTAGACGAATTCGCCGCGACCCCACAGTTGCCCGATCCGAAAGCCCAGTTGCGCGGTCAAAGCTTTGAACTGAAAGGCTACCGGAATCTTTCGTGTTTAATTGGGTCATGGCGTCATCAATTTTTAACAATGGTTGAGGGCGGAGAACATCAAGTGGGTTACCTTCGAACCCCTAGCTTTTGAGAACAGCTTAATGTCAAACTTGAGTATCACAGTCCGGATTTTCTCCCAAAATTGAAAAGCTTTCCAGACCTATTGACGATACTGAGTGTTGTGTGTTCAAAAGCTGAAGAAGCAGGGAGCCTCTTGGTCGCTGAGCGGGCCCGCCCGGGGGGGCGACGCGGCATGGGCGAATCCGCTCCAGTCGATGCTGAAATTGAACTGAGCTTGCGCACCGCGTTGCTGGCCGCCTGGCCCGCACGATTTGTTGGCGAAGAGCTCGGCGTGTTGCCCTGCCCCGCACACGCGTCGCTTGAGCAGCAACGCACCTGCTGGGTGGTTGACCCACACGACGGCACGAGAGATTTTCTACGCGGCCTCGGCGGGAGTTCAGTTTCGGTCGCGCTCCTCGATGATGGACATCCCGTTCTGGGCGTCGTCTATGCCCCGATGCCCCCCGATCGCGGGCCCGATTTGATTGCGTGGGCAAAAGGGACCGGGCCAGTACGGCGCAATGGAATATCACTTGACCCCGCACTCGCCCCGTCGCTCGCTGATCAAAAACTCGTTTTGGGCAATCACGTCCTGATGAGCACCTCGGCCAGTCAACGCTCAGAGGCCAGCGCAGCGCTCGTTGCGCCCGCTCATTTCATTCCAATGACCAGCATCGCCTACCGCCTGGCGCGGGTGGCTGCGGGCGACGCGGTGGCGACACTAACTCTTCATGGGGCGCAATCCTGGGACATTGCGGCCGGACACGCTTTGTTGCTGGGAGCCGGGGGCGAACTCTACGACGAGAGCGGAAGCCCGGTCCGCTATGGCGCAAATGGTGAGGGCCAAGTCAAGGCCTGCTTCGGGGGCGCGCCCGCCGCCGCCCTCGAACTCGTTACCCGCAGATCGGCCTGGGCCCTGGCTGGGGGGCACTAAAGGCCCCGCCCTCCGCGCTGAAAATTCTCCAGAACCGCGGCTGCGACCCGGGCCTGAGTTGCCGAGGCCCACGTGATGCCACCAGCTTTCAAGGGATTGGTACACGAGAGGGCTGAACCACTGTTGCTACAGCCAAGGGTCTAATTTCCCTTGGAATCCTGCAAGAACGCACCATAGACCTTGTTCTCACTATCATCGCGATCGAACTTTAGTTCTCGGTTCTCGTGGATGTGGGCCGCACCGAGGTAGCCATCGACCGTATCGGTTGAAAGAACGTTGGTACGTCGGCCACGCTCGGCACCGAAGAACAAGGTGCGCCCGCCGGTTGAAAGGTCTGCCGGGGCCCCGCTGGCAACGTACCCCCAAAAAACAGTCCAATCTGGAGCAAGTTCAAATTGTTGGCCGGAACGGTGTCGTGCTCGCGGCTCGAAAGTTTTACCTCAGTGGAGAAGTTAGGCGTCTAAACGGCAATCCACTGGCCCACCACACTGTCAATCGTCTTGACTTACTAGCACCAGTCGGCATCGGCCGACAACGCGGTAGCGCCAAAGCTTGGATAGATCGGCTCAACTTGCTTCGTACACGAGAAACGGACGCTGGCGCGCTGGCTGTCGCCGATGTTCAAGTCGAACTTTGCCAGATAGTCCCTGACCAGCAAGTTACTGGCCGGCGCATCGAGCCCGCCAATATTGATGCCGTAGGTGTTCTTGGCAATCAATTGCGCGCTGGCATGCTCGGACGAAGTAATCGCGACCTGGCGGCCTGCGGCACTGCCGACCATGCCAAAGTCAGGCTAGGCAAGCGAACTCTTGAGTTCCCCGTACACGAGAAGGAAGAACAACTTATCCTGAAGGATTGGCCCACCGGCGCTTCGCCAACACCGGCGCGGCACCAATGGCCAATGCGACACTGATGGCTGTAAGGGCGAGAACGGTTCGGTGGTCGTGCTGTCTGTTAGTTGTCTTTGAGTTCGGACAAATAAAGACGACGGGAAATACCGAGGCAATATGACGGTTATATTGTGGGAAACCCTGATCGATCAGGTTGTGATGTGTGGATCAAGAACTTTCAGCTTTCAACCGCGCCCATGCGCGACAGTAGACGCAGTTGCGACACTTGTTTTTCCCCCTCCGGCTGCAAGCGTTGATAGGCACCATCGGACCCCATCAACCAGGCCGACGTGTTGTCGGCCAGGTGCTCTTCCAGCGCCTCTTCGATCACCCGCGCTTTGAGCTTTTCATCGAGGATCGGGAACGCAATCTCGACCCGACGGAAAAAATTCCGGTCCATCCAGTCGGCGGAACTCAACCAGACTTCGTCCTGACCGTCATTCCAGAACCGAAACACGCGCGAATGCTCCAGAAACCGACCGATGATCGAGCGGACCACAATGTTCTCAGACTGGCCTGGAACCCCTGGCCGCAGCGCACAGACCCCGCGAATAATCAGGTCGATCCGAACACCGGCCTGACTGGCCGCATACAGCGCGGCAATGACGGTCGGCTCCAGCAAGGAGTTCATCTTGGCTGTGATCCGGGCGGACTTGCCGGCCCGGGCGTGCTCGGTCTCCCGCTCAATCCCCGCAATCACATTCTGGTGCAGCGTAAAAGGCGCCTGCCAGAGGTGGTTTAGGGCGCCAGCTGCGCCAAGGCCGGTCAGCCGGCGGAAGATTTCGTGGACATCCGCGCAAATTGCGCGGTTCGCTGTGAACAGCCCAAAGTCTTCATAGAGCTTGGCGGTGCGCGGGTGGTAGTTGCCGGTGCCGAGGTGAGCATACATGCGCAGGCCATCAGCCTCGCGGCGGGTAATCAAGGCCATCTTGGCGTGCGTCTTGTGACCAACAACGCCGTACACCACATGAGCGCCCACCTGCTCGAGTCGTGCCGCCCAGTTGAGGTTAGCCTCTTCATCAAAACGCGCCATCAGTTCGACCACGACCGTGACTTCCTTGCCGGCCTTGGCGGCCGCGATCAGCGCCTCCATGAGCGCGCTATCGACCCCGGTGCGGTAGATGGTTTGCTTGATCGCCATGACCTTTGGATCGATTGCTGCGCTGGACAAAAAATCCATCACGGGGGCAAACGACTCGTAGGGCTGGTGAACCATCACATCGCCTTTACGGATGGCGCTAAACAGATCCTTCTGTTTGAGCCAACCCGGCAAGCCTGGAGCGAATGAAGGGAATTTCAGATCAGGGCGGTCGACCTGATCCAGGACCTGAGCGAGGCGAACCAGATTGACCGGGCCGTGAACTTGATAGCAGTCCTGCGGCTTGAGCTCAAACTCCTGCAACAGGCGGCTCAAAGGCTCCTCACCAATCCCCGCGGAGACCTCGAGACGCACAGCATCACCGTAGTGACGACTCGGCAACTCGCCCTGGAGCGCACGACGCAGGTCGGTAATGTCCTCTTCATCGACAAACAGGTCACTGTTGCGGGTGACCCGAAACTGATGCACGGCGCGTACGTTCATGCCCGGAAACAAATTGCCCACGAAACCCTGAACCACAGAGGTCAGCAGCATCAGCCCATTGGGGTGCCCTGAAATTTCTTCCGGGACGCGGATCAAACGTGGCAGGGCCCGCGGCGCCTGAACGATGGCGATCCCCGCACGACGTCCAAACGCGTCCTGACCGTCGAGTTCAACAATGAAATTCAGACTCTTGTTCAGGATCCGCGGGAATGGATGCGCTGGGTCGAGTGCGATCGGCGTGAGCAGTGGTTCGATCTCGGACTGGAAGATCGTGTGGGCGAATTCACGGTGGGCATCAGTCCAGGTCGTCGACGCATGAAAAACGATGCCTTCCTGTGCCAACTGCGGGATCAAGGCGTCGTTCAATAACGCGTACTGGCGCCCGACCAGACGGTTGACCCGGGCACTGATCGCGTCGAGCGATGCGCGGGCCTCGGTTGCCGATGCGTCATCGACTTGGGCCACTTCATGCAAACCAGAAACCCGGATTTCAAAAAACTCGTCGAGATTGCTCGACACGATCGTCAGATAACGCAGCCGCTCCAACAGGGGCACCTGATCGCCATCGGCCTGAGCCAGGACGCGCTCGTTGAATGCCAGTAGGCCTTGCTCCCGATTCAGCAAATCGTCGGTCCGATGGGGCGGCACACGATCTGGCTCCGTGTTCCAGCGGTCCGCCGCGCTGACCGTCGGTTGACGCTTGCTGACCGCGGTGGTTTTGGCTGATTTCATCGGATAATCCTGCTCTTTGTCGGAGGAACGGGTAGATGCCACGACATCGTCATCTCTTGGTGTTAAGAAATTATTTCGCAGCCACAATTTAAACCGATGACCGACCTCCTTGACCCGCTTCTCCTCGCCGCCGTCGACCTCGGCTCCAACAGTTTCCGACTTTTGATTGGACGGGCCGACTCGTCCCCGGCTGGTGTTCAGGTCATCCCGGTGGATGTCCTCAAAGACAGTGTCCGACTTGCGTCCGGGCTCGACCACGAACGCAACCTGACGGCGCTGGCGCAGCGTCGGGGCGTCGAGGCCTTGCAGCGCTTTGGCGAGCGTCTTCGAGCATTTCACCCGGATTCGGTGCGCGCCGTCGCCACCAGCACCTTGCGCCAAGCAAAAAATGCCCGGCATGTCCTGGCCACCTTTGAGGCCGCGCTCGGATTTCCGATTGAGGTCATTGCCGGGCGTGAAGAAGCGCGACTGATCTGGATCGGCGCCGCCCATACTCTTCCCGCCGATGGGTCGCACCGGCTCGTAATCGATATCGGCGGGGGCTCCACAGAATGTATTGTCGGGCGCGATTACGAACCTCTGGTGACTGAGAGCGTCACCGTGGGATGCGTGGGCCTCACTGGCCGGATCTTTGGCGACGGTGAAGTCGGGCGCGAGCGGATGAACGAGGCCATCTTGATTGCTCGCGACCTGTTCGCGCCGCTGGCCAAAGGCTTACGGCGCGAAACCTGGAGCGAAGCCATCGGTACCTCGGGCACCGCCAAGACGATCTCGGCGATCTGTCTGGCCGAATTTGGCGATCCGACGATCACGCGCGAAGCACTGGCGCACATCGAAGCTGCACTCATCAAAGCCGGCCATTTTGACCGTTTGCGACTCCAGGGTCTGCGCGCCGACCGGCGCCCGGTCCTCCCCGGAGGCTTGGCGATCCTGCGCGCAGCGTTTGATGAATTCGGTATCTCGACCATGCGCTTCACGCCGGGGGCGTTACGCGAGGGGGTGCTCTACGACCTTCTGGGCCGAACCAACGACAGCGACATGCGCGACGTCACGGTTGAGCAATCCATGATCCGATACGGCGTGGACAGGGACCACGCCGCCCGAGTCGGGAAGACAGCGGCCTGGCTCTGGCGCTCAATCGCACGTGGCGCGGCCGAGGATGTCGAACGCGGCATTGAACTGCTCGGTTGGGCGGCCTCGTTGAGCGAAATCGGCTTGAGCATCTCGCATTCGGCCTATCACAAGCATTCAGCGTACATTGTTGCGCACGCCGATTTGCCCGGTTTTTCGCGGCCCGACCAGGCGATGCTCTCGCGCCTCGTGCTCGGCCATACGGGCAAGCTGACCAAGATGACCAGCCTGGTCGAACTCGACGCCGAATGGCGGATGTTGCTGGCCTTACGCCTCGCCGTCATCCTGCACCGGCGGCGCGATATGCAAGGCTCAACCTACCCCCTCTCGCTCGAGATCGAGCGCCGCCGAGTCAGTCTTCTCGTCGAGCGGGGTTGGTCCAACAAGCACCCGCTCACCGATTTCAGCCTGGGCGCCGAGATCGCCGAGTGGACTCGCGCCGGACTCTTTGAGCATGCCGGTTATTTGTCGGTCGATCGGCTACCGGATCTGGATGGGCCACCTAAAATGCGACTAATTGCCTGATGCAGGCTAAAGGGCTGCACGTAAGCGCTCACCCTAGCCAGCCTGAAGCCGGTGAAACTTCGCGAGGAGCAGTTCGGGACTCTCGATCCATTCGGGGTTGAGCGGAATACAGTCCACGGGACACACGACCCTGCATTGCGGTTCGTCATGATGGCCGACACATTCGGTACAGCGCAGGGGGTCGATCTGGTAAATCTCGGGCCCCATGCTGATGGCCGAATTCGGACATTCGGGCTCGCACACATCGCAGTTGATGCACTGATCCGTAATCAGTAACGCCATCGGGATCAGGAGACCGGAAGATCAGGAGCCGGTTTGGCGCCACCAGCACTCTCGACCCTCTCCTCGTGCTGGATCCGTTCGGTCCGTTTGCTCACGAGCCAGGCTTCGACCGATGGGAAAACAAACTTCGAGACATCGCCGCCCAAGAGCGCGATTTCCCGCACCAGAGTGCCCGAGATGAACTGGTACTGATCGGTTGGCGTCATGAAGATCGTCTCGACCTCCGGCAACAAATAGCGGTTCATGCCCGCCATTTGAAATTCGTACTCAAAATCAGAAACTGCCCGCAATCCCCGAACGATGATGTTGGCTTCTTGCAGTCGAACGAAGTCCTTTAAGAGGCCCCGAAATCCGTGGACCTCGACATTGGGGTAGTGGCCGAGAACTTCCCGCGCAATTTCGACCCGCTCGGCCAAATTGAAGACCGGATGCTTGGTCTGGCTATCGGCCACACCAACGATCAAACGATCAAACAGGCGCGAACCGCGGCGCACCAAATCCTCGTGCCCCCGAGTCAGTGGATCAAACGTTCCGGGATAAACCGCAATCTTCATAGAAACTAGAACCCTGAAATTTCAGCAGATGATAATGGACGCGCCCCGCAGTGGCGCTACGGACCAAGCTGAATCCCGCCTCGGCCCATGCCTGCTGCGCGTTGGCCTGATTGCTGAGCTTGGTTTCAGACTCAAGATAAACCCAACCTCCATCCGCTAAGAGAGATCCAAGCAGGGGGCGAACCCGCGATGGCCAGTCGGATCCAAAAGGCGGATCCAAAAAAATCAAATCAAACCCGCGGGCTTGGGTCAGCGCCAGGCGACCCGCGACAGCCATGGCATCGCCCGCCTCGAGGCCAACCTGCTGCGCATTTAGGCGCTGACGGACCGTACGCAAGGACTCGAGCGCTTTGGGATCGCGCTCGACCATCAAGACGCTTTGGGCACCGCGCGAGGCGGCCTCAAAGCCCAGTGCCCCAGTGCCGGCAAAGAGATCCAGGACTCGCCAGCCGTCGAGCTCCTGGCCAAGCCAGTTGAATAAGGTCTCCCGAACACGGTCCGGCGTGGGTCGCAGTCCAGGCACAGCGGGGACCGGAATCAAGGTGCGCCGCCACTGCCCGCCAATGATGCGCACCCGCGCCGGGGGACTTGAATGGGCATTTGATACCATCGATTGGAGTGTATCTTGATCTGCTAACCCAACACCCCCATTAGACGAGGCGCCCGATGTTCGGCTTTCTGCGGCGCAAGAAACCGGTACCTCCGACACCGGAACCGGGCACATCCGCCTCGAGCCCCGTCGGTACCTTACCGATCGAACCGGCGTCGCAAGCGTCACAATCGCCTGAGCCGTCAGCGCCTCCTTCGCTCTCAGGCCCATCAGGCCCATCAGAGCCGCCGCGGACCGGATGGATCAAGCGTCTTCGTGCCGGGCTGAGCCGGACGAGCGGTCAACTGGCCGGGCTCTTCGGCCTGACGCGGATTGACGAGGCGCTCTTTGAACAGCTGGAAACAGCGCTTCTGGTGGCGGACACCGGGATTGAGACCACCACCTGGCTCCTGGCGCGTCTGCGTGATCGCGTCAAGAAAGAGCGCCTCGAGACGGGAGAAGATGTGCGCCAAGCGCTCAGAGTCATCCTGACCGAGCTCATGACGCCACTCGAAGCGCCGATCGATCTGGATCGGCCAGCCCCCCAAGTCTGGGTGGTGACAGGGGTCAACGGGGCCGGTAAAACCACCTCGATTGGGAAGTTGGCTCACCTGCTTCGGCGCGAAAACAAATCGGTCCTGCTGGCAGCCGGCGACACCTTCCGCGCGGCCGCCCGGGCCCAACTGGCCGAATGGGGCGCCCGCAATGACGTAGCCGTGATTGCTCAGGACGGCGGCGACCCTGGCGCTGTGGCGTTTGATGCCGTCTCGGCCGGGATTGCGCGCCGAACCGATGTCGTGATGGTCGACACGGCGGGTCGGTTACCGACCCAGACACACTTGATGGAGGAGTTGCGTAAAGTCCGTCGGGTGATCGGCAAAGCGCTCGCGGGCGCGCCCCATGAGGCACTTCTGGTGCTCGACGGGAATACCGGCCAAAACATGTTGGCGCAGGTCGCAGCGTTCGATGCGGCCGTCGCGCTCACGGGTCTCATCGTGACCAAGCTCGACGGCACGGCGAAGGGGGGCGCCATCGTGGCGTTGGCTCATACCCGGCGAGCGCAGCCAATCCCGGTCTATTTCATCGGACTGGGCGAAGGCGTCGACGATCTGCAAGCATTCTCCGCGCAAGAATTTGTAAGTGCACTCCTCGACACAGCACCCAGATCACATTAGCACTCGCGATTCTAGAGTGCTAAAATACGGCATCGAGCTTTAAGTTCAATGCCTTAATCTGATTGCCACAAAGGAGTATCGGTCAGATGAATCAGACTGCTACGCTTGCCTTGCCCGCGGGTTCAGACGCCAATTACACTGCCTTGGCCCCGATGGGCGGGGCCGGTTTTGGACTGCCCGCACTCGGCAACCTTGATGCCTATATCTCGGCCGTGCACCGGATTCCACTCCTTACCCTTGAGGAAGAGACGGAATTCGCGCGCCGCTTGCGCGACGACGGAGATCTCGACGCAGCCCGGCGACTGGTCATGTCGCACCTTAGAGTCGTGGTTGGCGTTGCTCGTCAATTTCTGGGTTACGGACTTCCCCACGCCGATCTGATCCAGGAAGGCAACGTCGGCCTCATGAAGGCCGTTCGTCGATTCGACCCCGAGCGTGGTGTCCGCCTCGTGTCGTTTGCACTCCATTGGATCAAAGCGGAAATCCACGAATACGTCCTGCGCAACTGGCGCTTGGTTCGGGTAGCGACCACCAAGGCCCAACGCAAACTGTTTTTTAATCTGCGCTCGATGAAGCAGGATTCGACCTCGCTCGATCCCGGCGAGATTGAGGTGATCGCTCGCACGCTCGATGTCCGACACGAAGATGTGATCGAAATGGAATCGCGCCTGGCCGGACGCGACATCCCGATTGACAGCAGTAACGACGAAGATGGCGAGTCGGTGAGCCCGATCGCCTGGCTCAAAGCCGATGGATCCGAGCCGACACAGGTCCTCGAGGCGCGCGCGCGCGACCTGCTTCAGGGCGAAGGGCTGTTGAGGGCACTCGACCGTCTCGATCCGCGCAGTCGCCGGATCGTGGAGTCGCGCTGGCTTGTCGATGAGGCCGAGGGCGGCTCGTCAACGCTGCATGAGTTGGCTGCGGAGTTTGGGGTTTCCGCGGAGCGGATTCGTCAGATCGAAGCCAAAGCGCTCAAAACCATGCGTGCTGAACTCAGTGCTTGAACTCAGTGCTTGAACTCAGTTTCTAAGCGGAAGGTCTGAACAACGCTAGAGAAGCAATTGCCGGACATCATGCGCGAGTGCCTCTGGGCCCTGGCCGCCACGCACATAGAGACGCACACGACCCTCTGGGTCAAATACAAAACTGGCCGCCGTGTGATCGAAGGTCTCGTTGCCCGGTGACTTCCCTTCGACCCGCTCAAAGAAAACTTTGAAGTGCTGCGCCACCTGACGGGTCGAAGCGTCATCGCCGCGCAGGGCAACAAAGCTCGGGTTGAAAGATTTAACATACGGATCCAACACGTTGGGCGTGTCCCGCACCGGATCGAGGGTGACGAAGACCACCTGGAAGCGATCGGCCTGTGGCCCCAGTAACCGAGCGACTTCCGCAGCATCCTGGAGGGTTGTAGGGCAAACGTCAGGGCAGCGGGTGTAGCCAAAAAAAACCAGGACTGCCTTGCCACGCCAGTCAGCCAGACTGCGCGCTTGCCCCTGCGGATCGGCCAAACCCGTCAGCGCCTGCGCGTAGGGTGCCCCGGTAATATCGACATGACGAAATACCGGCGTTGCCGAAGCGGCCTTGGACGTCCCGCCCGCCTCGGGAGCCACGGATTTACTACAGCCCGACAAGTTCCAGACGAACGCGCAGAGACCCATCCAGACCCACGACGCCACCAGCCTCGAGTTCCCCACCGCCTGCAAACGCGAGCGAACAGTGATCACCCAGGACCCGCCGCCCGACCGAACCAGTCAGCCCATTGCGTCATCAGCCATGCGTCGACCCAATGGTCGACGAGCAGCGCCGCGAATAACAGCCCGAGGTATTCGATCGAGTACTTGAAGGTTCGCTTGGCCAGCGCATCCGAGTAGTCAACCCAAAGCCGCCAAGCGTAGAAGATAAAGATCCCGCCGAGAATCAGTTGGGCGATCAGGTAAAACAGCCCGCTCATCTGAATCAGATACGGCAAGGTGGTCGTGGCGAGCAACAAAACCGAATAGAGCAGGATCTGTAGCCGGGTAAACCGCGAGCCGTGGGTCACTGGCAACATGGGCAAGCCGCTATGCCGATAGTCCTCGACCCGATACAAAGCGAGCGCCCAAAAATGGGGGGGCGTCCAGACAAAAATGATCAGGCAGAGCAACCAGGCCTGCGCCGGAACATCATTGGCCACAGCAGCCCAACCGAGCACCGGCGGCATTGCACCTGAAGCGCCACCGATCACGATGTTCTGCGGCGTGGCGGGCTTGAGCAACACGGTATAAATCACTGCATAGCCAACGAAGGTCGCCAGCGTCAGCCACATCGTCAGCGCATTGACGAACGCCAGCAAAAGGCTTGCACCGATTCCGCCCAGAATGCCCGCAAAAATCAAGGACTGCGTCACGCCAACCGTTCCGCGGGGCAGGGGGCGGGCGCGGGTGCGCGCCATCTTGGCATCAATGCTGCGCTCGACCAGACAATTAAAAACGAAACCGGCACCAGCAAGGAGTGAAATTCCGGCCGTGCCCGCCAACAAGATTCTTGCCGGCACCATGGCATCGGTGGCCAGCAGCATGCCAATGACCGCGCAAAACGCAGCCAGCATCACCACGCGCGGCTTGGTGAGTTCGAGATACTGGAGGGCGGTATGGCGCCAACCCGGGGACAGCGAGACGGCCTGGTTCATTGGATTCGCGCAGCGAGATTAGCCCGAAAGTTTAGCACCACGATCACCATGAGCAGCAGCCCAGCACTTGCGTTGTGCGCGACGGCGACGGGGAGCGGCAAACCAAACCACACATTCGAGAGGCCCAGTACCACTTGCAAAACCAGGCCGCCTACCAGCCCAAGACCCAGGCGCAGAGCCCCCGCCCGAACGGTAGCCCAAGCCAGCCCGGCAATCCAGAGGGTGATCACCACCGCGCCCAGTCGATGAACCCAGTGAATCGCCGTCAAGGCCTGGAGCGACAAACCCTCGCCGGTTGCCGTCTTGCCCAGTTCGCGGGCGATATGGAAGCCCTCAGACATTTTCATGCTCGGCCACCAACTGCCCTGGCAGGTCGGCAGGTCCGTGCAGGCCAGTGCCGCGTAATTGGTGCTCACCCATCCCCCAAGAACAATCTGGACCGCCAGCAGAACCAACCCGATCCGGGCATAGGGTAAGAGACGCGCCAGCGGCTCCGGATCAACCGGACTCAGCCAAGAACCGGTTCGGCTCGCCACCGTCCCCCCAAATTGGCGCAGTGCAAGCCAGGTCAGAAGCGCTAGTAGGGTCATTCCACCGATCAAATGACCGGTCACGATGGCGGGTTTCAGGAGCAAGGTCACGGTCCATTTACCGAACATCCCCTGCAGGATCACCAAGCCCACAATCACCAGAGCCAGCGCGGGGCTCTGCTTGAGGGATTCGCGCCTGGCGACCGCCCATCCCGCGATGATGAGAAGCAAAAACCCCAGAGCTGAGGCGACATACCGATGCGCCATTTCCCGCCAGGCCTTGCCCAACGAAACTGGCCCGTGTTCACCCCCCTGCACATCGACCGCGCGGCTAATTTCGTCGATCGCGTGGGTCGGCGTGAGCTTGCCATAGCACCCAGGCCAGTCCGGACAACCCAGTCCGGCATCCGTCAGACGGACCCAGGCACCAAACGGAATCAGGCAGAGCGTGACTAACACCGCGAGCAGGATCAACTTCCGATACATCTTTGAACCCCAGTTGAGTGCATCGTGGTTCAGCCCACACGACTCGCCCGCAGCAAGCGGGCAATGTCTTTTTTCATTCGATTCGGATCGACCTCCAGCGGGAACCGCATCATCACGTGGCCCAATGGATCGACCACAAAAATGTGGCCTGGCGAAAACGAGTCGGTAAGCCTCGGGTCAACACTCGCCGACTGCGGGCGCACCACCTGCAATCCACTATGCTGGCCGATCAACGCAGGATCGGGTGCCTGATCGTTGGTCAGCAACCAGACCCGTTCGATCCGGTCCTGGTCCTTCCCGGTCGTCAGCCTCACCTGTCGCATCACATAGAGCTGCTGGACACAGTCGGCTGGGCACTCCCCCGGCGCGGTGGTCAACAAGATCCAGCGCCCCCGCCACTGGGTCCATTCGGCGGGTGCCCCCGCCAATGTTTTCAATTGAATCGCGGGCAAATCGCGTTGTGGTTCGAGGAGCTCCCCATAATTGGTTCTGCCATCGGGGCGCACCCAAAAATAGAGTGCATACGAGGCGATGACCGGGGCTGCACAGACCGCGAGAACCAGCCACATCATCCACTGAGATTTGGAACGTTCGGCACTCATTGGGACCCACCCTCTCCCCGGCGCGTGGCTTGCCGGGACTTAAACGTTGCCCAAAGCCATAGAAGCCCCGCGGCAAGCGAGAGGCCGTACCATTGCGTGGCATAACCCTCATGTTTGACCACATCATCGCCAGGCTTAGGCCAGGCCCGAACCAAACCATCGTCCAGGGCGGAGGTTTGGCGGACGATCACCGGTTGCAGCTTCATGCCGGACCACCGTGCGTAATGATCCACATTAATATTGACCCAAAGGCGCTGAGCAGGATCGGGCGTTTGTTCAGTAGAAAATAGGCGGGGGAGCTCCAGTCCACGACCGATTTCACGCTGGGCCAAGCCTTCAATCTGAACGGTTTCGGGAAGCCCGCGCAGCACCGGCAATTGGCTTCGATTGGCTGGATCACTGGCAACCCAACCCCGAAGCACAAGAATCGCTGGCCCTCCGGGAGCCAATTCGACCGGGGTCACGACATGCATCCCGGCGACCCCCTGATTCGATCGATTATCAATAAAAATTGATTGATCCATCAGCATCCGACCGGTGACCATGACGCGCCGGCCGTCCAGATCAGCCGCCGGCAAAACCACAGCAGGCACCGCCATCGGCGCAGAGGCGCTGGCGGTATCACGCATCTGTTGCGCCGCGAGCTTTTCAGCCGCCCGACGTACCTGCCAATCGCCGAGCGAGAGCCCGGCAATGACCACGGCCAGCGTCGCTGATGCGCCCACCCACCGCCGCAACTGCGCCTTTGACGCCGCGCTCACCCGACCCCAACCCCAGATAGAATCGTCGATCTGGCCCGCATCCGTCCGGCCGCTCTCTCGCTGGAGTGCATTTTGAAGTGGGTCCTCGTCATCGCATTCCTGCTCATCGTCGGCAGCCTTGCGTCCGCCATGGTGTTTCTGATCCGCGACCGTGGCCAGACCCGCAATGTCGTGCGCGCACTGGCCCTGAGGATTGGTCTATCCGTCCTGCTGTTTTTGACACTTCTTTTTTCGCACTGGATGGG
>Ga0209598_10002115_pt1 | contig 15775 bp, 12 predicted proteins | sample M_140807_EF_Meta_FD_187317 | JGI IMG/M metagenome (GOLD analysis project Ga0209598, IMG submission 187317) | Freshwater microbial communities from Lake Montjoie, Canada to study carbon cycling - M_140807_EF_MetaG (SPAdes) (version 2) | ecosystem: Environmental > Aquatic > Freshwater > Lake... | reverse complement strand
AAGATCAGTTCGCTGTTTCCGAAGCCAGAGATGCTGCGCGTCAGCGACTCGCTACAGCAGAGATGGAAATCGGCGATCTTAAAACCCAAGTCACAGTCCTGCACGAAGTGCGCAAGGAACGGGACCTGCTCAGCACCCGTGTCGACAAAATGAAAAAGGGACTCGAAGAGCTGATTGGCGCGGATACGGCCCTTGCCGATTCTCTCCGCCCAACCACGGCTCGCGAGAAAACACCTAGGAATAAGGTACAAGCCATCCCAGCAGCGGGTTCAGCGGCGAAAACCTTTCCTCAGTAATCGACCGCACATTTATCTAATTGGTTTCACCGCCATGGAATCATGTCGGTGAACATGAGGACAGCCAACCGACGGCGGTCGATTCCTGCGCCTCGGGCCACCAACCGTCCATCCCGTCTGACGTCGCCATCGTTTTCGATTTTGCCTACCAATTTGCCATTTTCTCGAACCTCCCCCGTGCTGCTTACCTTCAGCAGGAGGCGCCCTCCCTTGCGGATCGAACCATCCTGTTCGATTTTTCCCTCCAGACGACCGTTGGCGCGAACATCTCCGTCATTTTCGAACTTTCCGACAAGTTTACCACTGGATCGTACTTCACCATTGTCCTCGACCTTGGCCACCAGTCGTCCGTCAACCCGCAGGTCTCCTGCATGAACGATCGAAGCCAAAAACAAGCAGAATATCGTTCCCATAAACTGAGTCATTGATTCCCCTTCGCCTTGAGGACGCCTTGATCTGTATAACCAGCATCGGTCCCATTGCGGAGAACGACCCTTTGCGCCTAGCTTTCTTTTTACCACACATTGGTGTTACTGGTGGCTTGGGAGTTCATGCCCGCACCCTGTTGGCCTCGTTGATTGAATGCAACGAGGCATTTGAACTGACGGTTGTGGCCCCGGACAACCCCGCCCAACTCTTTCCACGGTCTGGGATTGAACCGGGCTGGACAGAGCCGTTGCAGGATCCCCGTTTCAACCTCGACCTGATCAAGTGGCCAGAATCTGCAAACCTAGCCGACCCACTTGATGCTATTTTGGCCAACCGCCCTGCAATTCAATCCGCAGACGTCATCTACACCTCGTACTACACGGGCATGGCACATCCGCCAGCACCACAGATCATCACCTTCCATGACGCGGGCTTCCTTGAATTCCCTGAGGCCTTTGGTTCCACGGCAAGCACCCGCCTGAATACGTTGCGATTAATCAAATCATCTATCTCTGCCATGCACTGCGTCTCTGCAGATGCGCGGGATCGCATTTGTCGTCTCCTTCCATTCGACCCCTCACGCACTCGGGTGGTATGGCACGCATTGGCCGATGAGGCATCAGCCATAAATTCGGCCAAACATGAAAGTTGGCAGGACCGGCCACTTTGGGAAGAAGGTGACACCCTGCGCCAGTGGGGTCGCTACGCTTTCTTTCCAGTCGGTGCCGCGACTGGATTCAACCGCCGCCGGAAAAACGTCCCGTTGGCCGTGGAGGCGTTTCGGGACGCCAATATTCCTGATTTTCGTCTGGTCATAGCCAGCACTTGCCTTCTAGATGGCGGTTCGCTGGATCAACTTCTACCACCCAGTGAACAACTGCAAGGCGGCGCCATGATCAGGGGGGCATGGCGCAGTGACGATGGTCGAGTAATTATCCTGCCAAACCTGGACCGTCCACAATTCTTGGCGGCCATGGCACATTCACATGTGGTGTATTATCCCACGCGGTACGAAGGGTTTGGATTACCCGCAATCGAAGCGATGGCACTTGGAATTCCATTGATCAGCGGCAAAACCACCAGCCTGATTGAGGTTGTGGGTAATGCGGGAATTTTAGTGAATCCAGATAGTCGGCATGATTTGTCAGACGCTCTAAGATCCGCGGCGCACGATTCCGCGCTTCGATCCCACTTAACAGAGCAAGGATGCGAGCGGTCGCACCTCTTTTCCCGCTCACGCCTCGCCAATGGCATGATGTCCATGTTTCATGAGTTTGCTGACCGGCGATGACCTGCCACTGGGCTTCACAGTAGTATGTGCCCATGCCCCTTGAACGCGCCGAAGGATTGATTCTCCGCCTGCACGACTTCAGCGAGTCGAGCAAGGTTGTAACCCTCTATACACGTGAATTCGGCAAGATACGAGCCTTGGCCAAGGGGGGCAAAAGACTCCGTTCCCCTTTCGAAAGTGCGCTTGACTTGCTTGCGCACATTCGTATGGTCCTCGTGCATAAATCGGGGGGGGCCCTGCACCTTCTGACCGAGGCAACACAAGCTTCAAGGTTCTCTGGGTTGAGAGACACCCTCGATGGCCTGAATGGCGGTTACTTGGTGGCGGAATTGCTGGGCGACTGGACAGAAGAGAACGATCCTCATCCGCGTTTGCTGGATGAGGCCTTGACCACGCTGACGCGTTTGGCCATGGGGGGTGTTGGGGGAGATGGTGCACGGGCAGCATTGGCTCGATTCGAGTCGGTACTCCTGTGGGAACTGGGATACAGGCCAGAGTTGGAGCGGTGTATCGGGTGCGCCAGAAGGGCATTGAACGGCCCCTTGGCCTTTGGTTTCGGACAGGGTGGCATAATGTGCACCCCTTGCCGTCAGCAACAACGCGGTTGGCGCGAGTTGACAGACGGAACATGGCGGATTGCGCGGGAATTGACCCGCCAAGCTGGCGGTGCAGAAGAGGGTGACGGGCCATTGGCCGGTTGCGACTCCGCCACAAGGCGCCAAGTGGCGCGATGGCTGGGTGAGTATCTGAGCTGGATCCGTGGGCGCCGGCCTCGATTGATGGGCTGGCAGGAGACTTGACGGTGAACGATCGCCGATATCATCGAATCCAGTGGCGCATGCTCCTTGCGGGGGCATTGCTGCTGGCATGGTCTCCAGGTTGCACAATGCTGGACCACGTGCCACTTGTGGGAGTACCCAAGGGACCACCTCCACCTGCCGAGTCTGGGGTTTTGCTGCCAGACGGCTCAATCGAGCAGGCAACCATCAGCGATCCCAATAGCCCGGAAGGGCGTTTGGCCAGCGGCAAGGAACTGTTCCGCCAGGGTAATTATTCCCACGCTGAGCGCATTTTCCACCGTCTAGGTGCCAACAAGAAAAACCCAATGCCCGTTTTGGAAGAAGCACGTTTTCTGGAAGCTGAGTGCTTGCGGATGCAGGGGCACTACCCCCGTGCAGCCGATACCTACGTGGACTTGCTTAACAAATTCGATCGCACTCAATACAAAGAGCAAGCTATCCAGCGGATGTACGATATAGCCAACTACTGGCTCGACGACACACGCGCTCAGATGCGCGAAGACCGCGAAAAGAAGGAAGGGAAACGCTGGATGGTCAGCCCGATTTTCCTGACCTTTGACCGGACCAAGCCTTTCCTCGACCGTGAAGGTCGGGCCATCGAGAAACTCGAACAGGTGCGCTACCACGATGTTGGCGGGCCACTTGCCGACAAGGCTCTCTTCCTGTGTGGCTGCGTCAAGTTTTTCCGTAATGATTTCGCCGAAGCAGACTACTATTTTTCCCAAATTCATGAGCGGCACCCCAACAGCGAATTGGCTCCACAAGCCGTGGAACTGGCCATCATCAGCAAGCACCTGAGCACGGGTGGATCCGACTACGATGGCCGTAAAGTGGCGGAAGCCCGCATGCTTGTACACGCCGCCTTCAACAACTACCCGGAACTTGCAGACAGCAAAAAAGACTTCCTCAGCAGGCAGCTTGTCGGAATCACGCTGCAACAGGCGGAAAAAGACTTCAAGGTTGGACAGTTTTACGAAAGAACCAGCCACCCCGGCTCCGCCTATTTCTGTTACGAAATTGTCAGAAGGCGCTATCCCGGAACTCCTTATGCGGAACGCGCCAGCCAACGTATGGTGGAACTGCGAGGCAAGTCTGATGAACCGCAACAAGCATCTTGGACTGATTCGCTTCCAACCATTCCCGAGGTCAAGTGGCCCTGGCAACGCAAGGATGCAGATCTGCCAGCTTCACGCCCCGAATTGGCCCCAGCCCCCAAGGCGCTACCTGCCGGTATGATTCCGCCAAGTGCTTCGGGCAGTGGCAACTACATACCTTGATTCAATCCGTGGAGACAGCCATGCGGCCAACTTTTTCGTGTCTTGTGCTCTTCATGCTGGGATTGATTCTGGTATTGACCGGTTGCCAAACCTGGGATGGTCAACTCACACTTGGTCGTTACACAACACGGCCAAATTATGAAAGTTCCATCCGAACCGTGCGGATTCCCGTTTTCATCAACAAAACCCAAGTGTTTCAGGGGAATTCAGGTATAGAAAACGAGCTGACACAAGCCGTTATTAGGGAAGTCGAATCCAAGACACCGTTCAAGGTACTGCCAGCCAACGCGGAGGCTGATACTGAACTCACAGGTGTAATCACCAGCTTCACCAAGGGCATCATCAACCGCAACCAGTTGAACGAAGTGCGTGAAGCAGAAACGTACCTTACCGTTGAAGTCGTTTGGAAAGACTTACGTACCGGGGAAATCCTGAGCCAACCCCACCGCAAGGATCTGGATTCTCCTAATGCCGCGTTCAACCTTCCCGAACCGGGGGCTCCGGAAATCAAACCTGTCAAAATCACCTCGACAGGTAGTTTCATTCCAGAACTTGGCCAATCGACAAGCACCGCAAGGCAAGTAAACTTTGACCGCATTGCCAGTCAGATTACACGCATGATGGAGAAGCCGTGGTAGCCGTGAGCAGGCGGATATGGAAGTCTGGAGACCGCGATTTATTAGCCATTGGTCGCCCTCTGGTAATGGGTGTGCTGAATGTTACACCGGACAGTTTCTCCGGTGGAATCGACACACAATCCACCACGCTGGCTATCAATCATGCCTTGGAACTTGTAGAGCAAGGCGCAGATATCATTGATATTGGTGGCGAATCCACACGGCCTGGGGCCACACCCGTCACGGCGGATGAAGAGTGCCGGCGTGTCATTCCGGTTATCCGCGCCTTGGTGCGGGAAACAAATATCCCTGTATCCATCGACACCATGAAGGCATCAGTGGCTTGGCAAGCTTGCGACATGGGTGCTTCCATTATCAACGATGTCTCGGCACTGGCTGATCCTGATATGGCTTCGGTCGCATTGCGCGCACATGCAGCAGTGGTACTCATGCACATGCGGGGAACTCCGGCAAACATGCAGGAATACCCGGAATATGTTGATGTGACTGCGGAAGTGATGGCGCATCTGGCGGAAAGAGTTGCTCGTGCCATGGATGCTGGAATTGAAGCCGCACGGTTGTGCCTCGATCCAGGCATCGGTTTTGGAAAAACCTTAGAACACAACATCACACTCATGCGTCAATTGGGGCATTTGAGGCAGCTCAATCTGCCTATTCTGCTAGGCGTTTCTCGGAAATCATTTTTGGGACATATCACTGGCAGACCTGTAGCCGAACGACTTGCCGCAACCCTTGCTGCGCAAGCCGTAGCCCTTGTCCGCGGTAACGCGGATATTATTCGCGCACACGATGTTCGTGAAGCAGTCGATCTTGTGCGCGTAGTGACAGCTCTGGCTGACAATCCAGACGGGCGGGAGGATGCATGTTCGACCGGTGGCTGAATGTATTTGAATCGTTCGGCTGGCGTGACGCCATCGAAGTGCTGCTTTTGACACTGGCAGTTTATGGGGCTCTTCGTTTGCTGGGCCGGACGCGCAGTGCGGGACTGGTGCGCGGCCTCTCCCTGCTTGTTGTCATTGTCTTCCTTGTGGCACAGACCATAGTGGCCGCGCTCGATCTGACGGTTGTAGGAAAGGTGCTCGATTACCTGTTCACCACAGGTGTTTTGGCGTTGGTGATCATCTTTCAGCCCGAACTGCGACGTGGTCTGCTTGTTCTGGGTCGTTACCCCCTGCTCCGCGCGTTCGCGCCTGCGCGTTCCCACCCAATCGCCGACACGCTTGCCGATGCCGCGACGCTGCTGTCGCGGCAAGGAATTGGTGCTCTCATCGTTATTGAGCGTGAAGAATCGCTCGATGCGCTGGTGGAAACTGGAACGCGATTAGATGCCGAGCTAAGCGTTCCCCTGCTGCATTCAGTGTTTTTTAAGAATAACCCGCTGCATGATGGCGCTGTCATTGTGCAAAGGTCTCGTCTGCTGGCGGCTGGTTGCCAACTGCCACTTGGAGCGCCTTCAGAATTGACTCCCCACCAACATGGAATGAGACACCGGGCAGCTCAGGGCGTCAGTGAAGAGACCGACGCGCTTGTTCTGGTTGTCAGCGAAGAAACAGGTAGGATTTCGATTGTTTTTGAAGGCAAACTTGAAGCCGTTGATCGTGAACGTGTATCCCGCAGGATGGCAGAATGCCTCGCCGCACGCCCTACTGTGCCGCCTGCGCGCAAGTCACTTGTTATGGCGGCACTGCCCAAACGGGATCCCACCTATCCGAGGGACGACAAATGACCGATCGGCTGCTGACTTTCGGCCTAGCGTTTGCCTTGGGACTGTTTGTGTGGTTGTATGCCCGCAGTCGCGAACGGGAGATTCTCGATAACATTGTTGTTCCGGTAACCGTTCGACTGGCTCCCGGATTGGCCGATTCATATCGGCTTGAAAGCCCGGCCGTGGGACAGGTTCGTGTGAGTTTCACGGGGCCGCCCAACAAGTTGCGTGAACTACAGGAAGCCATCAGCCGCAATGAGCTGTCAGCCACAGTCGACTACGCTCTCCCTGAAGACCAAATGGAGCGCAATCGTATAGAAGACTCGGTGCGCGTGGAAGCAACAGATCTCCGTGTGCCGGCCGGGGTCACAGTACTTCCAGTGGAGGGTCGCAACCGAATTGGAGTCATGCTGAGCCGCTTGGGAGACAAGGTGGTTAAGGTGCGCATTGAAACCAGCAAAGATCTGGAACCCAGGCTGCGCATCATTCCCGAAACGGTCAAGGTGAGGGCCCCTCGAGACCTGCTGGAACGACTCTTTGAGCTCTCGGTCATTTTGCCAAGCCGCGACGAACTGGGATTCATGGGTCTAACACCCGGACGCCCGGCAAGGCTTCCACTCCCTCGCGAAGTGGATGGTATTGCCATTGTTCCCGATCCGGAAAGTGTGGTTGTACGCATCGATCCGCAAGCGCCGCGGATTTACCCGCTTGCCGATCTGCCTGTTCAATTTTTGTGTCCACCGAATTTTACCTTAAGGCCCCGATTTCTGGATGACCGTGCCGGGAAGCTCCAGTTGCGCATTCAAGGGCCAGATCAAGGCGATACACCACGCGTTCATGCGTATATTGATCTGACAGGCGGCCGATTCCTTCCAGGACCCGGCATTGAATCCGTACAGATTCAATTGCCGCGCGATTTCACACTGGCACAGGACCCCCCTGCCAAGGTTTCTTTCGAGTTGGTTCCCGTCGAAGCAGCTCCCAAGCCACTGGGCGGGCTCCCTGCTCCGTGATAATATCGACGATATGGGTATGATTTACCGCTTCGGAGACTGAAATGGTTGCAGCGCAGCAAACAATTGAAGCCACCTGTGCGGCTCTCTGCAACCGGGCCAAGATAGCTGCGCATCATTTGGCCTTGGCAGACACCGGTTCCAAAAACCATTGGCTTGAGCTTTACGCCAAAGCGCTGGAAATACAGGCTCCTGCTATCCTTCGAGCCAACCAGACAGATATGGATCGCGCCAGCCAATTGAGCTCGGCAATGCGCGACCGGTTAAGGCTGGACGATTCCAGACTGGCTTCAATGGCTCATGCCTTGCGGGAAGTCGCGAATCTGCCAGATCCAGTGGGCGAAATACGAGCCGTTGAGATCCGACCAAGCGGTATTCGTGTCGAGAAAGTCGGTGTCCCACTTGGCGTCATTTTTTTCATCTATGAATCCCGCCCCAACGTCACTTCCGATGCCGCGGGCCTTTGCGTCAAAGCCGGCAATGCAATTATCCTTCGGGGCGGCAGCGAGGCCTTGGAAAGCAACCGCGCACTGGCCAACGCTGGCAGGGATGCCCTAGTTCAAGCCGGCTTACCACTTGAATCGCTTCAAATGATAGCCACGGCAGACCGTGATTTGGTGGGTCAGCTTCTGGCGCGTGCAGACGCCATCGATCTGGTCATTCCACGGGGTGGCGAAGACCTTATCCGACGGGTGGAAGCCCAAGCTCGCATGCCGGTGCTGAAACATTACCATGGCAACTGCCATGTGTATGTTGAGGCCACGGCAGACCCAGTCATGGCACGCCGTGTTGTGATCGATTCCAAATGCCAACGGCCAGGAACATGTAATTCCGCTGAAAAATTACTCGTTGACACATCGTGGGCCCATCGCCACCTCAAAGAACTTGGCGCGGCGCTGAAAGCGCGCGGAGTGCAGTTGCGCGCCTGCCCCAGGGCACTTCCGTTGTTGGAATTCGCTATCCCAGCCACTTCAGACGATTGGGATCGGGAATACCTCGATCTTATCATGGGTGTCAAACTGGTAGACGGGCCAGAAGATGCGATTGCCCACATAGCTGCTCACGGATCAGGCCACTCCGAAGCCATCATCACCGCGAACAACATCATCGCCAATCGCTTTGCGCGCACCATTGATGCTGCGGCAGTGCTGGTTAATACAAGCACACGCTTGCATGATGGCGGTGAGATGGGACTGGGAGCTGAAATCGGCATCAGCACTGGAAAATTCCATGCCCGAGGCCCTTGCGGCCTGAGGGAGCTCACCTCCTATAAATATATTGTTCGGGGAAACGGCCATACTCGGGGGTGACCAACTGTCATGCTGTTGCACGCGCTCGTCATTGCGACGGTCGTCTGCCTGGTGCTAGCCAGCGCGCTGGCTTTTGTATTGGCACGCATGATTCGCCCACGAACGGCCCTGAACGCCAACAATCTGTCAGGTGTCAGCCGTCAGCATTTTGAAATCTTTCAAGGCGAGTCGATCGATCAACAAGCGGTCAACCGCTCACGCGAGAGGTTCCGCCGTCTGCTAGACAAAGGCGAAATTCGGGCCGCGGAAGCACTCATCCGCCCCGGTATGGGATTTGTCATCCATGTCCACGCACTGACAGAATTGGGCACCTTGGCGGCAGGCCGGCTTCTTGAAAGGCAACTAAATCTCAGCCACAGTAGGGACTCTCTAGAGCAAATTTGGTATTGGCTCGATCTGGCCACTGGCCTACGCTCCCTGAATCGCACACAAGCACTTCCAAAACTGGTACGCCTAGCCGATCAAATCGGGTCCGATCTCCCTCTCTCCAGTTATTTTGCCGCGGAAGTAAGTAGCTTCACTGGTTTTGGTGGCCTCCTAAAATTTCCAGATCACCCGCTAAATCCGCAAGCGTGCAGGGTCTTGCGTCGGGCCTTGGAAGGTTTGCGCCAAGGACTTGAACCCGCGCGCCTTGCAGAAGCCCGTATGGGGGAACTGGTCGAACACCATTGGGACAGCCAACCAGCGCAAGACGACCCGGACAATGTCCGACTCCTTGCGGAAGCACTCCGCATCACACGGCGTTTGCCTGCCTATGAGGCTTTTCTGCCAGCAAACGAAGAAGAGCAAGAAGCCTGGCAATTGCAAGCAGCCCGCCTTTCCAATCTTGAAGAAAGCATCGCCGACTACCTGATTCAATGCGTTGAACCATTGGCTGCGCGGTTGCCAGTGGAGGACCCGGCTATCGAACGGCGAATTCTCTTAGCCCTCCACGACATTCGCGCAGACGCAGCACGTTGGCTCATTCCCCTGCTGGCATCCGGGCGAATCCAGCACCAAGACCTGGCGATTGCCGTACTGGCTCGATCACACGATGAACAAACAGGACGGTTTTTGGAAATGTGGGTGCAAGGCCACATTGATGTGAACTTGCGCGCACAGATGCGCCGAGCCCCAGCACCCCGACCAGAAGATGGCAAGCCCTTTCCTTATGTTGCTGTTCTTCGCTCCCTACGGGGCCATGCCTCAGCAGAAGTTGAGGAACTGCTTCTCTTAGCCGCCAATGATCCGGAACCGGGTATTCGAACAGCTGCGGTAAGCAGCCTTGGCTGGCAAGAACCGATCGCTCTGGAAAAGGTACGAACAGGTTTGGCAAAAGCACGAAAGGACGCCGATCCGAGTGTCCGATTTGCTGCCAGAGCGGCACTTGCACGTCTGGGCGAGCGTGCAAGCCTCGACATCTTCCGTAAAGGCTTAGGCAGCCAAGATCCTCAACAAGCTCTCCTAAGCATACAGGCAGTCGCCGAAGAAAATCTGACCCTTCTATGGCCGGATGTCGATGCCCGCGCGGACGCATCCGATGCCATTGTGGCGCACCATGCCCGGGAAGCCTTGGCGCTGCTTTCTGAAGAAGCCATGCCACCTCATACTACATAATTTAATTCGCGACAAAGACTCTGCTGGAACAGTTTCGTTTGATACAATTCGCAACAAACTGTGGCGCTCCAATTTTTCCGAGAGCCTATTTCCAGTGGTTGAAAAAACAGCCACAATAACACGAAAGATTATTATTGGGCTGGATTTGCCATTCATGAATAATCAGTCGCCAGTTTTAGATGAGCGCATGAGTTGCCATTCCATCGTTCTGGCGTTTGAAAAGGCATTTCGTAACATCGAGCTTCCCAATATCGACGATTATCGCACGGGTGCGCAAGGCTCTTCGATTCACCTGCTTCTGGAACTGATACTCAGTGATATTGAACTGCGGCACCGCCGTGGTGCAGCCATTCCATTTAGCCATTATCTAAGCCGATTTCCTGAAATCGAAACGCAACCGGAAATAATGAGTCAACTGATTCAACACGATGTTCAACTCAAGCGGCAATCGGGCGTAACCATCAATCCACGCGAGTACCCCAGCCAATACACCATCCCCCGACAACCACACAATGTCTCCGACGCCATCAATGCGATATCAGGATACGAAATAAAGCATGAAGTCGGCCGAGGTGGCATGAGCACGGTTTATCTGGCGCGCCAAGCGTCGCTTAACAGATTGGTTGCACTGAAAACCCTGCGCTCAGAAGATACCAATTCAGAACCACGTGACACCATCAGGTTTTTGGCAGAAGCCGAACTGATAGGAACTATTAGGCACCCCAATATAGTTCAGATATACGATTATGGGGCAACGCCCGGAGAATCCCCATTTCTGGCCTTGGAATATCTTGCCGGCGGAACATTGGCGAACCGATTGGCTGATGGACCATTGAAGCCGGAAGAAGCGGCCAGGTTGGTCAGTTCTCTGGCATCAGGCATTCATCACGCGCACAGCCTTGGAATGGTGCACCGAGACCTCAAACCTGGAAACATCTTATTTGATGAAAATGGCGTTCCCAAAATCATTGATTTCGGTTTGGCCAAACGCACTAATTCTGACATCACACGCACGCAGATTTTGATGGGTACGCCGGCATATATGGCGCCGGAGCAGGCGGACAAAAAAGCGAAATTTGTGGGGCCAACGGCGGATGTGTGGGCCTTGGGGGCAATCCTGTACGAGTGCCTGACGGGAAACCGGCCATTCAACGCGACAGACAATCTTGAGGTGCTGCATGCGATCCGTTATGATATTCCAGAACGCCCACAATCCATCAACCGAAAAATACCGGTTGAATTAGAGCAAATATGCCTCAAATGCCTTGAAAAGGCGCCTGAAGATCGATATGGTTCTGCGGAATCCTTGGAACAAGACCTTTCAGCTTGGCTCGATCACCGCCCGCTTTCAATCCAAAAACCAAGCGTGTTAGGACGGGTATCCAAGTGGATTCGACGCAATCAAATCGTGTCTAGCGCGATGTTCGCCATCTGCATGACATTGCTCACCGCGGCGACAATCTCGGGAGTTTTTGGGATATGGGCATTGAACGAACGTGAGATCGCCGCCACAAGAGCCACTGAAGCTGAAAATGAAAAGAAGCGGGCAGATACCAAAACACAACTGGCGGAAGTCGAACGCGCCAGATCTGATTTCCAACGGAACCGCGCAGAAAAACTTGTTTATGCCAATCAATTACAGGCAGCGGAACGAGCATGGGAAGTACAACGCCCGGAAATAACTTTCAACAATATGGATGATTGCCGCTGGGATCTGAGAGGCCCCGAATACAACTTTCTTTATTCGCGCTTCAATGATAATCAAATAGCACTATTTGGACATCGATTTAATGTTTCGGCCGTCGCTATAAGCCCGGATGGAAAAACCATTATGTCTGGAGATGCTCAAGGAAATGTGCGTGTTTACGACATGTGCAATGCATCTTTTTTGATCGATCATCCAAAACAGGTAACCGGAGCCATTACTTCAATCCAATTCTCGCCACTTGGCTCGGAAGTTGCCATTTGGAGTCGTGGTTCTGTCCGTGTGTATGCTCGTTCACCATCCAACCAGTGGTTGAAACAATCCGTTTCTATTCATGAAGGATCCACTGAACAAGGAATGATTGTGAACGGCCCAGTATGGCGATTTGGTTCTTTGATGGTTCCTGATCGGGATGTGCCATCATCCTTATTTCTCAGATCACTATCCAATAAAAAGGATCGCAAAACAGTAGCTCATTCACTGTATAAGAATTTTGGACCTATCCGCTTGACTGCCATATCTCCAGATACCAAACAACTTGCCTTGGCCCGCGGTAACACTGTAACCATTCATGATGCCGCAACAGATAAAAGAATCGGCAACGTCTTGCATGGGCAATCTGCCGGTCATGTTTCAGCACTAGCATACAGTCCTGATGGATCTGTTCTCGCAATCGCATGGAATGACGGTCTTCTCCGCCTTTATCGATTAGGAGAAAATGGTATTTCAGAAGATTTTACGCGTCTTCAAAACAATGAGACACCTAGGGAAGCCGTGCTTTGCATTGCATTCACACCGGATAGTCAGTTGCTGCTAACAGGTGGAGCGACTATGGGCCTGACGGCATGGGACTGGCGAAAAGGGCGCGTTTCATGGGTAAAGCAAGGTCACAGGGACGTGATTCGCTCAATCGCCGTTAGCAATAATGGGCGATTTGCCATCACAGGCAGTGAAGACTGTACCGCACGCATTTGGGATCTCCACAAGATATCAATGCAACGTTATCTTCAAGAACCTACCGGGCCGATAACAGCAATTGCATCCAGTCAGGACGGTTCTTCACTGGCATGCATCGACCGCACCAAAAACCAAGTTTTGGTAACTATTCCCGGGACACAGCAAATATATCGGCGCTATCACGACGTCGCGGCAGATGTTAATATTTTAGCTATGACACCCGATGGCCAATCAATGGCCATGCCCTGCAATGATGGAGCGATTCGTGTAATACGTCAGCGAACGGGACGATTCGCACTTACCACGAGTGGATTGGCAGGAAAAATTACTGCCATAGCACTCAGTGATGATGGCGGTTTGCTTGCCGTTGCCACGGCGCATCCTGCCAACATCGTAAAACCAATATCATTCCGTGTTATCGAAGTTGCTTCTGGGAAAACCCTATGGGTAAATGAAATAACCAATGACTCAACCATTGCAATATTTCACTTTATTAACAGAAAACAGATAATAGCAACTGTAGATCGTGACGGAAAAATGATTTGCTGGAACACGTCAACCGGGCGACAACTTTTTTCACCACTCACATCAACGAACCCTGACTTCATTAAAAACCCCCCGGGTAAGATCAGGTGTGTTACCAGTAACTCCGACGGGTCACTTCTGGCTACTGGCCACGATGATGGGAGCATTCTCACATGGAATCTTCCTGATTGGTCATTGGCTGGCCAATGGAGAAACCCCGCCTGCGGGTTGCTACGGATCGCGTTTTCGAGCGATTCACAAAAATTGATATTTGCTTTTCGCCTTCATACAGGAAGAACACAGCTGGGTTTTCTGGACTGGCGCTATAATCTGAATATGGTTTCTGTTGAAGTTGATTCTCCCAAGCTTGGTAGCACGCTATCAATCCAGATCGCTACCGAAAAAGAGAGCCCCATTGTTTTTATTGGACATACCCGCGGATTGCGAAGGATTGGATCAGGCTACCTACAGGATCATTTTTGGCTTAAGGGCTCCCCGACAACCATTAAAAAAATTAACTTGATCGCAAATGGAGCGGTTGCTGAAGCAACACTGGAGGAGCATCCGCCCATTCGCTGGAACATGGTGACAGGACGCTTGCTAACAGAAGACGACCAAGAAATGATTGGGCTTCCAGAACACCCTGCGCGGGATCTCTCGCTTCACCGCTTATCAAGCACCGCACTAGTAGTCGATATCAAAGCAAGAACCAGCAATCAGGCTGGAAATTTAGCATTCTGCAAAGCGATTGCCACTCCGATCGCCGCAATGTATTTGGCCGAATATGCGGAATCCAGTACCAACCAACCTCCAATTGTTCAAGCATTCCAAATGGCCATGGCTCGACAACTGTCCTTTTGGGAAAACTCTAGAAGTTTTCAGGAATGGGACACGCTTTCCAACACAGAGCATTCATCCATGGCACACGATTTGAAAATAAATTGGTGCACTGACTTGATTGGCCGATCCATTCTCACTGGAGTAACACCATCAGGCCAGACAACATTGCCCGGCTTCAGGGGAGACATATCCACCAATAGCATTGTGATCAAGCCATGAGTATTACTGACTCATCTTTTGACCGCATCATGCACAGTCTCGAACAGGGAAGCGAAGATGCCGCGACCATTGTTTATCGACGTTTTGCCGATCAATTGGCACGTCTGGCCCACCAGCATATCGACAACAGATTGGCTAATCGGATAGATCCTGAAAGCGTGGCAATATCTGTATTCGAATCGTTTTTTGAACAATTCAACCAAGGCGTGTTAGAATTCAGCAACTGGAACATGGTTTACGGCCTGCTTTCTATGATCACCATCCGCAAATGCCTAAACAGGAACAGATTCCTCACGCGCCAGAAACGATGGCACCCATCCGGGCCATTAAGCCAGGACGACTGGCGCGCCATGGCCCATGGGCCAACGCCCGAAGACGTCGCGATCATGGGCGAGATATTGGAATTCGCTCTTTCAGAGTTGAACTCCGACGAGCGCGAAGTGATCGACGATTTTCGCGCCGGATTCCCCAACAATCAGATAGGGCTTCGAAGGGGGCTAAGCGCGCGCACCGTTGCGCGCATTCTCCGCAAATTTCAGAGCACACTCAGGGCCATGCTGTATTCGGACTAACACCATTTTCCGCGCATCGCGCATAATCTATAAATAAAAAAGCCTCTGGTTTAAATCAGAGGCTTTTTGTGTATCGTTATGGCGACTCTGCCGTTGTAATCACGCGAACCAGACGGGAAGCGCGCCTTCCTCTGGCAGACGAACAAAGCTGACACTCCCAATCTGGGGGTGCGCGGCCACTTCATCGAGAGCCTGCTGCGGCGGTACAGAGTCCAGATTGAGCACTGCAATTGCCTCGCCGCCAGCTATTTGGCGGCCTACTGTCATCTGGGCAATATTGACGTTATGCTGACCAAAAAGATTGCCGATAAAGCCAATCAATCCAGGAACATCGCGGTGGCTGAACAATAGCAACATGCCATCGAGATGCGCGTCGAGGCGGTGAGGCCCAAGGTGGGTCAACCTCAGTTGGCGATTACCAAAAAGCGTACCAGCAGCCCGGTATTCTTTCCGGTCCGTATGGACTATGACTTCCAAAAGCGAGCTGAAGTCGCCTTTTTCAGAACTGCTTTGCTCGATCAATTCAATGCCCCGTTCGGCCGCGAGCACACGGGCATTAACCAAGTTGACCTGATCCAACCACGTCTCAAGAAGACCAGCAG
>Ga0209598_10002112_pt1 | contig 15785 bp, 18 predicted proteins | sample M_140807_EF_Meta_FD_187317 | JGI IMG/M metagenome (GOLD analysis project Ga0209598, IMG submission 187317) | Freshwater microbial communities from Lake Montjoie, Canada to study carbon cycling - M_140807_EF_MetaG (SPAdes) (version 2) | ecosystem: Environmental > Aquatic > Freshwater > Lake... | reverse complement strand
TCAGCGTCGTCTTACCATGGTCAACGTGACCAATCGTCCCCACGTTCACGTGCGGCTTGCTACGCTCAAATTTTTCCTTCGCCACGACCGTTACCTCTGCATCGAATGTCTGAAATTGAATTATCTGGAGCCCACGACCGGAATCGAACCGGTGACCTCGTCCTTACCAAGGACGTGCTCTACCGACTGAGCTACGTGGGCGTCCCCGAAACTTTCACCATCAGCCGCCGGTTTGGAGCGGGTGATGGGAATCGAACCCACGTCAACAGCTTGGAAGGCTGAGGTTCTACCATTGAACTACACCCGCAGCGTTCGTCATCATTTGTGCCAACACCGGCATCTGCGAGGCCAACGCCTCCCGCTCGCTGTCTTGGTGGAGGGGGTAGGATTCGAACCTACGAAGGCATAAGCCGGCAGATTTACAGTCTGCTCCCGTTGGCCGCTTGGGTACCCCTCCGCGGACAGAGAGCCGTGTATCCTGAATGGCCGACGCGATCGTGTCAACGTCAATATGGGGAGCTTTTCTTGGAAACACGAAAATTGGGCAGGCAGGGGCTGGCCGTCGGGGCCTTGGGGCTGGGGTGCATGGGCATGAGTTTCGCCTATGCCACGGGCGCCGATGAGGCTGAATGCACCGCGACCCTGCTCGAGGCGGTGGATTCCGGGGTCACCCTGATCGACACGGCCGAGGTCTACGGCCCCTACGAGAATGAGCGGCTGATCGGGCGCACCCTGCGCGGCGCACGCCGGGATCAGGTCTGTCTGGCCACCAAATTCGGCTTCGACCTGCGGGCCGATGGGTCCAAGACCGGCTGGGGGCTGGACAGTCGCCCCGAGGGCATCGCAGCCCGGGTCGAGGCCTCGCTGCAGCGCCTCGGCACCGACCGGATCGACCTGCTCTACCAGCACCGGGTGGATCCGGCCGTCCCGATCGAGGAAGTGGTGGGCGCCATGGCCGCCTTGGTCGAAGCCGGCAAAGTCCGCTATCTGGGACTCTCGGAGGCCAGCGCGAACACGTTGCGGCGGGCCCACGCCATACACCCGATCTCGGCGCTCCAATCGGAATACTCGCTGTTCGAGCGCGGCATCGAGCAGACGGTATTGCCCACCTGCCGCGAACTCGGTATCGGGCTGGTGCCTTACTCACCGCTGGGGCGGGGCTTTCTGACCGGCAGCCCGACCCGAGCCGAGGACTTCCCGGAGAAGGACTACCGTCGCAACCAGCCGCGGATGCAAGCCGAGAACTACGACTCGAATCGCAAGCTGCTGCAGCGACTCGAGGAGCTGGCGCAGCGCGTTCAGGCCACCCCGGCGCAGATCGCGCTGGCCTGGCTGCTGGCGCAGGGCAATGATGTCGTACCCATCTTCGGCACGACGCGCCGCACCAGGCTGCGGGAGAATCTGGGCGCCCTGCAGACCCGCCTGGCAAGCTGCGATCAGTTCCTGCTCGATCAGGTGTTCGCCCCGACGGCCATCGCCGGCGCCCGCTACGGTGCCAGCGGACTGGCCACCCTCGATCGCTCCTGAGAGGCCTGCACGCTCCCAGCCCACGACATCCCGCCAAGCCACGACCCCGCGGGACACGAATCCGGACCAACACCGCGCACGGCCGCGGTGCGGATCGCTGAGCAGGACCCGGGTCCTGGCCCGCGCGGCGCCAGGCGAGTGCCCGCAGCCTGACCAAAAGACCCCCCACGAGGCGCCGGCGTCTCGTAAATGTGCGCTGGCGCAACGACTCGCCGCTGCGCAGCGTACACAGTCGCGATACTGGCGTGCGGTGACGCGCGACGGGGCGCTGAGTGCGAAGCACGGCAACGGAGAGCACACCGCGCCCGGATGCGCAATCCGTGACTCGGCTCACTGCGCGCCTGCTGCCTATCGATCCATACTGCGGACAACATAACGCGAATCGCCGTAATGAACCTGATACAGATCAACACCGGCATGGGTCGAATGCATAATCGAATCGCAGCGACAGGCCGGTCACACACACTTCGTAACTGAGAAACATCGTGGAACGAAGACTCACCACCCGACATCGCGCACGCACAACGGTCTATCTATTGCTGCCTGGACGGCCACGGCGACTGTGCCGTGCCCGCAATCTCAGCGCCACCGGCGTATTCGTCGAAACCGGCGACATCGGGTTGCGCAAGGGGCAGACCGTGCAACTGGCCTTCGCCATCTCTCTCGGCAAGATCACCAAGCTGCATCGTCGTACGGCCGTGGTTGCCCACGTCTCACGTGGCGGGACGGGCCTGATGATGGAGAATCACGGCACCTGAGCGGCGCCCGCGGTAATCGTGATTACCGCGAATCGGTAGCACTGACTGAACGCTCGGCGGGTTGGCGCCGCTTGCGAAATGCGCCGACCAGCAAGGTCAGCAACGCCAGCATGATCTCGTCTGCGAACGGCACGAAGTCGGGCAGAAACAGATCGACCACGAACAGCGCGGCGCAGAGCTTGAACAACGTCGGAAAACGCATGCCGGCGGCAAAGCGTGTGACCAGGCGACCAATCATCGCTGCGACTCCGTCTCTGCCAATTCAACAGCAAGCGTGAACACCCGCAGTTCGCCGGGGCGTAGCGCACCGACTCCGATGATCTGTCGCGACACTTCTTCGCCTCGCTCGTTACGGACGGACATCACCACCGAGTATTCACTCACGGCAGCACTCTCGGGCTGCCGCAGCGTGCCTTCGATACGCAGCGCGGTGCGCTTTGGCCGAGATTGCTCGGCCGTCGCGGCCACACCGTATTTGAGGTGATGCCTACACTGGGGACAGACCGCCGCGCTTTCAAGGATAGTCGCCTTGCAATGCGGGCAGACCCGGGTCTTGCCCGCACCACTGACCGCCGAACGGCCGCCGATCATGGCGGTCCGCCGGACGGCCTACCGGCCCGCCTTGTCGTTCCAGCCGAAGTCGGCGTTGCCACGCATGCGCGAACCGGCAGCAACGGTCAGCACGGCGGCCTTGACATCACCATTGATGACACCCGTCTCGAGCAGTTCGACGCGAGTGCCGGCATTGATGTTGCCGTGGACCTCGCCACTGACCATGACGGTTGCCGCAACGATCTGGCCCGTGACATGCGCACCGTGTTCGATGGTGACGTTGCCCTCGACATTGACGTCGCCCTTGAACCGACCGGCGATTCGTACGTGACCAGCACCTTCGATCTTGCCTTCGATGGTGACATCGGCGGCGATCAGGGATTCCTGAGCACCCACCGCACGTCGCGGGGACTCCGCGAATGCCGGGCTACCGAAGGCGGGCTCGGCGCTGCGCGCCGTGTCGAACATCGAGTTCATGGTGTCTCCAACGGGGGTGGGAGGAATGGGGTCCTTGGTCGAGTCTTTCCACAGTGCCATCGCCTGCTCCTTGCGGCGCGCCACAGCGCCATCCATCGCTTAGGAAACGCCGGCGAATGAGCCTCACCGGCCAATGCGCATTCTGGTGCTGGCAGAGGGAGTCGAACCCCCGACCTGCCGCTTACAAGGCGGCTGCTCTACCAACTGAGCTATGCCAGCAGTCGGCCGATTCTACCCCGCCGGCGTCGGATTGGCAGGGCAGGCCCGGAACTCGAGACGCGGGCCCGGCGGCGGCGCAGCCCCGGGCGCAATAAGCATCTCGACCGCCGGCAGACTGCCGTTTGCCTGACGGTCGATGTCGATCCAGAAAACGGGCGTCGGGCGGCGGCGCTCGACAACCTTCGGTTCGAAACCGACACTGCGCACGGCCTGCGAGGCGGCGGCGGTCTTCGCAGGTTCACTGAACATGCCTACGGACACGATGGTGCCGAGTTCCGGATCCTTGACGACCTCGGCGCCCGTCAAGCCGGCACCCTGCAACGTCGACAGCGCGATGTTGGCGTCCTCGGCGCTGGGCATGCTGCCGATATGCACCCATTCACCGACCACGATGTTCTCGGAGTCGGTGCGCAGCCGGGAACTAAAGCCGAGTCCCTTCAGACGCTCGACCGCGGCATCGGCCTGGGGGCGCTGCACGAATGGCCCCCCACTGACGCACCCGGCTCCGTCCTTGGGGGATTCGGGGGGCGGCCCGACGGGCAATTCGTTGGCCAGCGGGACCTCGCTGGTCATGCGCACGGTATCGGGCTCGGTGGCCGCTGGCGTCGGTTTGCCTTCCGGGGCACGCTCCGGTGCGACCCAATTCACCCAGGCCAGAAACAAAAGGTTAGCCAGCAGCAGCAACAGGAAGAAAGCCCGCACGGGGGTCACTCCAACAACCAGTCAGGGGGAAGCATGTTAGCCAATACCGGCACTGGCGCTGCGGTTCCGCGCGCAGGACTGTGATGCCGCACGCACTGTACCGCCGCGCGCCCGGGCAGGGATGGGGCACATCGGTTTCACCTGCCGGCGGCCATGTAGGCAGCAACGTCTGCGATTTCTGCCTCGGTCAGCCGCAGCGCTCGCTTGTGCTTGGTGACGCCGCTGACGATCCTGCCAATAGCATCGGCCAACGCCTTGGGATCCTCGCCCGCAAAATCGGCCGCCTCGTGACACTCGGCACAGGTGGCTGCGAACTTGTCCCGGCCGGCGCTTGCATCGGCAGCGGCGCTGCCTGTCCAGCCGACCGTGGCCAGCATCGCAGTTACCACCGACAGCTTCTTGATGACGTTCATACGCTCCTCCTTGCGATCGATCCGGCGTCGCGAACGACGTAACGGCGACCACATCCTCACGAGTAACCGCAGGCTCAGTCAAGCGCCAACAGCGCCAGCCCACGCAGCACAAGGTCAGGAACCACTTGATGGCTGGTTTTGAGGTGAGGCGTAACCTGATGCGCGGCACCGCCCGTCACCAGCAGCACGGGTTCCGTCGGGCCGCGGCTCGCGAGTTCGGCAACACAGCGGTCAGCCAGCGCCGCCAAAGTCACTGCACAGCCGCGCTCGATGGCATCGCGGGTATTGTCGGCGAACAACGCTGTCATCTCCGGGGGGCTCGCGGCAGAACGCTGCGCCAGGTCGCTGGTGCCCTGCAGCAGGGATCCCACCATCAACCCGGGACCGGGCACGATGAAACCACCCAGATGCTGCCCATCGGCCGTGACGACATCGACGGTGGCCGCAGTACCGATGTCCACCACACAGCACGCGCGTCGCGCCTGGTGGTGATAAGCGGCGATCACCGCAAGCCAACGGTCGACGCCGAGCAATGACGGATCGCGGTAGCCGTTGCGGACTCCGACCGCCTCGGGTTGCGAAGAGACGAGCTCCAACTCGCACCCACAGGTGGTCCGCACCGCATCAGCGAGCGTCCTCGCGCCGGCACTGCCTGCCACTGTCGCGGCCAGTACCCGCTGCCAACGGCCGGAGGTCAGCACCTCGCGCTGCCAGTCGGCCAGACCCCACCCGGCGTGTGCAGCCGCGCGTTGCGCACCGAGACGGCGGCCGTCCAACGCGGCCCATTTGACACGCGAGTTGCCGATGTCGAGCAGCAGCGTGGTCACCCGGCACTCCCTGCGCTGGCGCTGCGCAATGTCACATCGCCCGAGACAAAGCGTTGCATGCGACCCTCCCGCTCCACGAGCAGTGCGCCGTCGCGATCGACGCCGCGCGCAATGCCCTCCAAGACGTCGGTGCCCTGCAGCAACCGGACCGGCGCATCGCGCAAGGCATCGAGCTCGGCCCAGCGTTGCGCGAACGGCGCAAAGCCCTGCCTCTCGAAGACCGCCAGCCCCTGCAGCATGGCAGAAGAGACGATTGCAGCCGTGCGATTGCGTTGCGGCACCGCGCCGCCAAGCGCCTCGCGCACGTCACCGGGAGAGGTGTCCACCGCCGCGATGATTGCTGCGCGCCCGGCTGGGTGGATATCGAGGTTGAGTCCCAGACCAATCACGACGTAGCCGGGACCACCGGTTTCCGAGCGCAGTTGCGCCAACAAGCCCCCCAGCTTGCGGTGCCCGAGCAAGAGGTCATTGGGCCACTTCAGACGCACGCCCGTCGCGCCGATGTCGTGCAACGCCTGCGCTGCCTGCACGCCCATGGCGAGACTCAGAGCCGCGATGTCCGGCGGCGTCTCCGCGAAGGACCAACCAATCGAGAACGTGAGCCCGGAGGCGAAGGGTGCGTGCCACGTCCGGCCGCGCCGACCCCGTCCTGCGCTCTGCAGTTCAGCGAACAGCACGCGCGGCGCACCGGGCGGGGGCGCCGTGGCGGCATACAGCAGATCGCTGGTCGAGCCGAGTTCAAACTGCAATTCGAACCGGGCATCTGGCTCGCAGCCCACTGCACGAGCCATCTCGCACAACTGTCGGGCATCCAGCAGTTCCACCGGTGCCGGCAGGCGGTAGCCGCGCCGGTCGAGACTGAGCACCGCTATACCACGGGCGCGCAACTCTGCGATCGATTTCCAGATCGCTGCGCGCGTCACTCCCAACTCGGCCGCGAGCTTGGCCCCGGAATGCAACCCGCCATCGGCCAGCAGCGTCAGCAGCCGCTGCCGCAGCGGTATCAGCGGGGGCGCAGCAACCACAGACGACGCGCCCGGTTCTCGTTACCGGCCCGCATGCGCGCAATATTGGAACGGTGGGTGAAGGCGACGAACAGCGCCATACAAAGGCCAAACGCGATGTAAGCCGGATGTCGGGGCGGATACAGCGCGAAGAACACCGGCAACGTGGACGCACCCAGCATCGTGCCGAGTCCGACGTACCCAGAGAGCATGACGGTCAGCAACCACACGCTGAGTACCGGCAGCAGCGCCCACGGCGACAACACGGCGACCGCGCCGAGCAGGGTGGCGGCGCCCTTGCCACCACGGAACTCATGCCAGACGGGATACACATGGCCGATCACTGCGGCAGCTGCACACGCCACCGTGAGCCAGCGCCGATCCAAATCTGTATCGATGCCAATCAACGGCAGCGCGATTCCAGGTAGCCAGCCCACGGCCAACAGCGCCTTGCCGACATCGATGAGAATCACACCGATCGCAAACGGCAAGCCCTGAGTACGCAGCGCATTCGTGCCGCCCGCATTGCCGCTGCCCATTTGCCGAATGTCTACGCCCCGCACGGCGCCAAGGGCGAGGCTGCCGGACACGGAGCCCAGCAGGTAGGCGAGCAAAGATTTGAGGGCGAGTTCAAACACAGACTTCGATTCTCCGCGGCGGATGTTAGCACCGCCGCCGCCGCCGCGGCCTCAACCCACTGTCACACGCTGCCAGCAGACCCGGTGAATACGCACGGCGGCCGTATCCCTGAGTTGCTCGTGGGCAGTGAGAGTGAGCCTGTCACCCTCGATCAATACGCCGCGGACCTGCCGCGTGCCCAGCAGGTTGGGATTCACGGCAATTTCTATGTCGTGATGGACCTCGTTACCCACCACCTGCCAGCGACCACAGTACTGCAAGATGTCGGCGAAGGCCCGGGCTTTATCTGCATCTGAAACGCGGTCCAGCACCTCATCGACAAGTCGAGCCCGGCCGGCACGTTGCATGGCGGCCGACATGCGGCCATCCGCGGTGTAGAGCAACAAGCCCTGCGCGTCGGGGCCAAAGGGCACGGTGGTACGCCCCGTCCCGGGATACTCGATAGTCCAGGCGGTCAGTTGCCACGCGCCAACCAGCAGGGCACGCAATCGCGCCGGCGTCATCGCATCCGGCTTGCTCATGGGCGCGGCTCCCTGCGCGGCAGGAATACCTCGGCCAGCATGCAGCGCACCGAACCGCCGCCCAAGCGTTCGATGGTGGGAACAGCTGGGCAGACCAGACATTCGACCGCTTGCTCGAGGCGAGCGCGGGTCGTTGCGCCGAGACTGGCCGCCGCTCGGGCAGACATCGCGAGTACGCCCTCGCCGTCCGCAGCACGCAGTTCGAGGGCATTACCTGCAAACTCCGCCGTCTGGCGCAGATCCAGAACCTCGATGCTGCGGCCGCTGGCGGCCAGCCGCGTCAACACCCGTTCACGGTCGGAGCCGACGATGTTGTCACTACAGACCAAGGCGATCCGTTGCCCAATGCTGAGCAGGACATTGGTGTGGTAGACGGGCACGCCTGCAGCATCGTGTGCGGTGAACACACAGGGGTCATAGCCCATCCGATCACAGAACTCCTGCAGCGGTTGCAAGTGAGTACGCGGCGAAAGGCAGGCGTAGGCAATCCGCTCGGCGTGGTCCAGAACCATGCTGCCGGTGCCCTCGAGGAAGTGGCCGTGCTGCTCATGATGCGTCAGGTCGACGATCTGCGTGATTGCGTAACCGTGGGTTCGCTCCAACTCGGCGAGAATGTCATGCCGGCGCTCCAGACGACGGCTCGGCGCGAGCATCGGATACAGGACGACGCGACCATCCGGGTGGGTGCTGAACCAGTTATTGGGGAACACGGCGTCGGGACAGATTGGATCGGATCGGTCGGCGAAAACGTGTACGGTGATCCCGGCAGCGCGCAGCTGCGCCACCATACCGTCGAATTCCTGGCGGGCAGTCAAAGCCGCCGATGCTGGATCGTCTGACGTCTTGAACTGAAACCGGTTGGTGGCAAGCGTTTCGGGATTGGCTCCAAAAGCGCCGGGACGGATCATCACCACGGCGTCGGCGCACTGCGGATGGCGCGTCTGCGTTCGATCCGTGATCGCGCCTGTTGCTGCTGATAGAGGATCCATCGCCCGATTGTACGGTGACGGCTCGATGATCAGGCGGCCGTCAGCGCCCCCGACCGCGCTACCCAACCGTGTAAGTGCTGCAAGCGGCTCGGCAAATGGCGACGGGTAAACGTCGAGCCGAGCGTGTTCGCCTGCATTCCATGCCTCGGCGCAGCGTTGCAGTCGCCGTCGCAGCGACTCAGGCAGCGGAACGGGATCGATGTTGTCGTCGGCGTCCGGGCCGGAGGTCAGGAGGTGGCCTGCTCCATCGGGTTCATTGTTTCTATGTTGAGCCACTGACGAACCTGAATCAGCCCCCGACGCATCTGCGTCTTCACGGTGCCCAGCGGCATACCGGTCGCCTCGGCAATTTCCGAGTGCGTCAGCCCTTCCAATAACCCCATGCGCAGGACTTTGAGCTGGTCCGGGCGCAGTCGCGCGACTACCGAAGCTGCCCGCTCCGCCTCAGCGCGCACCTCTCCCCCATTGCTCCAATCCGCAAAGCGGATGTCCTCCAGAGCCTGTTCGTCGTCGCACATCGAGTCCATGCGACCCCGCCGGATGCGGTCGATCAAACGCCGCCGAGCGATGGTCGTGATGAAAACCTTCTCAGACCCCTGCTTGGCATCGAAGCGGCCCGCGCTACGCCAGACGTCGACGAAAATTTCCTGCACGGCGTCTTCCGCGTCGGCACGCGAGCGGGTCATCCGGCGCGCGATCGCCCAGACCAGACCTCCGAACTCATCGATGCACTGCCGAACGGCTTGTTGATCACCCTGAGCGATCCGCTCAAGCAGACAAGATGTCGTGACGTTTTCCTCAGTTCGCATGGCAGACCACCCGGTTTCAAATAGAGAGCGTTCTAGCCCTCCGTGACCGGAGTATAGACCGACCTGTACGTCTTTTGTATAGACCTATGCTGTACATTTATTCTCCACTGGAAAAGCGCTGGGGGGAGACCTGCCTCGGGTTGTCCCCGCGTGTGGTCATTCCGGCTCAGGCGAACCGCCAACGCCCCACTGAACTTTCCAGCCCCCTATGCTGCAGCCGTATTGCGAATTAATCTCATTTGACTGAAACTTGGTGAACGCTAGCCTTGGGTCAGCGTATACCCGCCGCCGTTAACAGTTCTCGCTTAGCTATTTCCCTAGACTGCCGGGACGACTTGAAACTGCCAACGGCCCTCGACCTAACGACAACACGCCCATGCCCGACGTCAGCCTTTCAACCTTACGCAAGGGCGCCCGCGGTACCATCACCGCCGTGCGCCACAACCCGCAATCTCTGGGCGATGAAGCTCAGTCGACGGTCAGCCGGCGTCTGATTGAATTGGGCTTCGTGGCTGGCGAAGCTATCGAGGTGATTGCGGAGGTCTGGCCCTTCGGCGACCCCATTGCCGTGCGACTGGGCGCGACCAGCTTTGCTTTGCGACGGCGGGAAGCCGAGGGCGTCATGGTCGAAGTCATGTCGGCAGTTTGAGCAAGTCGTCCGCAGGTATGGCCGAACCGACAGACATTGTGCGCGTCGCGCTGGTGGGTGTACCCAACAGCGGCAAGACCGCTTTGTTCAACCGCTTGACGGGTAACCGACAGAAAGTTGCCAACTACGCCGGCGTGACGGTCGAGCGCAAGGAGGGCTTTTTCATCGGTCGTCGCGGCACCCGCAAGATTCAGGTGCTCGACCTGCCTGGCACTTACAGCTTGGTTCCGACAACTCTCGACGAGGCCATCACCCGGGACTTCCTGGTCGGACGGTTGGCCGGCGAAGCGCCCCCCGAAATGGTGGTCTGTGTGGTCGACGAGACCAACCTGCAGTTGAACCTGCGGTTGGTGCTTGAACTTCGCGAGCTGGGCGTACCCATGGTCGTCGCGCTCAATTTCAGTGACGTTGCGGAGAGTCGTGGTTTCCGGCTTGACCGCACGCGCCTCGAGAGTGAATTGCGCGTGCCCGTGGTTGCCACGGTCGCTGTCGCAGCGGGCGGCGAGCGCGCACTCGCTGAGACTCTGGATGAGGTGCCTCATCCTGGCCCGCGTCTGTCAAACGTGCAGTGGCGCGAGCCCTCTCTGGATGAAATCGCAGCGACCCAGTTGGAGGTGCGGCGGATCCTGCGCTCTGCGCGCTACGAGCAACCCTTACGCCAGCGAGCATTGGCGCGACTCGACGCCGTGGTGATGCATCCGTTGCTTGGGCCGCTGGTGTTGGCGGTGCTGCTCTTCCTCATTTTCCAGGCGGTGTTCAGTTGGGCGGCCATCCCGATGGACGCCATACACAATGCCGTCGGATGGGCTGGCGACCAGATACGCGATTGGCTGCCCGCGGGCCTGTTGCGCAGCCTGCTGGTGGATGGCGTCATTGCCGGTCTAGGCAGCGTGCTGGTGTTCCTGCCGCAAATCATCATTCTGTTTTTCTTCATCTTGTTGCTCGAGGAGAGCGGTTACCTGCCCCGGGCAGCATTCCTGCTCGACCGGTTCATGGGCAGCGTCGGCCTGTCCGGGCGGGCCTTCATCCCGCTGCTCTCGAGCTTCGCCTGTGCCGTACCTGGCATCATGGCCACGCGGACGATTCCAAACATGCGCGATCGCCTGACGACCATCATGATCGCGCCGCTGATGACCTGTTCGGCGCGACTGCCTGTTTACGCGCTCATCATCGCCGCATTCATACCCAAGCAAGCCGTTGGCCCGTTCAACCTGCAGGGGCTGGTGCTTTTTACGCTGTACCTCGCCGGCATACTGGCAGCCATGGCGGTGGCCTGGCTGATCAAGCGCCGCTCCGGTCCGCAGGCCTACCACCCGTTGCTGCTGGAATTGCCCGAGTATCATTGGCCGCGCCTCAGCAACCTGCTGCTCGGACTCTGGGATCGTGTGAAAGTGTTTTTGAATCGCGTCGGTACCGTGATCCTCTCGTTGATGGTAGTGCTGTGGTTCCTGAGTTCGTTCCCCGCGCCTCCACCCGGCGCTACCGGGCCGGCCATTAGCTATAGTTTCGCCGGCATGATCGGCCACGCTCTGGCGGTGATTTTTGCCCCTATCGGTTTCAACTGGCAGATCTCCCTGGCGCTGGTTCCCGGCTTGGCTGCCAGAGAAGTTGCTGTCGGTGCACTTGGTACCGTGTACTCCCTCGAGCAGGCGAGCGGTGACATCACGAGTGCGCTGACGCCGATGATCGCGCAGACTTGGAGCCTCGCCACCGCGCTGTCGCTGCTCGCCTGGTTTGTGTTTGCCCCGCAATGCCTGTCGACACTCGCGACGGTCCGCCGTGAGACCAACTCATGGCGTTATCCTTTGATCATGGCAGCCTACCTGTTCGCTCTCGCCTATCTCGCCTCGTTCATCACGTACCACGTCGCCCGTGGGTTCGGACTCTGACCTCGCCATGCTCGAACACCTCATTGTCGCGGCGATCGTCCTGGCAGCGTCTCTCTACGCCATCTGGTCGGTTGCACCGAACGGCTTGAAGTTGCGACTGGCGCGCGCGGTACGCAAACGCGGCTCGGTGACGGGTAGCGTTGCACTGATCAAGTTGGGTAGTAGCCTCGAGGCATCGGCAGGCACCGGATGTGGCAATTGCGAGCAACACTCGCCGCCGCAAGCCGGCGAGCGCAAGACTCCGCTTTGATCGCGCAGCTCCGCGCATGGCGTTGATCGCACTTGTCGATGCTGAACTGGCCTATGGTCTGCAACCGCTGCTGGATCGAGCGAACCTGGCCATCGATTCCGGAGAACGCATCGGCCTGATCGGCCGCAACGGCACTGGCAAGTCGTCCCTGCTCAATGTGATCGCCGGTCGCACGCCGCTCGACGACGGCAGCCTGCAACGTCCCGAAGGCTTGCGCATCGCATTGGTGGAGCAGGAACCGGTACTGCCGCCAGCACCCACCTTGCGCGAGAGCCTCGCCATCCGGGGCGGATTCGATCTCATCGACGACGAACGCGACCGCTGGCGCGCTGATGCACGGCTGGTGGAGTTCCTGCACAGGTTTGGTATCGATGGCGCAGCCCCCGTCGCTGGCGCATCTGGAGGCGAGCGTAAGCGTGCCGCACTCGCTCTGGCATTCGCATTGCAACCGCAGTTGCTGTTACTCGATGAGCCTACCAACCATCTCGATATCGATGGCATCGAGCTGCTGGAGGCGCAACTCGTCGCCGGCCCGACGCTGGTCGTCATCAGCCATGACAGACGCTTTCTCGACGCGGTCGCAACCCGCATGGTCGAACTCGACCGCGGCTGGCTGCGTTCGTTTCCCGGCAATTTCGCTGCCTACCAGCGTCGCAAGTCAGAGCAATTGGCGGCCGAGGCGATCGCCAATCGCAAGTTCGACAAGTTCTGGGCCCAGGAGGAAGTCTGGATCCGCAAGGGTATAGAGGCACGCCGTACACGCAACGAGGGACGCGTACGCCGTCTCGAGGAATTGAGAAACCAACGGGAATCCCGACGTGAGCGCATCGGCGATGCACGCCTGCAACTCGAGACGGGTGAACGCTCGGGACGTCTGGTGGCTGAACTGACTCAGGTGAGCAAGCAGTTTGGTGGACGCCCCGTGGTGACCAGCCTCGATTTGCGCATCATGCGGGGCGATCGCATTGGCATCATCGGACCCAACGGCGCAGGCAAATCGACCCTGCTCAAACTGATATTGGGTACGCTTGCGCCCGACAGCGGCACCGTTCGGCTGGGCTCCAATCTGAACGTCGCCTACTTCGACCAGATGCGCGAGCAGCTCGATCCGGAGCAGTCGCTGGCACAGACCATCGCACCGAACTCGGACTGGGTCGAGGTCGGTGGTGAGCGGCGCCACATCATCAGTTATCTCGGGGACTTTCTGTTCCCGCCGCAGCGCGTGTCCTCACCGGTGAAGATGCTCTCCGGCGGTGAGCGCAACCGCCTGCTCTTGGCGCGACTGTTTGCACGACCTGCAAACATGTTGGTGCTGGATGAACCCACCAATGACCTCGACCTCGAGTCGCTGGAGTTGCTCGAGGACACGCTGCAGACCTACCCGGGTACCCTGCTGCTGGTCAGCCATGACCGCAGCTTTCTGGACAACGTCGTCACGCAGGTGATTGCGCCCGAGGGAGAGGGCCTGTGGCACGAATACGTGGGCGGCTACAGCGACTGGCTGTCGCAGCGTAAAACGCGTGGGATCGAGCGTGAGGGTCAGGGTCGCAGCAGCCTGACTCGCTCAGCGGGGCCGGCAGACAAGGGGACCGAGGCTGCTGCGATGGTCGAGCCCGCCAAGGGAAAACCCGCGAAGCTGAGCTACAAGGAATCGCGTGAGCTCGAGCAGTTGCCGGCCACCATCGAGGCTCTGGAGCAGGAGCAGAAGGCGCTGTCTGCAGCGATGACCGACAGCACCTACCACAAGCGTGGCAATGATCAGTTGCGGACGGATGCGGCGCGGGCTGCGGAAATCGAACGCCTGCTGGAACAGGCGTTCGTGCGCTGGGAGGAACTCGATCTCAAGCGCGGCCCAGCCAGATGACTGTGCCCTTGCCAGGCGGACCCGACGGTGTCAGCAGCGCTTGGCGGTAACCCCGGCGGGGAATAGGATTCCTTGTCGATCAGTCACAGGAGCGGTTGCGATGCAAGAGGCGACGTCTGGACGGATACGGCCGACCGAAGTGCCGTGGGAGCAGTTCAACGATCCGCACGGCCGGCCGACCACGCCGGTGCGGATTCTGAAGATGAACGATCCGTACCTGCTGGAAGCCGATTTCCCGCCGAATTTTTATGCGGGTGAGCACTGGCATCCTCATGACACCATCTACATCATCACCGCGGGCGAGATGCGAATCGGCTCGGAGGGCTCGTTCAAGCCAGGTGACGTGCGGTGGGTGCGCGGCGGCCACACCTATGGGCCAGAGGAAGCGGGCGAGGCCGGGGTGCGCTTTTTCCTGCTGAGCCTCGGCGGTGAGATCGGTCTCAATTGGGCCGACCTTTATGCGGTACCGGACAGCTTGACTGGCCGCTTGCGTACCTTGGATGAGCGCTGGGGGCGGATGACGCTGGGTACCCGTGCCCTGCAGCGATTGCCGGGCGCCACGCAGGCGGAGGGCATTGCGGCAGAGATTTTGAGTGATGGTCATCCGCATCTATGGCGCTTGCGGTTCGAGCCGGGCGCGACGCTCGGAGAACACCATTTCCGCGGCGATGTGCTGATGCTGGTCAGGTCGGGCTCGATCGTCACGGAGGCAGAGGGGGAGATCTCCCCGAACGAGTTCCGCTGGGTGAAGGCCAACCGGGCTACCACGGCGGTTGCGGCCGGGGCGGCGGGGGCGGATTTATTGGTCATCGGTCTAGACGGACCCATAGAACTGCGGACGCACGCCGCATAGCGGCGAAATACGGTCGGCCGCCACTGCGGGACCCAAAAGAAAAAACCCCGCTAGGCGAACCTAGCGGGGTTTTTGTTTAAGAGCCTGGCAGTGACCTACTCTTGCATGGACGAAGTCCAAACTACCATCGGCGCAGAGCGTTTTCACTTCCGAGTTCGGGAAGGGATCGGGTGGTTCCCGCTCGCTATGGCCGCCAGGCAAACCGGAATGCGCTTCCGCCCAACGGCCACAGGCCGCCACGCAGAGCGCAGAAATCGAATTGGGTAAAACACGCGTGTCGCGTTCATAGAGCGATACGAGCTCATATGAGTATTCAGCCACGCCAATCACGGGAACCGAGTTCCAGAATGATTGGGTGTTATATGGTCAAGCCGCACGGGCAATTAGTACTGGTTAGCTAAACGCATTACTGCGCGTACACACCCAGCCTATCAACGTCGTAGTCTTCGACGGCCCTTTAGGGACTTCTAGAGTCCAGGGAGAACTCATCTTGGGGGGGGCTTCCCGCTTAGATGCTTTCAGCGGTTATCCCGTCCGTATATAGCTACCCGGCAGTGCCACTGGCGTGACAACCGGAACACCAGAGATACGTCCACTCCGGTCCTCTCGTACTAGGAGCAGCTCACCCTCAATTCTCCAACGCCCACGGCAGATAGGGACCGAACTGTCTCACGACGTTCTGAACCCAGCTCGCGTACCACTTTAAATGGCGAACAGCCATACCCTTGGGACCTGCTACAGCCCCAGGATGTGATGAGCCGACATCGAGGTGCCAAACTCCTCCGTCGATGTGGACTCTTGGGAGGAATAAGCCTGTTATCCCCGGAGTACCTTTTATCCGTT